>Ga0065709_1030047_pt1 | contig 9953 bp, 9 predicted proteins | sample Hoacrofraction14_2_FD_59096 | JGI IMG/M metagenome (GOLD analysis project Ga0065709, IMG submission 59096) | Hoatzin crop microbial communities from Cojedes, Venezuela, sample from fiber fraction 14 v1 | ecosystem: Host-associated > Birds > Digestive system > Esophagus > Crop | place: Venezuela... | reverse complement strand
CCGGGCCGGTCGGCAGCCGCTCAGGCCTGCGCCTTTTCCCGCATGTACCTGTCCATATTTTCAGCGATCATCTTCGAGTACCGGACAGCCTCCACGACCGTCTTGGCCCCGGTGACAACATCGCCGGAGGCAAACACCCCCTCCATCGTGGTCGCGCCGGAATCATCGGTGACCAGCGTTCCGCGCTGACTGACAGAGAGCTCATGGTCCCGGTTGACCAGCTTATCCTTCGGAACCTGGGAAATGCAGATAATGACGTGCGAGCAGGGCACAAAATGCTCCGTGCCTTCCACCGGAAGGATGTGCCCCTCTTCATCCATTTGCACGTCACAGGCCGTAATGCCGTCGTCCAGGATCCGGACCGCCGTCTGTCCGTACCGAAACTCAGCCCCGTCCAGCTTGGCCAGCGTCACCTCTTCCGCGGACGCGGCGGGCGTCTCGGAGGGCGAATAAATATACACATGCTGCACGCCCCTGCGGATCGCCGTGCGGGCCACGTCCATGGCCGAATTGCCGGCGCCGATGATGCACACGGTATCCCCGACTTCATAGACCGAAGGGTCTTTCAGATAGTTGATGCCGTAGCAGACATTCCCGAACGTCTCGCCGGGAATGTTCATCCGCCGCGCCCGCCAGGCGCCCGTGCCGATGAACACGCTGCCGTATCCGTCGTCCAGCAAATCCTGAATGCTGACGGCGCCGCCGATGTTAAAGTTCATGCGGAATTTGATGCCCAGGCTCAGCATGAGCTGATAGTACCGGTCAAGAATGGTCTTCGGCAGGCGGAACTCCGGTATGCCGTACCGCAGGATACCGCCGATATGGGCGTTGCCTTCGAAGACGGTGATCCGGTAGCCGAGGCAGGCCAGCTTCAGCGCCACGGTGATCCCGGCCGGGCCGGAGCCGATCACGGCGGCGCGTATGCCGTTGTCCGGCTGTTTTTCCACGCGCAGGCGCTCGAAGCACGAGTCGGAGATATAATGCTCGATCTCCGAGATATGGACCGGCGATTCCCTGATCCCGCGGACGCAGTGTCCCTCACACTGCTTCTCGTGGTTGCACACCAGCGAGCAGACCATCGAGAGCGGATTGTTTTCAAACAGCATCTCGGCGGCATCCGGAAGCTGCCCCTCCTTAAAGAGCCGGATCATCTCCGGAATGTTCGTGTTGATCGGACATCCGGTGCGGCAGCGCGGCTTTTTGCACTGCAGGCAGCGGCCTGCCTCTTCTAAGATATGACTGGACATAATTCGGATCCCTCCTTTGTTTCACAGCAGCTGCTCCATATCACAGAGAAAGTACGTCATGGCCAGCAGATCGGCGCTGCCCCCGGGGCTCATGTTCCGCTCGATGAATTCCCTGTCCAGGTCGTCCAGAATCCGCCGGTAGTCCCGGTTTTCCGGCCCGGAGGCCGCGAGCGCCTGCATGCGCCGGCGGACTTCTTCCGCTTCTTCATACGAGGAGCGGTGGATCACGTTCGTATCGATCAGCCGCCCCATGATATCGACGAGGCACAGAATCCCCGCGTCATTCCGGTCAAACCCTTTCTCCCGGAGCTCCCGCATCCGCGGCAGCGCGCAGTCAAACACAGCCGGAAATCCGGCCGCCGCCTCCCCGCGCACGCCGGCGATGCCGTATCGCACATACAGCCGCCGGCCCGCCGTGCAGGCGTTTTCAGCTGTAATGCCCTCAAAGTCCCGCATCACAGGTGAAGCGATCAAAGCGCTGACCTTCTGTACCTGAAGGCCGGGAAGCCCCCGTCCGTACAGCCATCCGTACGCCATACATACGATGCCCATCGAAAAGATCGCGCCCTTATGCGTATTCACCCCTCCGGTCGCCTGCAGCATGGCCGCCTCCGCCTCGATCCCGATGCGGCGCGCATCCGCGAGCAGCGTCTCCGGCGCCTTATCACGGTTTTCCGTGCCGTACCGTACAAATCGATAAAAATACGGTGCGATCGCCAGCGCACTCTTCTGAAAAAGAGCAATGTCCATGTCCGTATGAGCACCGGTATTATGCCGGTCCACCAGTCCGGGTTTGGGTGTGGCCGCCACCTCGAAGAGAAGCGCCGCGGCTGCCTTCATGGATGTCAGCTGTGCAAAACGGATGGCGTCCGTATCTGCTTTCGAAGGATAGCCCTTTCCCATGCAGCACCTCCTCTTCGGTCGGCCGATCACTTCTGCCGGCCAAAAAGCGGATGCCCCTCCCAAAAGAGGCACATCCGCAGCCTGCTCAGTCGGCAGCGCCCTCGCTCTCCGCCTCAAACTCAAACGGCTTAATCTGCCGGACCACATCCATCACCGTGCCGTCGCGCGCCTCGATGATGCCGACCACACGGTCCTCGAACTGCACCCGCTCCGGCTCGCCGGTGATCGCGTACGCCATATCGCGCAGCTCCTCGATTGTCTTGAGCGGCACACAGTCCGCCTCCTGCAGCGCCTGCAGCAGATCCGGCCGCCGCGGATTGACCGCCACGCCGTAATCCGTGACCACGATGTCCACGCTCTCGCCCGGGGTCGTGACCGTCGTCACATCCGTGCACACCGCCGGGATCCGGCCCTGGATCAGCGGCACGATCACGATCGTGCACTTGGCCCCCTGCGCTGTATCCGGGTGCCCGCCCTGCGCGCCGGTGATGATCCCGTCCGAGCCGACGACCACGTTGCAGTTAAAGTGGACATCGACTTCCAGCGACGCCAGGATCACATAATCCAGCTTGTTGACGAAAGCCCCCTTGTTCAGCGGATTGGCATACTCTCCCGCGCTGATGCGATGATGGTTCGGATTCCGGACATTCTTCACCGCATCGAGGTCAAAGTCCTGCGTGTCGAGCAGGATCCGCACCATGCCGTTATCCAGCAGGTCGCACATCGGCTTCGTCAGCCCCCCGACGCCGAAGCCCATCTTGATGCCGCGCTCCTCCATGATCTTCGTCAGCGAGATCGTCGAGGCGATGGACGCGCCGCCCACGCCCGTCTGATAAGAGAACCCGTCCTTAAAATACGGCGTGTTCGCCACGACCTGCGTGCAGTACTCCGCCATCATGAGCTTGCGCTGATCCGTCGTCGGCTTGGCCGCCCCGGTCGCGATCTTCTCCGGGATGCCGATCTGGTCGACCACGACCACATAGTCCACATTCGTCATCGAGATATGGGCCGGATAATTCGGAAATGGCACGAGCGTATCGGTAATGGCCACCACATACTCCGCATGATTCGCATCCGCATGCGCGTACGAGAGCACGCCGCAGTCCGTCTTGCCGCCGATGCCGCGGCAGTTGCCGTAGTCATCGCAGGTCGGCGCCCCGATGAAGGCGATATCGATCTTCACCTCACCGGTGTTGATGGCGCGCACCCGCCCGCCATGCGAGCGCATGATGGCCAGACCTTTGAGCTTCCCGTTCGAGATCGCCTCACCGATCTTCCCGCGCACACCCGAGGACTGGATATTCGTGATCGTCCCGTCCTCCATCATCGGCACCAGGTCATCGTGGGCCTTGCCGAGCGAGCTGGCACAGATAGTAACGTCCCTGATGCCCATCGCCTGAATCTCTTTCATGACCCTGCAGACGATCAGATCGCCGTCGCGGAAGTGGTGGTGGAAGCTCACCGTCATGCCGTCGTGCGCATGACATTTCACCAGGACATCGTGAATGGAGTCCACCAGCTTGCTGTAACTGTTGTCCATGACCGGCATGACGGACGGGGCTGTCTTCTGATAGCGCTGCAGATTCTTATAGTTGTTTCCCTGAAACGGCTCCTTGCCGGTCTGCTTCAGGATTTCCTCCGGAATATCTCTTCCCACTGCGTTCAGCATTGCCGTACCTCCTTACAGATCGCCCTTGTACACACCGGAAGCCTTCGCGAGCTCGATGGTGCGCCTGGCGCCGTCATAGAATGCTATGTCGATCATCTTTCCGTCCACCGTGAAGACACCGATGCCCTGTGCCTTCTTCGTTTCGATCTCGCGCACGACCTTCTCCGCGAAGATGATGTCCTTCTGCGAGGGCGTGAAAATCTCGTGGACGATGCTGATCTGCCGCGGATTGATGATGGATTTGCCGTCGAAGCCCATCAGGTGGATCGTCTCCACATCCTTCCGGAAGCCCTCCATGTTGTCCAGGTCCGTGTAGACCGTATCGAAGCACTGCACACCGGCGGCGCGGGCCGCGATGACCATCTGCTGGCGGGCGCCCATCAGCTCGATGCCGGTGCCCGTGATATGCGTCTGCAGATCCTTCGTGTAATCCCCGCCCGAGAGGGCGATGCCGAAGAGCCGCTCACTCGAATCGCAGATGTCCAGCGCCCGCATGACGCCGCGGGCCGATTCGAGGGCCGCCATGATCAGCACGCTGCCCTCCGGCCGGTCAAACTCCTTCTCCGCCTGTGCGATGACCGCTTCCACCTTCTGCACGTCTTCGGCGCTCTCCGTCTTGGGGATCCGGATGGCGTCGCACCCGCCGGCCACGCTGCAGCGGATATCCTCCTGCCATAAGTTTGTATCCAGACCGTTGATACGGACCACCCGCTCGCAGCCCCGGTAATCGATGCACTTCAGTGCATGATACAGGGAGAAGCGGGCCGCATCCTTCTGGTTCTCCGCCACGGCATCCTCCAGATCCAGCATGATGGAGTCCGGCTTGTAGATATACGGGTCCTTGATCAGGCTCGGCTTCTGCGCGTTCAGGAACATCATGGTCCGGCGCAGGCGTTTTTTGTTCGGATTGTTAATCATGGATGGCACCTCCCCACGGCAGATCACTGTACTGTTCCACGGAGCGGTACACCGCTCCCTCGATGCGCGCCCGGATCGTACAGTCCAGCGCGCCCTTGTCCACAATCTTCAGCCGGGCATTCTCCACGCCGAGGCTCTTCATCGTCTCCAGCGCCACTTTGCGGATCTGGTTGCCAAACTGGTTGATCACCGCGCTTTCGAGCGAAAACTCGATGCCCTGTTCATTCGGTTCCACTGTGACCATGCAGTCACTGGATTCGAGCGTACCTGCCACAGCCGGTTTCTTAAGCTCCATCTTCCCTGCCTCCTGTCATTTTCCGGTATCATGCCTGTTCGATATAGTCCTCGATCGTGCGGTACAGCTGCCGCTGCCGTTTTTCGTCCTTGTCCGGTTCCCGTTTTCCCGACCGGATCTTCCCTGCGATATACTTCCCGAATATGGTCTCTGCGCTGTAAACGGTCTTCTCGTTTTTCATGCTCTCACGCCTTCTTTCCGATTCTTCTTTCCGATGCGGGCCGACTGCAGCGGATCCGGCAGCCGGCATTACGTTCTTCCCGCACCTGCCTGATCATTTCCTCCGGGCCCGGTTGTAATTGATCAGGCAGCCGGCCTTGACGATCTCCTTCTCCGTATCCGTCATCGGCGCGATATACAGCTTCATGGTGTGAACACCGCCCTTCGTGAGGACGTAAGCGGTGATATCCTGCAGGTCTCCCGCCAGCGCGGTCCGGATTCCCGGCAGGTAGATATAATCGCCCACCTCGAAGTCCGGCGTCTCCTGACTCTGCAGCGGCAGCATGCCCCAGTTCATCACATTGGAGCGATACCGTTTTGTCGCATACTCCCGGCAGATATTGGCCAGACCGCCCAGCACCCGCTGGCAGCTCGCCGCCTGTTCCCGGGCCGAGCCGTCGCCCGGCTTGTTGCAGTAGATCATGCTGCCGATCTCAATCCCGGAAACCGCTGCCTCCGGATCGATCCGGCGGATCTGCTCATACGCCGCCGCCAGAGCGCTGTCGCCTGCGGCCGGGTCCTGTCCCGCCAGGCGGCCGGTCTCCAGTTCCCTGACCTGCCTGGAACGTCCCACGTAGTCCGGATCCCGGCGTGAGAGCGCGAACTCGGCCAGACCCAGCGGATTCGAGCGATAGGAGCTCGTCTCGCCGGACGGGATCAGCTCATCCGTCGTGGTGACCTCGTCCAGGATCTTCGAGCAGACGCGCAGCAGGACATTCTCCGCCAGCGGTTCCATCTCCGGCCAGTCCTTGATGTTCGGTCCGAACCGCAGCGCCTTATCCGTATCCGCTTCGCCGAAGCCCATATAGACACGGGACTGATACGCCCGGTCGTCGTAGTGATATTCCGGCACCTCTCCCCAGCCGTCGAACTGCTCGGCCGACGTGAGAATACCGCCGTTTGCCGCTGTCGCCGCGATCGACCGCGCGTCCATCAGGGCCACGCCGCTCATCTGTCCGTTTCCGGGCTTGCTTCCTTCGCGGTTCGGGAAGTTCCGGGTCGTGTGCCGGATGGACAGCGCGTTGTTCGCCGGCGTATCTCCCGCGCCGAAGCACGGGCCGCAGAACGCGGTGCGGATGACCGCACCCGCATCCATCAGGTCGGCCAGCAGCCCCTTGCGGTCCAGATCCGTGTAGACCGGCTGCGAGGAGGGATAGACGGACAGGTAGAACTCTCCGTCGCCGCAGCTTCGGCCCTTCAGGCAGTGCGCCGCCTCCACGACATTCGTGTAATTGCCGCCGGCACAGCCGGCGATGATCCCCTGCTGCACGCGCAGCCGCCCGTCCGCGGTCACTTTGTCCCGCAGCGTGAAGGTGGCCCGGCCGCCGGCGATCTCCGCCGCCCTGCGCTCCGTCTCCGCCAGGATCTCATCCAGGTTCTCATACAGCTCGCCGATCTCGTACGCATTCGACGGATGGAACGGCAGGGCGATCATCGGCTTAATGCTGCCAAGATCCACATACACGCAGCCGTCATAGTACGCGAGCTTTTCCGGTTCGAGCTTCCGATAGTCCGCCTCCCGGCCGTGTTCCTTCAGGAACGCCCGGGTATCCTCGTCGGTCCGCCAGACCGAGGTGAGGCAGGTCGTCTCCGTCGTCATGACATCGATGCCATTTCGGAAGTCCGTCGTCATGCTGCTGACGCCGGGGCCGGTGAATTCCATGACACGGTTCTTTACATAGCCCTTCGCGAAGACCGCGCGGATGATGGCCAGCGCGATATCCTGCGGTCCGACGTACGGCTGCGGCGCCCCGTCCAGATAGATACATACCACCTCTGGTCTGGCCACGTCGTACGTATCCTGCAGCAGCTGCTTGACCAGCTCGCCGCCGCCCTCGCCGATGGCCATGGTGCCCAGCGCGCCGTAGCGGGTGTGGCTGTCGGAGCCCAGGATCATCTTTCCGCAGCCGGCAAAGCGCTCACGCATGAACTGGTGGATGACCGCGATGTGCGGCGGCACATAGATCCCGCCGTATTTCTTCGCCGCCGACAGGCCGAAGAGGTGATCGTCATCATTGATCGTCCCGCCCACCGCGCAGAGGGAATTGTGGCAGTTCGTCAGCACATACGGCAGCGGGAACTTCTCCATGCCGGAGGCCCGGGCCGTCTGGATGATGCCGACGTAGGTAATGTCGTGACTCGCCATCGCGTCGAAGCGGATCTGCAGCTGCTCCATATTTGAGCTGACGTTGTGCGCCTTCAGGATGCCGTAGGCGATCGTTCCTTTGGCCGCTTCCTCTTTCGTTACTTCCATGCCGTACCGGGCCGGGATGCCGGCCGCCTCACTCTCCGGGACGATCTCCTGCCCGTTTACCAGATAGATTCCTTCCTCATAAAGTCTGACCATGTCTTCCTCCTTACAGCACGACCGCGATCACAAAGTTATAAATGGCAGCAACCAACACCGAAACCGGCACCGCCAGCAGCAGCAGCTTGTTAAACAGCGTATTGCGCTGTTCTTCATCATTGATGGAACCGAGGATCAGCGAGCCGCCGGACGAGAACGGGCTGATGGCCGAGGACTGCGCCCCGATCACCGTGCAGGCAAACAGCGTGAAGCTGTCCAGACCCGCAGCCGCGGCCAGTCCCGGAATGAGCGGGAACAGGGCCGGTGCGACCACGCCGGTCGTCGAGCTGAAGAAGCTCATGACGGCCGCCACCACACTGAAGGCAACCGGCACCAATGCCGCCGGCACATTATTGCCGATCCACGCGGACAGCGCTTCGATCGTTCCGGCCTTCACGGCCACGGCGATCAGCATGCCGGCGCCCGCGATCATGATGATCGTGTTCCACGGGATCCTGGCGATGGCTTCCTTCTGCGGCGCCAGCTTCAGCAGGAACGCGATCACCGCGAAGACGATCGCCACCAGTCCGACATCCACCTTGCCCGAGATGTACGAGATCAGGCTGCTGTCCGGGAACAGGATATTGAGCAGCGGGAAGATCAGCACCACGGCCATCATAACGATCATCAGCGTCAGGGTCGTTTTCTGCGCCGGCGTAAAGGCCTCCGGCGCCCGGAACACCACATCCTTGCCGATCTCCCGGTTCGCCCGGATCGCAAACCGGCAGATGGTCACCATGATCAGGCTGAAGATAACGGCCAGCAGGAAGATCCTCAGTTCCATCGAAAAAGAGTTGATGGATCCCATCCCCGCTTCCTCATACGAGGTCTCCGCCAGTCCCCGGAAAATGACACCCAGGTTGGAGGTCGGGAAGTTCCCGCCGGCCAGGGCTCCGCAGTTGATCGCGACGGCGCCGGTCAGCTTATCCATTTTGACCTGCTCACATACAAGCATCGTGATCGGGGCCAGGAACGCCAGCACGGTGAAGAAGGTGGCGCCCATGATGGAGAGGATCACCGCCACCCCGAACAGGGCGTAGGGAAGCAGGCCCGGGAATTTACGGCAGGCATACAGCAGGGCGGAGCTCATCTTCTCCAGCGTCCCGTTGATGGCCGCCACATTGTAGAACAGTGACACCGACAGGATCACGAACATCGTGTTGGTCGGCCAGTACCCGATCAGCTCCTTCGGCTTGAGGCCCATGGCAAAGCAGCCGATGATGAAGGCGAACACGATACAGAACAGTCCGGTATTGATGCCGGTCTTGTAGCCCAGATAGATGGCCAGGGCGATGGCCAGTATGATAATCACGCTTAACATAATTTTCTCCTCCGGATATCAGTCAAAGTCGTACAGCACCGCCGGGTTATCGACCAGAATTTTCCGGAAGTTCTCTTCCGTACCCGCCTGCTGCATCAGGGCATCCAGCATGTCGGAATCGTTCGGCATATCCAGCTTCTTATCGTAAATGTTCGGATGCGGCCAGTCGGTACCCCACACGAGCCGGTCCGGACAGGCTGCCACATAGGCTTTCCCGACCGCGATCGTGTCGGCGTAATCGGCCTTCTTCGTATCCTGATAGAGACCGCTGAGCTTCACCCAGGCTTTCCCCTCTTCCATCAGGCGGCAGATCGCGGCAAAGGCCGGATGGGCCGTCCCCTCGTCGGCCGGCAGATGGCCGCGGTGATCGAACACCACATCGCAGGGGAGATGCCTGAGGAAATCCTCCATGGAGACTGCCAGATCGGCGCTCATCCAGAACGCGACGGACCAGTGATACGGCGCGACTCTCTCCGCCAGCTCTTCGATCTCATCCAGCGCTTCCGGCCCGCCGCCGCTGTTGATGTTGAAGCGCAGGCCGCGCACGCCCCATTCGTGCATCTGACGGATCTCTTCGTCCGTCGTGCTGCGGTCGAGCACCACCACCGCCCGCGTGTTCTCCTTCCCCATGACCCGGAGCGCGTCGAGGGTGCAGCGGTTGTCGGTTCCGTACGCGGACGGCTCCACGATCACGTTCCGGGTCGTCCCCAGCTTCTTCTGCAGCAGCCGGTAGCAGTCCACGGTCGCCGGCGGCTGATTGCGGGTATCCGTCGCCCGGTACGGGAACCGCACCGGATCGTAGATGTGATGGTGGCAGTCGCAGGCGCCCGCCGGGATCGGCGTCGCCGGTACATTGCGGCCGGTGCAGTACGGTACCTGAAGTCCTGTGTTTACATTCATGGTCATCCTCCTCCTTGCTGAAATGAAACGTTGTCTGTCTGCGCTTTACTGTAAAAGTCCCAAGAGCCCAAGCCGGCAGGCGCCGGGCGATTGGCTGACTTTTCGTATACCTGTGATGCACGCTGAACCGAGCC
>Ga0065709_1006421_pt1 | contig 9954 bp, 4 predicted proteins | sample Hoacrofraction14_2_FD_59096 | JGI IMG/M metagenome (GOLD analysis project Ga0065709, IMG submission 59096) | Hoatzin crop microbial communities from Cojedes, Venezuela, sample from fiber fraction 14 v1 | ecosystem: Host-associated > Birds > Digestive system > Esophagus > Crop | place: Venezuela... | reverse complement strand
AATCTGAAACCCTCTTCAGCCGTCTTTCCGAAGCCAAAACCAGGGTCGAGAATGATATCGCGGACGCCCGCTGCCTGCATGCGTTGTGCCTTTTCGGCCAAGTCGAGCATCACATCGTGAAGATTCGACCGTCGCGACATAACGACATGCGGTACGCGCCGCAACACGCTCCCACGCTCCTGCGCAATCAGTTGCCAGAAAGCAGCGTCGCCCCGACCGTCGCCCACATTATTAATTATATCCACGCCCCACTCTTCCACACATCTCATCATCACCTGCGGGCGAAACGTATCAACCGAAAGGGGCATGTCGGGCAGCACGCGCCTCACCGCCACAAGAGCCGTTTCGAGTCGCGCGAGCTCCTCTTCCTCGCTAACCAACTGGCCGCCTGGACGCGTCGAACAGCCCCCAACGTCAATCAGGTCGGTCCCTTCCTCCGCCATCCGACAGGCTCTCGCCACGACATCGTCCACCGTTTCAGCACGGCTACCGGCATAAAACGAGTCGGGCGTCACATTCAGAATGCCCATCACGCGCGGCGTCCCGAGGTCCAACAATCGGCCACGCACATTGATGCTATATGCAGTAGGGTTCATCATAGATGAATGCAAAAATAACAATAATCGCCCTAAAAACAGCGCATTTCAAGAAAAAACGCTAATTTTGCGGTCGAAAACATCCATTCGTCGTCTCTCACCCAGCAGCAGGTCCCACAAATACCACCTCCCGAAAACGACACGACGAAAGACAAAAACCATAGCAATATGACAGAAGAGCAACTCTTTTCATACTATCAGCAGCACCCCCTCTACACCACCGACAGTCGAAACTGCCCCCAAGGGAGCATCTTTTTTGCCCTCAAAGGCGACCATTTCGACGGCAACCAATATGCCTCTGCCGCCCTCGAGAAAGGATGTGCGTGGGCCGTCATCGACGATCCCGCCTACAACACCAGCGACCGCTGTATCCTCGTGCCTGACGTGCTGCAGGCCTTCAAGCATCTGGCACGCGCATGGCGCCGACAGTTCCACATCCCCATTATCGCCATCACCGGCACCAACGGCAAGACAACCACCAAGGAACTCATAGCCGCCGTACTGAGAGAGAAATACAACGTGATGGCCACCGAGGGCAACTACAACAACGACATCGGCGTGCCCAAGACCCTGTTGCGCCTCAACCACACCCACGAGATAGCCGTCGTGGAGATGGGAGCAAGCCATCCCGGCGACATCCGCACACTGGCCGACACCGCCGAACCCACCTGCGGCATCATCACCAACGTAGGAAAAGCCCACCTGCAAGGCTTTGGCAGCTTCCAGGGCGTCATGAACACCAAGAGCGAACTCTACGACTATCTGCAACAACACCTCGACAACCACCCTCTCGTCTTCATCAACGACAACGACCCACACCTGCTCCAAATGGCCCAAACCCACTGCCCTGACGTGCCACTCTTGCGCTATGGGCAGGCAGAAACACAAGCAAATCGAGAGGAACAGAAGCTTGCTTCCACGTCCGAGGCACAGCCCAAAATTTTCAATTCTCAATTTTCAATTTTCAATTCAAGATTAACCTCCTGCTCCCCCTACCTCCATTTCGACTGGAAAGCATCCGACCACGACCAGTGGCACAGCGTCTCGACCCACCTCGTGGGCACCTATAACCTCGACAACCTGCTGGCCGCTATCACCATCGGGCGCCATTTCGGTGTGTCGGCCGACGCCATTTGCCATGCCCTCGAGCATTATATGCCCACCAACAACCGGTCGCAGCTAGTGGAAACGGCCCACAACCGCCTCATCGTGGATGCCTACAACGCCAATCCTACCAGCATGGCCGCCGCCCTGAAGAACTTCGCCAGCATGTCCGCCGCCCACAAAATGGCCATCTTGGGCGACATGAGAGAGCTTGGAGATGCCAGTGCCGAGGAGCACCAAAAGGCCACCGACCTCATGCAATCCCTCCAACTCGACGACGTGTGGCTCGTGGGCGAAGAATTCAGCAAGACACAAAGCCCCTACCGCAAGTTCAAGGATTGCACCGAAGTGAAAGCCGAAATTCAACGCGATCAACCCCAAAACTGCCTCATCCTCATAAAAGGAAGCAACGGACTCAAACTCTTTGAACTCCCAGAACTACTTTAATAATCTAAATGGAGAATTGAGAATTGAAAATTAACTTCGCTTCGCTATGTCTCTCTTTAATTGAGACGCAAGGGCGCTAGCCTAATTTTCAATTCTCAATTTTCAATTTTCAATTCCCGAAGGGCCTAATTTTCAATTCTCAATTTTCAATTTTCAATTCTCCATTCCCTCCCCACTGCCTTTCTCATCAATACCAATGGTAAATCGGTCAACGCACGATTTACCCGCCTTTTTGACACGCCCCGCCACACAAGTCATACCGTTTCTTTAATTAATTTTGCGGCGGAATCAAACAAAAACCTAAAGAAACTGCGTATGAAAAAGTATTCATTTCCCAAGCATTTGGGTTGTGCCATGTTGCTGAGTGGACTCTTCGTTCTGCCCACTCACGCGCTGCCAACCCCTAACAACAGTCCTACCCCACGAACCAACGACGTCGCTCAGACACGAAAAGTGAGCGGAACGGTGCACGACGAGGCCGGAGAGCCCATCATCGGCGCCACCATCACGGTGGAGGGGAAGTCCACGGGCGCCATTTCCGACATCAATGGACGCTTCACAGTGGAAGCTCCCGCGGGCGCCACGCTCATCATTTCTTATGTGGGCTACGTCACGAAGGAAGTGCCTGCCAACGCCCTTCAGCTCGACATCACGCTCCAAGAAGACACGAAACTCATGAACGAAGTGGTCGTCATCGGCTACGGTACCATGAAGAAAAAAGACCTCACGGGAAGCATCTCACAAATAAAGCCCGACAAGCTGCAGAACGAAGCGCCCGCCACCGTGCAAGACGTGCTCCGCGGAACGGCAGGCATCAACGTTGGATTCTCCAACACAGCCAAGGGCGGAGGAAGCCTCTCCGTGCGCGGACAGCGCTCTGTCTATACCAGTGGCAGCCACAACGACCCGCTCATCATCCTCGATGGAATGATTTTCTACGGCGAACTGTCTGAAATTAATCCCGCCGACATCGAGCAGATCGACATCCTCAAAGACGCCTCCTCGGCCGCCGTCTATGGAGCAAAATCGGCCAACGGCGTCGTGCTCGTCACCACCAAGAAGGGGCGCACGGGTAAACCCAAAATTGGATTCTCCGCCAACATCGGCATCAACACCGTCGGGAACAGCCGGAAAGTGTATGATCCAGAGGGCTATCTGCAATACAGAACCGATTTTTATAAGTCAGACACCTACGGTCTCAACAGCGAAACGGGCGCCTACGAAGCCTATCAGAACGGGAAGGTGAAGGCAGGATACTACGACGAGCCCACCACTGCCAATCTCCAAAAATATGGTCTCACCCTCGACGAATGGCGCGCCATGAGCACCAATAGCGCCGATGCCACCGACCGAGAAATATGGGGACGCCGCCTCGGACTCGCTGCCTCCAGCGTCACGCTGCAGAATTTCATCAACGGAACGACCTTCGACTGGTATGACCAAGCATTCCAAAACGGCGTCAATCAGAACTACGACGTCAACGTGTCTGGTGCCACCGACTACGTCAACTATTATCTCTCCCTCGGCTATCAGAGCAACAACGGTATCATCCGTGGCAACGAATACGACGCCATACGTTCCAACCTCAAGCTCAATGCCAACGTGACGAAATGGCTCTCCGTGGGGGCTAACATCAATTTCCAGAACAGAACCGACGGTGATGTGCAATGCGACTGGGACGAAGAGCTGCGCGACAATAGCCCCTTCGTCACGCCCTACGATGCCGATGGCAATCTCACGGCCCACCCCATGGGCGAAGATGCCTATTGGAAAGGCTACAACTACGATTTCAATAAACTCTACATCGACCGCAGCTCTGGCTACACCGTGCTCAACACCATCCTGAATGCCAAGCTCACTCTGCCCTACGGCATCTCCTATAATCTCAACTTCGCCCCGCGCTATCAATACTATCATCTGCGTCGCTACAACTCTTCGGAGCATCCAGACTGGCAATCCACCAACTACGATCGCGTCACCCGACAGCAGAGCAAGCGCTTCGACTGGTCGCTCAACAACACCATCACGTGGGATTATACGTTCAACAAGCTCCACCACTTCATCCTCACGCTCGTGCAGGAGGCCGAAGAACGACAGTCGTGGACCGACCTTATCATCGCCCGCAACATACTTCCCTCCGAGGCTCTCAGCTATCATGCCACCGCCAACGGCGACAAGAACCAGAGCGAATTTAGTTCTACGGACAACAAAGAAACGGCCTGCGGCTACCTCGCGCGCCTCTTCTACGCCTACAACGACACCTATATGGCCACCGTCTCCATGCGTCGCGACGGCTACAGCGCATTCGGAACCACCAATCCCTACGCCAATTTCTTCTCGGCAGCCTTGGCATGGACCTTCACCAACGAGAAATTCTGGACATGGGAACCGCTCAGCCTCGGCAAACTGCGTTTCTCCTTCGGACAGAACGGAAACCGAAGCCTCGCCGACACCTACATCGCACTGGCCAACCTGAGTCTCGGAAGTTACGCCACGGGTTACATCAATGCTGCCTCCAGCGCACTCACCGATACCAAATATCTCTTCATGAATCGCCTCGCCAACACCCATCTGCAATGGGAGAAAACGTCGTCGTGGAACATCGGACTCGATCTCGGATTCCTCGACAATCGCATCACAGCCAGCTTCGACGCCTACTACATGCCCACCACAGACATGATTATGAACCAGTCGCTGCCCGACTTTGCAGGCTTCAGTTCCATCACAACCAACCTGGGAAAAGTTGTGAACAAGGGATTCGAAATCACCATCAACTCCAACAACATCGTCAGGAAAAACTTCTCATGGAACACTTCTCTCGCTTTCTCTTATAACAAAAACGAGATCAAGGAACTCTATGGAGAATATGAAACCGTGCTCAACGCCGACGGCACTTATACCACCAAGGAAGTGGATGACATCTCCAACGGTTGGTTCGTGGGCCATCCCATCAGCGCCATCTGGGACTACGAGGTGACCGGCATCTGGCAATCGGACCAAGTGGAAGAAGCTGCCCGCTACGGACAACGCCCCGGCGACCCCATCGTGGCTAACCACTACACCGCCGACAAGGTTGCGGCCGACGGAACAACCACACCCGTCTATAACAACAAAGACAAGGAGTTCCTCGGACAAACCACGCCGCCCATCCACTGGAGTCTGCGCAACACCTTTAATATATACAACGACTGGACCTTCTCGTTCAATCTCTATTCTTATATGGGACACAAGTCGCTCTCCACTGAATACATCAACAACGACAACAACTACTCTCAAATCACCAACGGGCGCAACGTCTATGAGAAGGAATATTGGACTCCCGAGAATCCCACCAACAAGTATGCCCGCCTGAACGCCCAAGGTCCCACCGGCATCTCTGCTCCCGGCAAGGCCATCGACCGCTCTTTCATCCGATTGGAGAACATTTCGCTGGCCTATCAGGTGCCGCGCAAGTACCTCAGTCCGTTGCGCATCGAGAGTTGCAAAGTTATAGCCACCGTCAGAAACGTGGCCTGCTGGACCAAGGAATGGACCTACGGAGACCCCGAAGCCAGCGGAGGCCTCGTGCCAAGAACCTATACCCTCGGAATCAACATCACACTATAAACACCTAAAGGAGAAACCAACTATGAAACAATATAGCATTAAAAATATCACACGCGCGGCGCTCCTCATCCTCTGCCTTAGCGCCTGCCAAGACGATTTTCTCGATCCCGACCCACTGTCGCTCTACGAACCGACCCAGACTTTCACCACCGAAGCCGGACTCACGGCTGCTATGGCCACCTGCGACAACCATCTCAAGAACTATTGGACCAACACAAACCCCATCGACCTCATGCTTCCCCTGCAGAGTGAGAGCATGTTCAGCGACATCGCCGTGGGCTCAAAAACCGACGATGCCTACGCTTTCATCGACATCAACGAACGTTTTACACCCAGCACAGGCTTCTTTAACGACGACCGTAACCGCCTCGTCATCTTCTGGGGTGAGACCTACAACGGCATAAAATATGCCAACACCATCATCGACTTTGCACCTAAAGTGGAGAGTCTCGACGAAGAAACCAAGCGCGAATACATCGGACGCGCCTACTTCCATCGCGCTTTCCGCTACATGGCCCTGTGTTTCCAGTTCGGAAACGTGCCCCTCGTGTCGCGCATCATCGATGCTCCCAAGCAGGATTACAAGAGCACCAAGCGTGCCGCCATCATCGAAATGATCACGCGCGACATGGAGAAAGCCGTGCAGTGGGTGCCCGAACAAAGCGACATGACCTACATCGGCATGATCAACAAAGCCGCCTGCCGACAGTTGCTCATCAAATGTTATCTGGCCAACGGCGAATTTCAGAAGGCCAAGTTGCAGGCCGACACACTCATCGACCATAGTGGTTACAAGCTGATGACCAACAATTTTGGAACGTTTGTCAATCCTAATCCCAAGACGTGGAACATCACGGAGAATGTTATTTGGGATCTTCATCGCCCCGAAAACAAGGCTATTGCGGCCAACAAGGAGGCGCTGTTCGTGATGCCCAATCGCTATGGCTACGACAGTGGTAAGCGCGTGCGACTGATGCGCAACGTGTTGCCCTGGTGGAATGCGGGCACGAACGTTACACCAGACAACAAAACGGCTGTGCAGCGCTATGCCCTCACCGACAAACTCTACGAAGATTCGCTCGACTACAACCGTGCTTTTGGTCGTGGCGTCGGCGTGACGCGCCCCACCTATTGGGCCGAAAAGTCGATGTGGTATCTCAACGGCCGACTGGACGAGGGCGACCTCAGGCACAGCAACAAGGTGGGCAACTGGGTGAACATGGAGGACATGCGCTACAACGTGGCTGCTTCGGCATGGCACGGCCACTATCTCATGAAGACCTATACCGACGAACAGGGCAACACCAAGACGCTCTGCACCGACACGCTGCGCAACTGGTTCGGATGGCCTCAATATAAAACGTGGCTGGAGTCGCCCGACGACGAGGCGGCCAACCTGAACAACTATCAGGGCGGCTATGGCGACATCTACTGCTATCGACTGGCCGAAACCTATCTGTTGCGCGCCGAAGCGAAGTTTTATTTGGGCGACCCGACGGCCGTAGATGACGTGAACGCCATCCGATTGCGCGCCAACTGCGAGGAGCTCTACACCACAGTGGGCATCGACGAGATAGCCGACGAACGGGCGCGCGAGCTCTACATGGAGGAGTGGCGCTTCACAGAACTCAACCGCATGTCGTGGTGCTTGGCTCTGAGCGGCAAGACCGACAACACGGGAACCATCTACGACAAAGACCATCTCTCGGAAAACAGCTTCTGGTGGCATCGCATCTGCCAATATAACAACTATTATAACAAGAACGAAAACGTGAAAATCAAGGGCCGCAAATATACCATGGGCGCCCACAACTACTGCTGGCCTATTCCGCAAACGGCCATCGACGCCAACCGACTAGGGCAGCTCTATCAGAACCCCGGCTACGATGGCTACGACGCGAGCATCGAGATGTGGGACAACTGGCAGGACGCTGTGGCCGATGAATACGTAGAATAAATTCATAGAGTATATAGTTTTAGGTTAAGGTAAATTAGATTCTAGGCAAGAAGGATGCTGCACCGACACGCTTAGCGGCATCCTTCTTCCACAAAAAAACGCAAGATGAAAACAAAAAAAAGATGGATATTTTCGCTCATGCTGCTGCTGATGCCCTGCGTGGCGACCGACGCTCGGCAGAAGACGGACCGCGAAGTGTGGACCGACATTGCGTGGCGCATGGCGCAACCCGTGCTCGAAAACATGGCGAAGGGGGAACTGCAGAAAAATATGTTGCTCGAACTGAGTCCCACATGGGACGGGCGCGACCGCCGCGTTTCCTATATGGAATGTTTCGGAAGACTCATGGCGGGCATTGCGCCCTGGCTCTCGCTGCCCGACGACAACACCAGCGAGGGACGTCGGCGGCAGCAACTCCGCCAGTGGGCACTGCTGAGTTACGCGCAGGCCGTCGATCCCAACAGTCCCGACTGCCTGCTGTGGACGGAGAATTTTCAGACGCTCGTGGATGCGGCCTACGTGGCTGAGAGCTTCCTGAGGGCGTGGGAGGCACTTTGGATGCCGCTCGACGACGTCACGAAACAGCGCTACATCGACAATTTCACGAGCCTCCGCCGCATCAATCCGCTCTATACGAACTGGATTCTCTTCACGGCCACCATTGAGACTTTTCTCGAAAAAGCAGCGCAACAGGGCGATTCCTATCGCATGTCGTCGGCGCTTCGCAAGATAAACGAATGGTATGTGGGCGATGGTTGGTATAGCGACGGCGTGGAATTTTGTTTCGATTATTACAATAGCTTTGTCATTCAGCCCATGTATGTGGAGTGTGTCAGCGAGCTAACGCACAACGGCAAGCAGCCCGACTATGCGGGATGTCGCTACGATCTGGCTTGGCGACGGATGCAGCGTTTTGGAGAAATCATCGAAAGACTCATTTCTCCGGAGGGCACTTTCCCAGTTTTTGGGCGCTCTGCCACCTATCGCACGGCCGTGCTGCAACCTTTGGCCATGCTCGCGTGGCACGATAGGCTCCCTCAGTCGGTGTCGCGGGGGCAGGCACGCTGCGCCATTACGGCCGTACTGAAGCGCATGTTTGCCGACGATCGCAACTTCAACGAGAAGGGATTCCTCACGCTCGGCTTCAACGGAAAGCAACCCCAAACGGCCAATGTCTATACCAACAACGGGAGTCTCTATATGGCTTCGCTCGCGCTGTTGCCTCTCGGACTGTCTGAGAGCGACGATTTCTGGACCTCGCCGGCCGAAGATTGGACGTCGAAAAAGGCGTGGCAGGGCGACAATTTCCCCAAAGATCACTCCTATCACGAGAAAAACGGGGCGCTCAAATACCAATAATCGCGCGCTGGGGAGGCAGGTTTTTGTGGTTATTGCTTCAAAAATTCCGTGGCCGACATACCCATTTCAGCTTTAAAACATTCGCGGAAATAGGCCAAATCGCTAAATCCGCTCTCGTAGGCGGCCTGCGAAACATTACGCCGTTCTTCGGTCATCAGCCTGATGCTGTTCCGGAGGCGGCGTTTTCTTATGTACTGGTTGGGACTGCTTCCCGTCAGTGCCTTCAGCTTTCGATAGAGCGTTGAGGGGCTCAGTTGCAGCTGATCGGCCATCATGGCGACACTGAGCTGCGGGTCGCTGATGTGGGATTGAATGATATCGTTGATGCTGTTCAGCAGGGTTTGATCGACTTTGCTGAGCTGCTGCTGGGGCTCTGTGGGGGCGGGTTGCTGCGTGAGGGCAGCCGGGCTGTTGAGGGCGGCGGTGTGTTCTACGAGCCGTTGCATGGTGGTCAGGATGCTCTTCACTTTTGCTTTCAACATGACGATGCTGAAAGGTTTGGTAAGATAGTCGTCGGCCCCGCTCTGATAGCCCTGGAGTTGGTCGGCGGCGGTGGTCTTGGCGGTCAGGAAGAGGATGGGGATATGGCTGGTTCGGAGGTCGGCTTTCAGGTTTTTAGCCATTTCGAGTCCGTCCATTTCGGGCATCATGATGTCGGAAATGATGAGGTCGGGGGTATGTTCGATGGCCGCCTGCAGGCCTTCCCGACCATTGGTAGCAGTGAGGGTTTGATAGGTTTCGCTCAGTGTTGTGGCCACATATTGGCGGATGTCGGCATTGTCTTCTACAATAAGAATGGTGCACAATGAGCATTGAGCATTAGGCATTGAGCATTGCTGCGCCTCATGAGCATGGATCGTTGTATTCGGTTTCGTTTCTTTTATA
>Ga0065709_1030046_pt1 | contig 9962 bp, 5 predicted proteins | sample Hoacrofraction14_2_FD_59096 | JGI IMG/M metagenome (GOLD analysis project Ga0065709, IMG submission 59096) | Hoatzin crop microbial communities from Cojedes, Venezuela, sample from fiber fraction 14 v1 | ecosystem: Host-associated > Birds > Digestive system > Esophagus > Crop | place: Venezuela... | reverse complement strand
TTCATCCAGGCAGGCGTTGTGAAGGTGAACGGAGAAGTTGTAACCGAACTTGGAACAAAGGTTATGCGCACAGATGAAGTTATCTTCCACGATCAGCCAGTATCACTCGAAAAGAAAGTATATGTTCTTCTAAATAAACCAAAAGACTGTGTAACCACAAGTGATGACCCACAGCAGCGCAAGACAGTTATGGATCTCGTGAAAGGCATTTGTCCGGAGCGCATCTATCCTGTTGGTCGTCTCGACAGAAACACAACGGGCGTGCTGCTTCTCACCAACGATGGTGATTTGGCAAGTAAACTCACGCATCCTAAGTTCTTGAAAAAGAAGGTTTATCACGTATTCCTCGACAAGAACGTAACTGCTCATGACATGCAGCAGATTGCAGAAGGCATCACACTCGATGATGGCGAGATTCACGCAGATGCAATCGAATATGCTGATCCACGCGACAAAACACAGGTTGGAATAGAGATTCATAGCGGCAAGAACCGTATCGTTCGCCGTATTTTTGAGAGTCTTGGTTATCGTGTCGTTAAGCTCGACCGCGTGATGTTTGCCGGTTTGACGAAGAAGAATCTCCGTCGTGGCGACTGGCGCTTCCTCACCGAGAAGGAAGTGAACATGTTGCGCATGGGCGCTTTTGAATAAATATGCAAAAAGAAAAGGAACTATAAAATGGAAACAATTCGTAGAACTAAAGTCGTTGATGTATTAACTCGTACCGATTTCGGCGCCAAAGTAAACGTTAAAGGTTGGGTACGCACTCACCGCAGCAGTAAGGCAGTCGATTTTATTGCACTTAATGATGGTTCAACAATCAAAAATGTGCAAGTGGTTGTCGATCCGACTAAGTTCGATGAAAACACATTAAAGCAAATAACAACCGGTTCGTGCATCAGCGCGACTGGTGTGCTTGTGGAAAGTCAGGGAAAAGGTCAGGCTTCAGAGATTCAGTGCGAATCGATTGAAGTGTACGGTCTTTGTGGCAGCGATTATCCGATGCAGAAGAAAGGACAGAGCTTCGAGTATATGCGTCAGTATGCTCATCTTCGTCTTCGTACCAACACATTCGGTGCTGTGATGCGCATTCGTCATAACATGGCAATTGCAATTCATAAGTATTTCCACGAGCATGGTTTCTTCTATTTCCACACTCCAATAATCACCGCGAGCGATTGCGAAGGCGCAGGCGAGATGTTCCAGGTAACAACCAAGAACCTCTACGATCTGAAGAAAGACGAAGAGGGTAAGATCATTTATGACGACGACTTCTTCGGCAAGATGACTTCGCTCACCGTTAGTGGTCAGCTGGAAGGCGAGCTGGGCGCAACAGCACTCGGTCAGATCTACACTTTCGGTCCTACATTCCGCGCAGAAAACTCCAATACTCCACGCCATTTGGCAGAGTTTTGGATGATCGAACCGGAGGTAGCGTTCATTGATCTTGCCGATTTGATGGATTTGGAAGAAGATTTCATCAAGTATTGTGTTCGTTGGGCACTTGAAAACTGTAAGGACGACCTTGAATTTCTCAATAAGATGATAGATAAGACGCTCATTGAGCGACTCGAAGGCGTGTTGAAAGACACATTCGTTCGTCTGCCTTACACTGAAGGAATCAAGATTTTGGAAGAAGCTGTTGCCAACGGACAAAAGTTTGAGTTCCCTGTTTCTTGGGGAATGGACCTTGCCAGTGAGCATGAGCGTTATCTTGTGGAGCATCATTTCAAGAAGCCGGTTATCATGACCGATTATCCAAAGGATATCAAGGCATTCTATATGAAAATGAACGATGACGGAAAAACTGTTCAAGGCACCGATGTTCTGTTCCCACAGATAGGCGAAATCATCGGCGGAAGTGTTCGTGAAGAGAACTATGATAAGCTGATGGCAGAGGTTGAACGCCGTCAGATTCCAATGAAAGACATGTGGTGGTATCTTGATACACGTAAATACGGTACATGTCCGCATGGCGGATTCGGACTTGGTTTCGAACGTCTCATCCTCTTCGTTACCGGAATACAGAACATTCGCGACGTCATTCCGTTCCCAAGAACACCGAAGACGGCAGAATTCTAAGTAAGATGAATTGTTAATCAAACAGAAAGAACATGAACGAACGGGATTGTTACACCTTATATATAATATATAATAGGTGTGGCAGTCCTTTCGTGATGTGAAGACGACGCAGTAGAAGAAAGGTTAGAACAGACAAAATATTTACAAGTTTTGATTTGTAAACCTAAATTCTGAAATGTAGAGGGCTACAGGAAATGCTTTGTCAAGACGATGAAACGTGTCTGAAATGGCGATATGATAAGTTAAGAACCACAGGAAAGACATGCAAATTAACTTGAAAAAGCAGGAATCGGCTACACCTTATATATAATATATAGGCAAATGCAAAAAGTTTAACTTTGTATATCTTTACATTGTTTTAACACCTAAAACACCCTCAAAAATGCCCATTTTAGCCAAAATGGCCCATTTTAATTGAATAAAATTAAAAAAAAACGTCTTTTTATTTGTTTGTTTTAATAATTATCTCTATATTTGCAGCGAAATTGTATCTCCTAGCGAGATATTATAGAGAAACGAAAGTTTATTTATATATTGTTTAATTTAATAATTATCGTATGAAAAGAAAAATTTTTAGTACGTTGCTTATGGGTGCGTTCTTCATTGCATCCATGAGTATGTTCACGTCTTGTAAAGACTACGATGATGAGATTCAGGTTAATGCTGATGACATCGCAGCTTTGAAGTCGCAGCTCTCTACGCTGCAGTCTGCTTTGGCAGCAGCTCAGGCAGATGCGGCTACTGCTCATGCAACATTCTTGACAAAGAGTGAAGCAGCAAGCACTTATGCTACGAAATCTGCTCTCGAAGCTTTACAGACAGAAATGGCAAGCTATGTAACAGCTGCTAAACTTCAGGAAGCTATTGATGAGCTGACAGCTCTCATCAATGGTAAAGTTGACAAGAGCGAGTATGACGCTAAGGTTCTTGAGATCGAAACAAAGATCGACGGAATCAATAGCGATCTGAACACTCTTAAGACAACTCTTGGCAATGTAGAAACAGCTTACAAGGCTGCTGACTCTAACCTCCAGAGCCAGATCGACGCAATCAACTTGCTGATCGAGTCTCTCCAGGGTGAGAACAAAACATTCGCAGAGAAGATTGCTGCTCTCGAAGGTGCTGATAAAAACTTCGCAACAGAGCTCGCAACTCTGAAGTCTGAACTCGAAGCTCTCAAGGCTGGAACAGGTGATGCTGCTGCTATTGAAGAGTTGAAGACTCTCATGAACGAAGCTGTTAATAAAGTTAACGCTGTTGCAGAGCAGATCAACTTGCTGACTGTACTCGTTAACCGTAAGCTCACTAGCCTCGTTTTGAAACCAGCTGCTTACTATGGTGGTATTGAGACTGTAGAGGTTCTCTCTGACTCAGCTACTACTTACAAAGAAGGTAAGAACTTGACTTACTTCACCATCGGTGGTGTTAAGACTATCTCTGGTATTGGCGTTGCTCAGTATCATGTTAATCCTTCTGGCGCTGATCTCAGCGGCATGACAGTTGACTTCTTCGGAAACACAGCTGACGTTAATCAGCCAGTTGCAGGTCTCGAGACACGTTCTGGTGAGAATGTTGCTAAACCAACTATCACATCAGCTGACGAACTCGTAGAAGGTGGTTACTTCAAGAATGGTATCCTCTCTATTCCTTTCAAGGCTAACTTCACATTGATCAACAACAATCTTAAGAACAGCATTGGTTCGTTCATCGCAGCTCAGCTCATCAAGAACGACACAACTGTTACTTCTGATTATGCAATGGTTGTTCCAGCTAACATCTACGACCTCGTTATCTCTGACAACACATGGAAGAGCAGCGGTTATCACACAGATAATATCTCTACTCCAGTTAACGGACACCTCCACAAGAAGTTCTCTGAGCTCGCAAGTCCTGACACAGTTGCTACTCACGAAGTTAAGTACAACGAGTGCATCGACCTCACAGCTATTGTTGAAACTCACTACACAACAGAGGCTGGTCTCGTAACTGACAGCGCTGATTGCACTGTTGAAGACGCTAAGTGTAAATACATGAATCCTTCTACATTCGAGGCTCTCGGATTGAAGTATGTTTACAAGACAGTTACTTACACTGTAGGTTCTAACAAGACTGACGAAACAGCTCACATCGAGCTCATCGAAGACGAAAACGGTCACATGATCGCTTACCCACGTAACGTAAATCCTGATGGAACAACTATCAAGGGCGAAACAGCTAATGTTTCTTCTGTTGGTCGTATGCCTATCATCCTCATCGAGGTTCAGGATGCTGAGGGTACAATCCTTGCTTATGCTTACATGAAGCTCTTGATCACTGATCTTGAAGCAGCTCCTTCTTATGACGTAACATCTGATCCATTCCCACTCGGCGATCTCTATCTCGATTGCGATGGTGCAGAAGGTGAACTCACATGGGCACAGGTTGAGTACTATCTCTACAACAAACTGTTGGGTGTTTCTAAGAACACATTCGATGCTACATACAAGTTCGATGCTAGCAAGTCTGAAGAGAAGTCTTACGAAGACGGTACAGAATGGGTTATCAACACAGGTAAGCAGTATCAACTCGTTAACGGTAAATATGTAGCCGTTGCTGACGAAGATACAATCGGTGTTGTTACAGAAGAGTACAACAAGTCTGAATCTGACGCTACAACTCACGTTTTGAAGTGGGCGTTCACAGCTGACGACTATGAGAAACTCGTTAAACTTGGCGCAGTTGAAAACGGCGTTAACACTAAGGCTATCACAATCTACGTTCGTTACGAGAACATTAAGAACGGTGGTGACATCTACGTTCCTCTGACAATTGAGGCTGGTAAGTTCCACTTCGCAACTGGTTCTGTAACAAACAGCAAGATCCTCTCTTACTGGTACAAGTACTTCAGCGCAACAAACGCTCCTACTGCAGAAGATGCATTCGAGGTACGTGCTAACGTTCCTGTTCCAACACCAGAAGATAACCTCCTCGAGGAAACAGAGTTCGTTAAGGATCTCCACGACTACTTCCAGATCAATTCTCTTGGTGTAGCTCTCGATGATACAAAGAACTTCCCACAGATGGCAGCTATTGAATTCACTCCAGAATTTGAGTTCACATTGCCAGTTAAGGATGTTAACGAAAGCAAGAGCGCAACAAAGGCAGGTCAGTGGACAGTTAATGGCTACAGTGGCCGCGTTTACACTCTCCAGCTCAACGACGCTAAGAATGAAATCCAGGTTGTTAAGGTTGATGGCAAGGCAGTTACTGCTACAGCTATCGTAACTCTTACAGCTAACGATGAGGGTGTTCAGAGCATCTTGACATACGTTGAAGGTGACTACGCTGACGATATTCTCAACTATGTAGGCCACGACAAACTCGGTCACTTCGAGACATTCACAGCTTACATTAAGATGGTTGCAACAGGTGCTTGCTATGACTTCGAACTCAACAAGCCATTCTTCAACGTACGCTTCTTGCGTCCATTGAACTTGACTGAGGCTAAGCCATACTCAATCATCGACGCTCCAAACGACTACCAGTACATTCCATTCTCTTCACTCGTTGGTGTAACTGACTGGCGTGATTACGTTGGCGATCCAGCTAACACAACAGGTGGTGCACAGATGAAGGTTAATGGTAACTGGGCATTCGACTACGCTTACTATCAGGTAGAGTTCGAGGCTGACACAACAGCTATCCTCACCGATATCACTCTTGGTGCAGATGCACGTAAGAACTTCAGCACAAGCGCTGCTTACCTCGACGGTTGTGTTCTCGCAAGCACAATCCCAGGCTTGAAGCTCACACAGGAAGGCGACAGCTTGAAGTACATCAACAACTCGGCTAACACAGGTGCATTCCACTTGTTCGTTCCGATCAAGATGACTTACGTATTCGGCAACTACGACGACGCTGCTTGGAAGTCAGAACCTAAGGATGCTCGTCAGAAGGCTTACGCAGTTATCACAGTTGAAAAGACTGAGGGTAATGCAAAAGCTCAGTAAAGCTAACATCTAAGCCGACTATATGAGGGGTGTCAACTCGTTGGCACCCCTTTTTAAACTAAAACATAACAGAATTATGAAGAAGAATTCTTTATTGGCAATTTTACTTATATCCGTTTTCGCGGTTGGTATGTTATCAGGTTGCAAAGACAACAAGAAACGCTCTTTGAAAGAAATGCGTGAAGATTTCCTTCGTCCTGCTGAGATGACTCTTCAGAAAGCAGATACCGACGAGGTTACTTCGCTTGTCAAACTCTTCTTGCAGCATGTAGAACAGAAGAATATCGACCAGGCAATGGCTATGTTGTATTTTTTGGATAAAGATTCTATCACTTCTCTTCCTCCTAAGGTTGAAAAGAAAGAGAGATTTGCACTTAATCTGTGCAGTGGAAAACCTTCCACAATAGATTATATGCTTTTCTTGAAAGAAACCGACAGCGAGGTTAAATATTCAACAATTCTTTTTGATAAGAAGCCTGGTGACAACCGACCAAACAAGATGTCATTCATCATTAAGCCGGTACGCCGCGATGGCAAATGGTATCTTACTCTTGCCGACACGGAACATCAGGAAAAAGAATCAGAAGTAGAAAAATTTAATTAATAGTTTCTGTATGAAATCATTAAAGACTTTATTGGCAGCAGCTCTCTTCATGGTTGGAACAGCTGCTATGGCACAATCTTCTGAGCCTGAATACGTATTCAAGAAACACGCTTTCTTGACACTGCAAGGCGGTGCTCAGTACACTCTTGGTGAGGCAAAGTTTGGTGATTTGATTTCTCCAAACGTACAGCTCGGACTTGGTTATCAGTTCTCTCCTGTATTCGCTATGCGCCTCCAGGGTAATGGTTGGCAGAGCATGGGCGGATGGTGCGCTTATTCTCCAGGCAATCCAAACGCTTACACAAAGACTTATAAATATAAGTATGTAGCACCAGGTTTGGACTTCATGTTCAATCTTTCTAATCTCTTCTGTGGTTGGAATCCAAAACGCGTGTTCAACGTAACTGCATTCTTGGGTGCAGGCGCTAACATCGCTTGGGACAACGACGAAGCTGTTCAGCTCAGTAAAGAACTTTACAGCCTTCGTTATCTCTGGGACGGAACAAAGGTTAGAGTTTTTGGTCGCGGTGGTTTGCAGCTCGGCTTCCGCTTGAGTGACGCTGTTAGTTTCATTCTCGAAGGAAATGCCAACATCCTCAACGACAAGTACAACTCAAAGAAAGCTGACAATCCTGACTGGTACTTCAATGCACTCGCAGGTTTCCGCATCAACTTGGGCAAGACTTACACAGTGAAAGAGCAGCCAGCTCCAGAACCAGAGCCAGAACCAGTTCAGTATGTTGAACCAGCTCCAGCTCCGGCACCAGCTCCAGTTGTTGAAGAGAAGGTAGAACCTCTCCGTCGCGACATTTTCTTCACAATCAACTCTACAAAGATTGTTGAGGAAGAAGCACAGAAGGTTAAGGACGTTGTTGACTACTTGAACAAATATCCAGAGTCAAAGGTTAACGTAACAGGTTATGCTGACGCTGGAACAGGTAACGACAATATCAACGATCGTCTCGCTGCACAGCGTGCAGAGGTTGTTGTTAAGGCTCTCACAGAGCAGTACAACATTCCTGCAGATCGTATTTCAAGCGATAGCAAGGGTGCTCGCGTTCAGCCATTCGCTGAGAACGACAAGAACCGTGTATCTATCTGTATTGCAGAATAAATACGATTTTTATAATATATAAAAAACAAGAAGGGCAAGTCCGAAAGAGGCTTGTCCTTCTTTCGATTATATCGAGTGTTGAACAAGTGTTGAATGTTGAGTGTTGAATTGTCGCTTCGCGATTTTGAATTTATGAATTAAGAGTTCTGGATGTAGCAAAGCAATTCAGCATTTTCAATTCTTAATCGGCTTTGCCGACAATTCGTAATTCCACATTCAACACTCAATATTCTAAAAATAGGGATTTCCCCATTTGTTTTTCGGGAAAATCCTTTTTTCTTTTTCTATATTGTTTATAATTTTGCATCGTCGGAAATAGGATTAAATAAATGTAAATAATATCCTTAATCTGACGACATAAAGATATTTTCTATTATATTTGCAGACGAATTTAAAAAGCGACGAATATGAAAAAGAGTATAATCATTGCAGTAGGAGCAGCACTTCTGGTTAGCAGTTGTGGCACCTACACAGGAACAGGAGCTTACACAGGCTCCACATTAGGTTCAATCTTGGGTTCTGCAATCGGCGGAATTAGCGACGGACCGCGCGGATCCGACATCGGAACTATTGTCGGAATGGTGGGCGGAGCCGTTGTTGGTGGCGCTATTGGCTCGGCAGCAGATCGTCAGATGCAGGTTCGCACACAAGAACGCCATGAGCGAATCCTTCAGCGTGATGCACAGAAGAACGCGGAACGCAACTATCAGGAAGGCTATCAGGATGGTTATGAGCAAGGAAAACTCAGCAATTCTGGCGTAAACTATCAGCAGCAAGGCTCTTACGACAGCGGTTTTGATGAGACCAACAGTGGCGACGATCGCATTTACGACTTCAATGGTTCCGACTACACAAGCAACTACAGCGCACAAAAGCCAACAACAGTCATGCCAGGCAAGTCGAGTGTTGAAGAACTGTCGGCATACAGCTACACACCGGCGATTGAAATACGCAACGCACGATTCGTTGATGCCAACAAAGACAATGTTATCAGTCGTGGTGAGATGTGCAAAGTGATTTTCGAAGTGATGAATCGCGGCAACCAAACGCTCTACGACGTACAGCCCACAGTGGTTGAAGCAACAGGCAACAAGCAGATTTACATCTCTCCAGGAATGCATGTCGAGAAGATCGAGCCAGGCAAAGGCATCCGTTACACAGCACTTGTGAAGGCTGGCGACCGTCTTCGCGATGGAAACGTCAAGATCTGCATCTCTGTCTTGCAGGGCGACAAAGCAATCTCAAAGGTTAACGAGTTCAATATCCCGACACGAAAAAAATAAAGTGTTATATTTAAATATATATGTATAGAGGCGGTTCCTTTTGTTAAGGAATCGCCTTTTTGTTGTCTTAAAATGCTCAAGTTTGTTAGCTTTTCCGTTTTTTAATATACAATAAATAACCAAATCGGAACTTTTTTTATTAATTTTTTAGCAATTTCATCTAAAAAATTTTGAAGTGAAAAGTAAAATTCATATATTTGCAGTCTGAATTTTCAGACCCTAAGTGCTTTTTTGAGAGAAGTTCTCATGTTTATGTTACGAGTTTTTCAGGAAACGATAGCGTGAAAGTGAGTAACAAGAATCAATATAACAAAGGTTTTTTATCAATATGTTTAACGTGCATTAGCGATTGCACAAATAAAAATTTTAAGAGTATGAGTAGATACTTTACAAGGTTTATTCTTCTTGCGGGCATGATGATGTTCACGCTCGTAACGTATGGACAAGACATTTCAAAGAAATTGTCTTCTTCTACGCAGATGTTTATTGACGAACGCGATGGTAATATTTCGTTCGAACGTGATGTTACTACCGAAAAAGCACTGGGACTCCAGCGCGTTGGCGATGCCATTGTTCCTAACGGACGATTAGGACATGATCGTATCATTGCAAAGCCGGACACAATTAATGGTGTAGCAAAGATTTCTGCGTTTATCCGATTGAATGATAACTCAGATGTTAGTGCACTCGAAGCAATGGGTGTTGAAATACAGTGCAAGTTTAAGAATGGACTTGTAACGGCTCTTATTCCTGTTGATAAGATTGAAGAAGTGGCTGGCGTAGAGAGCGTTAAGCGTGTTAATGTGTCAACGCTGATGAAACCGAGCACAGTCAATGCCCGCGCAAAAACCAATGTTGACGATGTCTTGACATGTTCAACCGATGCTATC
>Ga0065709_1001475_pt1 | contig 9962 bp, 10 predicted proteins | sample Hoacrofraction14_2_FD_59096 | JGI IMG/M metagenome (GOLD analysis project Ga0065709, IMG submission 59096) | Hoatzin crop microbial communities from Cojedes, Venezuela, sample from fiber fraction 14 v1 | ecosystem: Host-associated > Birds > Digestive system > Esophagus > Crop | place: Venezuela... | reverse complement strand
CGATGATATTAAAAAGGATAAAACAATCATATAGGTTATGAACAACAAAGAGAGACTCGTTGCCGCAATAGAAAACGGTACGGTAATAGATCATATCCCTGCAGACAAAACATTCCAAGTACTCAATCTACTTGGTTTGGCAGAATCCTCATCTACTGTGACAATAGGTAATAATTACCGCAGCAAAAGAATGGGTAAGAAGGGTATCATAAAAGCCGAGAATATCTTCTTTACCGACGAGGAAATCTCAAGACTGTCTGTCGTCGCACCAAATGTCGTGCTTAACATCATTCACGACTTTGAGGTTACAGAGAAGAAACAGGTGGTGAGACCCGAGATAATAAAAGGTATCGTAAAATGTAACAACCCAAAGTGTGTGACAAATAACGAACCTATGGAAACAGTGTTTCATGTGGATAAGGAAAATGGAGTCATAACATGTCACTACTGCGACAAAGAACAAGATATAAATAAAGTAGAACTATTATAAACTGTAGAAAATGGAAAGAGACCAAGTTATTTTTAATCTTATTGAGGAAGAGCATCAGAGACAATTAAAAGGCATGGAGCTCATCGCCAGTGAAAATTTTGTTAGCGATGAAGTTATGCAGGCCATGGGTTCCTATCTGACAAACAAATACGCTGAAGGATTACCCGGTAAGCGTTACTATGGTGGATGCGAAGTTGTAGACAAAGTTGAGAGCATCGCTATAGAGCGTGTGAAGAAACTATTCAATGCTGAGTTTGCCAACGTTCAGCCCCACTCCGGTGCACAGGCAAACGCTGCTGTACTCTTGACGTGTCTTAATCCCGGTGACACATTTATGGGACTGAACCTATCGCAAGGAGGACACCTTTCTCATGGATCAGCAGTAAACACATCTGGTATACTGTATCACGCAGTAGAGTATGGTCTCAACAAGGAAACAGGAAGAGTTGACTATGATGAGATGGAGCGTCTCGCAAAAGAGAATAAGCCAAAACTGATCATCGGTGGTGGTAGCGCCTACAGTAGAGAGTGGGATTATGCACGCATGCGTAAAATTGCTGATGAGGTGGGCGCATTACTGATGATAGACATGGCTCATCCTGCCGGTCTTATTGCCGCAGGACTTCTCGAGAACCCTGTGAAATACGCTCATATCGTTACTTCTACAACACATAAGACATTGAGAGGTCCAAGAGGTGGTATCATCCTTATGGGTAAGGATTTTGAAAATCCATGGGGCAAGAAAACACCTAAGGGAGAAATAAAGATGATGAGTCAACTTCTCAACAGTGCCGTATTCCCAGGTATTCAAGGTGGTCCACTAGAGCATGTCATAGCAGCAAAAGCCGTGGCTTTCCAGGAGGCGTTGCAGCCTGAGTTTAAGGAGTGGGCAAAACAAGTACAGAAGAATGCAAAAGTACTCGCTGAAGAATTGATAAAACGTGGATTCAATATCGTTAGTGGCGGTACCGACAACCATTCTATGCTTGTAGACCTACGTAGTAAATATCCAGACCTCACCGGTAAGGTTGCAGAAAGTGCTCTCGTAGCTGCCGATATCACGGTAAACAAGAACATGGTACCTTTTGACAGTCGTTCTGCATTCCAAACTTCTGGTTTAAGACTGGGTACTGCAGCCATGACGACACGTGGTGCAAAAGAAGATGTGATGATACTTATCGCAGAACTCATCGAGGAGGTATTAAATGACCCAGAAAATGAGAATGTAATAAGTAAGGTAAGAAGCAAGGTTAATGAGACTATGTCTAAATATCCTTTATTCGCATACTAAGACATAAATGAAAATAGGTATCGAAGCTAGAAACATATTACAGCCCATCAAACGTGGGATGGATTATGTTGCACTCGAGGTAATAAAGCATCTTCAGAAGATGGATATTACCAACGAGTACTATATCTTCGTACGCCCTGGTAGAGATCGTTGCCTCAGTGATAGCATGCATGTGCATATCATTGAGGTCAACTGTCCTACAGATATTTTGTGGATGCAGTATGCTTTACCTAAGGTAGCAAAAAAGATGGGAGTGGATATCCTCCACTGTACTCAGGATGATGCCCCACTCTTCTGCTCAATTCCCATAATACTTACGCTCCATGATATTCTGTTTATGGAAGAGGAAAAAGATGACAGCTGGTCTATAAAACAGAAGATAAAATGGTATTATAAAAGATATGTAACACAGAGAGTTGTAGGAAAATGCCAAAAAGTGTTGACTGTATCACATTATGAGTACAACAATATCCAAAACTATTTTCATCTTGGAGATAGAATGGGTATGATATATAATGGATATAGCGAATGGTTTAAACCCACAGAAGATAAAATAGAAGAAATATATCGTCGTTACATTCCAGAAAAAGGATATCTTTTTTTCATGGGTAGTTGTAAGGAAGAGAAAAACGTATCCAACACACTTATAGCATATTCAAAATATCTTAAACGCTCAAAAGTGAAAAGACAACTCATTGTGTCAAACTTTTCACAAAGCGACCTAGAAGATATCATAGAAAAACATAATATAGACAATATTAAGGAGTACGTGGTAACTCCAGGATACATAGTAGAACGCGATTTACCATATATATTCAGTGGTGCCTTCGCCTTCTTATACACATCACTATATGAGAGTTTTGGCACACCGCTGTTGGAATCTATGGCTTGCGGCACACCCGTTATAACAAGTAATACGGCATCGATGCCCGAAATAGCTGGTTCTGATGCAATACTTATAGACCCACACAACCCCGACGCTATCGTTGATGCTATAATAAATTTAGAAGAAAACGAAGATGCGTATAAATACCAGGTTCAATATGGTTTGGAAAGATCTAAACCCTTTACGTGGGACAACACGGCCTCAGAATTACTTGATTTGTATAGGGAAGTAGTAAAAAAACTATGACTCTTCTTCGTCAGAGAATANNTCCAACTGGATATATCTATCATCATCTGTTGGTTCACTGACGAGAGACGATTCCTCCAATTCTGCATCTTGAAAATCGAACATGGAATCGAAATAATCTTTACGAATNGTATANACGCCCCATTCTTTCTGCTCCACCATACTATTATTCTTTCGTGCATTGCCCGCAAGAAACGTTTGTACGTATTTACGTAATGCTTCAAAATCCAAATCGTCAAAAAAGGAGCAGTTCATATTATATAGTCGTCTGGCAATATCCTTAACCCTCAAGCCTTTTTGACCTGAGGACATNAGAATCTGTATTATCTGAGCATCGTATTTAGACATTAGCCGACTATAGATAAAAAAAGAAGGAAAGGTACCACTGATGCAGACCCATCCTTCTGTTATTTTACAAGAGAAAAGGATTTAAGCCAAAACAACTTTTGAATCCTCGCCTTTAACTTTTCCTTCTTTCAGAAGCCATCCTAAACCTAACAAAGCCTCATCATCAGAAATCTTTGCTTTCTTAGCAATTTCTTTTACTGTGAGAGCTTTACCAGCCTCTGCCAATGCATTGTAAACATCACCAGCTTTGAAACCAGCTGTCTCTGCATTAACAACCAATTCTACCTTCTTTGCTGCGCTAGCCTTCTTTGCTGGCGCTGCTTTCTTTGCTGTAGCAGCCTTCTTAGGAGCAGCAGCACTTGTTGCTTTCTTTTCTGTCATAACTTTTTAAATAATACTAACTAGATGATCGTCAAATCGATATTTAACGTTGCAAAGGTAGTAATTTTTAAGTAAACAAATATTTTTTTTGCAAAAAAAAACGTTTTTTCTTCTCAGTTTGTCGACATTTACGCATTTTCTTGATTTAAATCAAGCCGTATCTGCAATTCTGACAACTGTTTTTCATCAACAGCAGACGGAGCATCAAGCATAACGTCACGACCTGAATTGTTCTTCGGGAAGGCNATACAATCGCGGATACTATCCAAACCTGCCATCAAAGAAACAAAACGNTCAAGACCAAAAGCTAAAACCTGCATGAGGTGGTGCTCCATACTTAAACGCATTGATAAGGAAGCCAAACTGTGCCATGGCGCGCTCAGGNGTGAAACCTAATATCTGGAACATCTTCTCCTGTAATTTACCTTCGTGGATACGGAGACTGCCACCGCCAACTTCTACACCGTTACAAACAAAATCGTACGCCATAGCTCTTACCTTTTCCGGTGCACTNTCCAACAATGGGATATCATCGGGATTTGGCATGGTAAACGGATGGTGAGTTGCCATAAGTCGTTGCTCTTCATCACTCCACTCGAAAAGTGGGAAGTCAACGATCCAAAGACATTTGAAATCATCCTTATCGCGGAGTCCAAGACGAGAACCCATCTCCAANCGCAACTGACACAACTGAACACGAGTCTTGTTGGCGTTGTCACCGCTCATAATAAGTATAAGGTCACCNTTTTTTAGCCTCCATCCTCTCTTTCAGTTTCTCGAAGACTTCCGGTTGATAGAACTTATCTATACTGCTCTTGATACTACCGTCTTCGTTTATCTTTACCCATACAAGACCCTTTGCNCCTATCTGACTTCTCTTAACAAAATCCGTAAGACCATCAAGTTGNTTACGTGTATAGTCAGCACAACCTGGAGCACAGATNGCACCAATGTATTCCGCACTATTGAAGACGGTGAAATCTCCTGTTCCCTTNAGTACGTCCATAAGTTCAACGAAGTGCATATCAAAACGGATATCNGGTTTNTCGCTACCATACAGACGCATTGCCTCNTGCCATGTCATCTGNTGAAGNTTNGGNANTTCTACNCCTCTTATCTCACGGAACAGCATACGTGCCATCTCTTCAAAGATATCGAGTACATCCTGTTGGTCNACNAAACTCATCTCGCAGTCGATCTGAGTAAACTCCGGCTGACGGTCGGCACGTAGATCCTCATCACGGAAACATTTCGCAATCTGGAAATATCTGTCAAAACCACTCACCATGAGCAACTGCTTAAGCGTCTGAGGACTTTGTGGCAACGCATAGAACTGTCCTGGATTCATGCGGGAAGGAACGATGAAGTCACGTGCTCCCTCTGGAGTACTGCCAATCAATATAGGTGTTTCAACCTCTATGAAATCTCTTGAATCAAGGAAATTTCGGATTAATATCGTCATACGATGACGCAGTTCAAGATTCTTTCTTACTGCAGTACGACGTAAATCGAGGTAACGATATTTCATTCTTATATCATCACCACCATCTGTATTATCTTCTATTGTGAATGGGGGTGTAAGACTCTCGCTCAAAACATTCAGTTCTGATACGATTATCTCTATATCGCCTGTTGGCATATTAGCATTCTTGCTCTCACGCTCACATACCTTACCCTTTACCTGAATACAATATTCACGTCCTAATTTGTTGGCCTCATCACATAAAGATTTATTATCATTCTCATTGAAAACCAACTGGGTGATGCCGTATCTGTCGCGTATATCCACGAATGTCATTCCACCCATTTTTCTACTGCGCTGAACCCAACCAGCCAAAGTAACATCGCTGCCGACATGTTCCATGCGCAGCTCACCACATGTATTTGTTCTATACATTACGAAAATCCTTTATTAATCGTCTGTTTAAAGTGACTGCAAAATTACTACTTTTTTTTGTATCTGCCAATCTAAATATATTTTTTTTACATATTTATGTATCTTACATCAGAACTCGAAAGTAACATGTCCATTGAACGTTCTACCTGTAAGATAGTTTGGCACGGCATACTGATAATTATTTACATCAGTCACCCAATAATATGAATTCACATTATTGATACCGAGCAGATTAAGACAATCTACTCCCAACCATATATTTTTGAATATAGTGTGTTTCTTTTTATCCTCATTATCCAGCAGTCTGTATGCCATACCGATATCCACACGTTTATACGCGGGAGCACGGAAATACTGCGATTCCATACCTGTATGAGGAGGACCAAAAGGAAGGCCGTCTGCGAAAGCCATTTTCAAGGTCATCTTCCAACGGGTCGTACCAGGGAAATAATCCGTAAAGAACAAATTGATGGCATAACGCTGATCAGTAGGCAACGGTACCTTGTTTCCGTTCAGATCAATAGAAGTATTCATAAGCGAGAAGGTAAGCCAGGAATCCGTTCCCGGAACAAATTCTCCATACAACTTAAGATCAAGACCCATCGCATGACCGCTACATTGATTATGTCCGTAATATACGACCTTCACATTACTTACATTATAAGGTATTATATTTGACAGAGCCTTATAGTACAATTCGGTCGAGAAACGGAACGGTCGGTCTAACATACGGAAACGGTAATCCATGGCCGCAACAAAATGTATAGACCTCTGACTCTTGATATTCTTGTTCAGACTTGCTGTCGTAATACCATTTACCGTCGTCGTATCACGCAACTCCTTGAAGAAAGGTGACTGATAATACAAACCTGTAGCAATACGGAAAGTCATATTCTGATTGAAGGCAGGTATGATTGCCAGTGACGCACGAGGAGATACCAATGTCTCCTTATTATAATCCCAATAACTTAACCTTACACCATAATTGAGAGTAAAGAACGTTCCTCCATTCGTTTTCATCTTCCACGTATCCTGAATAAAATATTCAATACGTTTTGAGTCTAAAGAAAGGTCGGCATTGAGGAAATATATCATCTTTAGATCAGTACCCGTGTGCGGCACGATGTACTTACTTGAGTCGCGCATCTCATATTCCCTACTCTGCTCCTCCACATGTTCGAACTTAAATGTAAGTCCTGTAAGCAGATGATGAGATTTCCATGTATGGTCGAAAAGAAGTTTTGCACTCGCAACGTGTGCCTTAAGGTAGTTACGGGCATGATTCATATACTTTCCTGTACCAAGATTGGTCTGCGTCAGTGTCTCGTCCAACCAATACTCACCTTGTATATCATACGTCTCACGTTCGGTGGTAGAGAACATAGATCCTATAAGTGATAGCTTTGTACTGTCACCGAACATACGTGTTATATTCAATGTTCCCGTATAAGTACGGAAAACATCCTTCTCCTGTCCATCAAAATAGACCTTAAAGTTCTTTACGTCTTCGAGGGTACCGAACGAAGTCTCTCTGCTATCGGGAGTAAAATTGTAATGATTATCATTTATATTACCCATCAGACTTACCTCCCATCGTTTATTTGGGCGCCAATTCAGGTACGTCTGATAATCCAAGAATGATGGATCGTACTCACCTTCCGTCTGCAATGAGTTTAACAAAAGTCTTGATTTCTTATACCTTATACCATTGCTCCATGAAACCTTTTTGTTGGCCAGTGCAAGATATGCGCTTCCACCCATCAGTGAAGCATATATACGTGCTTCTGATTTCGTAGGACGTTTGTATGTGATATCCAATGCCGATGACATCTTATCACCGTATTTTGCTTCAAAGCCACCAGAAGAGAAACCGACCTTCTCTACCATGTCGGGGTTGATAACAGATAGACCCTCTTGTTCTCCACTTCTTACCAAAAACGGACGATAGACCTCCATGCTATTGATATACACGGAGTTTTCATCGAAGGAACCGCCACGTACGTTGTACTGTGACGACAACTCAGAGTGCGTGCTGACACCGGCCTGCAACTGTATCATATCCTCCACCGCATTACCCGTTGCTGACGGTTGCAGTTTCATATTCTCCACATCCAACTGTTCCGTTTGCGATGTCTGTCGACGTCTCTCTGTTACCACCACTTCTCCAAGAGCCGCCAAGGAGGTCAACTGAATCATCACCTCGATCTTTCCCTTAGGGTGCTTATAGGCCCGACGCTCCGTCTGGTAACCAACCATAGAAAATCTTACGACAACAGAATCTTCAGAATGTAACTTTACAGAGAAACGTCCTTTTAAGTCAGTCATTACGAGCTTTCCCTGTGCCTTACAATAAACAGAAGCTAATTCGACAGGTGCCCCTGTTTCATCCACTACCATACCCGAGAGTGTAAAAGACGCACCTTTACACATCATTGTCATGGCCGTTAATATTATGATAACAAAAACTCTATTCATTACTAATATTAACGACAATCACTTTTTTTTATTGTATGATCTACGAAACTCGCTACAAGTTACTGCCATAGCAACCGCAACATTCAAGGAATCAGGACTACCAAAAGGTGATATAGAAAAATTCGGTATACTTATTTTCTTTGTTATATGTGTGGCAACATCTTTGCTGATACCATTCCCTTCGTTACCCATCACGATGATACCACTATTTGGTAATGACATTTCGTATATATTATCACCTTCAAGAAATGTTCCAAAAGTATCCATCTCCGCATTGTCTAGCAGTTCAATGAGATTCGTCTTTACCACTTGCACGTGTGCCAGACTTCCCATCGTGGCCTGTACGACCTTGGGATTCCATACGTCAGCACAATCAGGAGAACAGAATACTGCGGTGATACCGAACCAGTCAGCAATACGTATTATAGTACCCATATTCCCAGGATCTTGAACACCATCCAATGCCACATATAGTTTTGATGTATCCAACCTCACTTCCGGATATTCCGGCATTTTAAAAACAGCGAGAACCTCCTGCGGATGCTGAAGAAAGCTCAAGGAACGTAACTCTTCTTCGCTCACCTCAATAATATCTACCGCAGCTGGAACCTTTGATTGCCATTTCTCAAGACAAGAGGATTCTACAACTAAGTCATATACATCGAAAGCCTTCAGAAGATCCTCAACAACCTTGGGACCTTCGGCAACAAACAAACGAAGTGTGTCTCTTTGTTTTTTTTGTTGAAGAGACCGTATAAGCTTTGCTTTATTCTTAGATATGCTCTTGTTTGGCACGGGTATTTTTATTCGACCTACCTTTTGATGAGATGCAAAATTACACAAAAAAACAATAAATACACGAATAATAAAATATTTTTTGTAATTTTGCGCTGTTTTCATCGCATGTTTTATAGGTATTTATGACCAATAGACTTTTATTCCTCCTTACAGCTATACTCCTGATGAGCTGTTCTACATCAAAATTCCTTGGAGATAGGGAGTATCTATTGGAAAAGGTGGAAATAAAAACCGAAGACAAAGATATTGACGTCAATACACTAAGACAATATATCCGACAAAATCCAAACACCAAATGGTTCTCGCTGTTTAAAATACCTATGGCTACCTATTCCCTCTCGGGAACAGATTCGACAAAATGGATAAACAGAACTTTGAGAAATATTGGTGAGGAACCTGTCCTCTTTGATTCCGTCAAAGCACAACAATCGGTAAACGACCTAACTAATGCACTTAACGGAATGGGATATATGCATGCCAAAGTTAATTTCACGCCTGTAGTAAAAGGCAAGAAGTTGAAAGCCATATACACCTTATACCCCGGAGAACCATATAAGATACATTCTGTAAAATACATCATAGAAGATTCTGTTATAGAAAAGGTATTAAAGGACAAGAACGCAGACAAGGGGGAAATACAACCTGGAGACCAGTTTAATGTTAATACTTTGGATAAGGAACGACAAAGAATAACAGAGATATTAAATGACGAAGGATACCTAAAATTCAACAAACATTTTATATTATACGAGGCAGACTCTTTCGACTTACAGAACGAGGTTGACTTACGTTTACGACTCGTTAAGTACAAGGCTAACTCGAATGCTCCCGAGACACTACATCCTAGATATACCATAGGAGATATTACATATCGAAGTGATACCGGTAATATTCTTCCGATAAGAAGAAAAGTATTAGAAAATATGACCATGCTGGAAGAAGACAGTCTATATAGAAATACGCTGTTACAACGTACATATAACCGATTTGGGCGCATGGGTATTGTCAAATATACAAACATACAACTGCGTGAAAGACCCGACAGCAGTAATATCTTGGACTGTGACATCCAACTTGGAACAAAACCCGTAAACAGTATCAGTTTTCAACCGGAAGGAACGAATACTGCAGGAGATCTCGGAGCGGCTGT
>Ga0065709_1000151_pt1 | contig 9966 bp, 5 predicted proteins | sample Hoacrofraction14_2_FD_59096 | JGI IMG/M metagenome (GOLD analysis project Ga0065709, IMG submission 59096) | Hoatzin crop microbial communities from Cojedes, Venezuela, sample from fiber fraction 14 v1 | ecosystem: Host-associated > Birds > Digestive system > Esophagus > Crop | place: Venezuela... | reverse complement strand
GGGAGCGGCCTTGGTGGCTTTCTTGGTGGCGGTTTTTTTTTGCAGGGGCCTTGGGCTTGGGTTCATCAGCGGCGGCGGCGTCGGTGGGCTCGTCGGCGGGGTCGATGGGGAAGTCGCCGGTGGTGTCTTTGACGATGTTGTTGCGCATCATTTCGACTTCACGGTTGAGGACTTCGATTTCGTGCTCCTGGTTGCGGATGGTGAGGAGCAGGGAGTTGAGTTCTTCGTTGTCGACGCTCTTGGGGAACTCTTGGTTGACGCGGATGATGAAGTCGCTCAGCACGTTCATGTAGTTGGTGAACGCCATGTAGGGCGAGTCGTAGGGGCTGTAGTGCGAGTGCACCGAGCCGTCGGCGCTGTGCTTGGTGCTCATGTAGAAGAAGTGGTCGCTGGCCTGCAGGTAGTTCCAGTCTTGCAGGATGCGGCGGTTGCCACACAAGCGCACGCGCTCGCCAATCGAGTAGAGTTTGCTCACTGCTTCTTGCTGCAGACCGTTGCCCAGCCATGCGCTGGTGTCGCGTGCTTCGTCGGCCCACGAGATGGGGTGGAGNACCGAGAGCATGTCGACGGGTTTNAGCTTGGAAATCACCTCGCTGGGAGTCCAGAACTCGATGCCACGCTCGGCGGCAAATCGCGGCAGTGCCTTCATGAACTCAAAGATGCCCGACTCGCGCGGTTGCAGCTCGCCCAGCGTCTCGTAGTTCATAAACAGGTTGACGATTTGCTCCTCTTCGGGCGTTTGCGCAATCCAGTCGATATACTTGTCGGCAGTGAGCGGGTAGGATGCCCAGTCGCTGTTGCTGAAGCGGAACGAGATGTCGTCGCTGAGTTTGCCATTTTTGAGCAANAATTTCAGTTTGGGCGCACTTGCAGCGTTGTAGACNTAGTTTGGCGACTTCCANCCCAGGATGTGCTTAGCGCCGTCGGTGATAGCGCCCTTGAANCCCATGCTTGCCACCATGGCGGCGATGTCGTCGTCGTAGATGAGCTCGGTGTTGCGGAACACGCGAGGNCGCTGGCCAAAGAGTTGCTCGATTTTGTCGTCGTGCGCCTTCACTTGNGCCACAAACTCGTCGGGGTCGCGCAGCGANGCCAGCGAGTGNGCGTAGGTTTCGCTGAGGAACTCGACGCAGCCCGTTTTGGCGAGTTCTTGCATCGACTCGATGAACTCGGGCACATATTGCTCGAGTTGCTCGAGTGCCGTGCCACTAATCGAGAACGCCACCTTGAACTTTTTGCCATAGGTTTTAAACATCTCGAGCAGCGTGGCGTTNGCGGGCAAGTAGCTGCGTTGCGCGATGCGGGTGATGATTTCGTCGTTCGAGAAGTCATCATAGTAGTAGTGGTCGTTACCGATGTCAAAGAAACGGTAGGTCTTGAGCCTAAAGGGCTGGTGTATCTGGAAATAGAAACAGATTGCTTTCATCGTTTTCTGCGGTTTTTAGTATTGTGGGGTGATGTTGATTACTTGAGGAGTGGGTTATCGGTTGAGCAGGTGTCGATAGATGTCGATGACCTTAGCGCCCGCCTTTTCCCANCGGATTTCGTTGACCTCGGCGAGTCCTTGTTCGCGCAGCTGCTTGTACATGGCGGGATACTTGATAATCGAGTAGATGGCGTCGGCCATGGCGTAGGTGTCCCAGTAGTCGACCTTGATGACGTTGTTGAGGATTTCGGCGCANCCGCTCTGCTTGCTGATGATTGAGGGGACGCCCATCTGCATGGCCTCGAGCGGCGAGATGCCGAAGGGCTCGCTCACGCTGGGCATCACATAGACGTCGCTCGCCTTGAGCATTTCATACACCTCCTTGCCGCGCAAGAAGCCAGCAAAGTGGAAGCGGTCGGCGATGTCGCGTCGTGCTGCCAGGCGAATCATTTTCTCCATCATGTCGCCACCGCCAGCCATCACAAATTGCACGTCGTGCACCTTGTGCAGCACCTGTGCGGCGGCCTCGACAAAGTACTCGGGACCCTTCTGCATGGTGATGCGGCCCAGGAAGGTGACCACCTTCTCGTGCTTGGGCGGCACCTCGACGTTGAGCAACTCGGGGCTCAAGGGCTCCACNGCGTTGTGCACGGTGGTGACCTTGTCGGGGCTGATGCCATATTTCTCGATGACGGTGCGTCGCGTGAGGTTGCTCACGGTGATGATGTGGTCGGCGTGCGTCATGCCGTCTTTCTCGATGCTGAACACCGTGGGGTTCACGTTGCCACGGCTGCGGTCGAAGTCGGTGGCGTGCACGTGAATCACAAAGGGTTTGCCCGAAACCTGCTTNGCGTGGATGCCNGCGGGGTAGGTGAGCCAGTCGTGCGAGTGAATCACGTCGAAGTCGACCGTGCGTGCAATCACGCCAGCCACAATCGAGTAGTTGTTGATTTCCTCGAGCAGGTTGTCGGGGTAGCGACCCGAGAACTCGATGCATCCCAGGTCGTTGGTATTCATGTAGTTAAAGTCGCCGTAGATNTGGTCNCGCAGGTCGTAATAGAGTTGCGGGTCCATCACCGCGCCCAGTCGATTGCTCACGTAGTCCCAGTTGACGTCGCGCCAGGCGATGGGCGTGCTGTTGGCACCGATGATGCGTGCAAAGTCCTTGGGCTCNTCGCCCCACGGCTTGGGNATGACAAACGTGATGTCCATGTCGCCACACGCTGCCATGCCCTTGGTTAGGCCATAGCTGGCTGTTCCCAGTCCGCCCAGGATGTGCGGAGGNAATTCCCAGCCAAACATTAATGCTTTCATAACCATCAATATATGTTATAGGTTTTTGTTCGATTAGTTTCTCGGGTCGATGNGNNGAGCGGGTTTACTTGTCGATGATGTGCAAGTTCTTGAACAAGCGCAGCACGCGCAAGATGCCGCCCACGTTTGCCGCAAAGCTCACGGCNCCGCGGCCAATGAAGGGCGGGTTGCCGTCGTAGAGNTCCGANAGCGAGCCGATGCAGCCCTCGCGCATCTCGTCTTCAAAGCCAATCATCATGCGCTCGATAAACGAGATGGCGTTGAGGCCAAACACGCGGATGTAGGCCTTGCTGTAGAAGTCCATGAGCCACGGACGCGCCGAGCCGGTGAAGTAGGCGCGTTGCCGCTCCTCGGGCGAGCCCACATACCACGGGTTGTAGCCGTAGCTGTTGGGCGACAGGGTGCGTAACCCCTTGGGCGTGAGCAGCTCGCGGGTGGCAACGTCGAGCACGCTCTTGCGCTGACGGCGGTCGAGCGGGCTGTAGTCGAGNCCGATGGCGACCACCATGTTAGGCCGCACGCTCAGGTCGGTGTAGTTGCCGTTGACGTAGTCGTAGAGGTAGCCNTAGTCGTTGAGGAACGTGGGGACAAACGAGCTCTTGCAGTGTGCCGCAATCTCGTCGCACAGTCTCACAAAGTCGGCNTTNTCCTCAANGCCGTTATAGAGNTCCTCGGTAATGAATTTCAANTTGTTGTACCACANGGCGTTAAACTCGACCACATAGCCCGTGCGGGGAATCAGTGGCGTGCCGTCGCCGTGGGTGGCGTTCATCCACGTCATGGGTCGGCGCGTGCCGTCAATCCACACCAGCCCGTTGTCGTCGAGCCGCATGTTGGGATGCTTGCCATCGATGATAAACTGCATCAGTTCCTCGGCTATCGCGCCATAGCGCTCGCGGGCTTTCTCGACGCTTTGGTCGTGGGCATAGCGCTGAATGGCCCACACGGCCCACAGTGGCACGTCGGGCTGGTCGATGGCTTGCAGGTGACGGTCCTCGGTGCCGTCGGCCATCCAGCGGTGCAGGGCAGTGGCTGCCGTGTCCATGATGGCCTCGAAGTCGGGACAGTGGTGAACCGACAGCGTGCAGCCCGGCAGTGCCAGGAACTCGTCGCGTGCNCGGATTTTGAACCACGGGTAACCCGCCAGCAGGTAGTTGCCATCGGCGTTCTTGATGTAGAACTGCTTNGCGCTGTTTTTCATGCAGTTATAGAAGCTCGTGCGNGGTGTGCGCGGCTTGATTTCGTCNTCATAGAGCTTGTGGAGCGAGCGCGGCTTNACNTCGGTGATACCCGCCGAGAAGATGAGCGGCTCGTCCTTCTTGATGTCGATTTCAAAGTAGCCGGGCACGTAGAGGTCCTCGCGATAGGGGATGCCGCGCTCCTGGTCCTTGATATACTCGATGCCCTTGTACCAGTGCGGGTCAAACACGAAGCGGCCCTTGTGGTTCATCTGCATGTAGAGCGTGGGNTAGCCNGGATACATGCACATGGCCACGCCGTTTTCCACCTCGTGATATTCCTGCGACGCCACGCTGTTCTCGACGCACAGGTCGTTGGCATTGCGGAACGCCANGAAGGGGCGGAATTGCAGGGTGGTGCGCGAGTGNGCATCGACCAGNGTGTAGCGGATGAGGATGCGGTTTTCGTGCGAGATGAAAATCTTTTCCTTGGTCAGGATGACGCCGCCCACGCGGTAGGTCGTTTTGGGAATGCGCTCGCAGTCGTACTCGCGGATGTACTTGTGGCCGTTGGGGCTAAAGGTGTTGCCGTTATACTTGTGGATGCCCAGGTTGAACGGGGCGCCGTGCTGGATGACCGTTTCGTCGAGCGACGAGAGCAACACGTGGTTGTTGTCGTCGATTTCGGGCACGGGAATCACCAGCAAGCCGTGTTGCTTGCGGGTGTTGCAGCCCACAATGGTTGTGCAGTGATAAGCCCCCGACTGATTGGTGCGGAGCATCTCTTTGGCNAGAGATTGCTCCAAGTTTATCATTAGGTTTTTGTCAAAATTTAGATAGCTCATCGGTGTTATCTTGTCGGTTTTGAATGGTTATAGGTCTACTGGTTTAGCGTGACTTGTCGCCTTGCGGGAAACGGGTCACAATAGATGTGACGAATTTACGACTTTTTTGCGACTAAGCCAAATATTTGTGCGCTTTTTTTTGGAGAGAGGGGATTTTTGACGCCAAACGGCATCATTTCTGCGACATTTCGACGCTGTCGGCGCTGCTGGCGCTGCTGTTGTCGNTNNCGCTGTTGTTGTCGTTGTCGTTACTGCTGTTGTCNTCGTTTTCAGCGCCGACGCAGATGCGCAGGCTGTTCTCGACGCAAGCGACCTCGACCAGCGCATCNGTNTGCCANGGGTCGCCGTCGATGTGAATCACGTCGGCCTCGGGGCGCTCGATAGTGATTTTGTGGCCGCGGTAGATGCTCACGTGGCTGTCGCTCTCGAGTTGTCGNGTAAACAGGCGGGCACCCAGCAACGCTGCCTCGGCGATGTTAAANGGGTGAATCACNGTCACNTCGATGAGNCCGTCCTGCATCGAGGCACGCGGCGCGATGTAGGCATTGTTGCCATATTGCGAGGCGTTGCAGCACGCAATCACAAAGGCGCGCTCGCTCATCGACTGCCCATCGATGGTGATGGTGTAGTGCTTGGAGCGGTAACGCTGGTANTCGGTCACCGCAGTNCGCAGGTAGGTNACAAAGCCGCGGGTGTCGCCCTGGGCAAACGCNTCGCTCACCGCTGCATCGAAGCCCACGCCGCAGGTGCAGAAAAACGGGCGNCCGTTGGCGGTGCAGTAGTCAAACGACTGGATGTTTCCTTGCGCGATGACCTTGATGGCGCGCTCGGCATTCATGGGCAGATGCAGATGCCGTCCCAGCCCGTTGCCCGAGCCCACNGGCACGATGCCCAGCGCCGTGGGGGTGCCCGCCACGGTGGCAGCNACCTCGTTGACCGTGCCATCGCCGCCCACCGCCACCACAATGTCGACACCCGCATCGACAGCGCGCTGCGCAATCAGTGAGCCGTGGCCTGCGTAGGTGCTGTAGCTCACCTCCAGGTCGTTGCCGGGCTTCAAGATTTCGATTAAGCGGCGGGCGATGCCGTCCTTNGCGTTAGTCCCTGCGATGGGGTTGATGATGGCGACGATTTTCATGCGTCAGGTCTTTTTCAGTTGGTTCGATTTTCAATAGGATGGGGCGGGGCAGCTGTCACCACTGCGCCAGCCAGTTCTTTAGCTGCAAAGGTACATCTTTTTTGCGACTTGGTTGCACCATTGCGCCATTTTCGTTACTTTTGTCGCATCGATTGAGTTCATTTACTCGTTTCAACCATCAACTTTTCACGGCTATGAATAAAATTAGCATCAACCTGTTGACCAACATTATCCTGCTTTTTGCAGGCCTCTTGCTTCTCATCTTTGCCAAGCAGCCCAACGTGCTCACGTGGGTTGCCCGCATCCTGGGCGCGCTGTTTGTGCTGCCCTCGCTCATCTACCTCGTGATGGTGGGCATCAAGCAGGCCACCACGCGCACNAGCACCGACTTCATGGGCATCCTGCCGGCGCTGGGAGGCATCTGCTTTGGTATCGTGCTGATGCTCAAGGCCGCGATGTTTGAAGGCATCGTCGTGATGCTCATGGGCGTGCTGATGCTTGCCCTGGGCGTTTTCCACATTATATATTTATTATTGTCGATTGGCAAGGTGCGCGTNAGNGTGCTCCATTTCCTCTTGCCCCTCATCGTCGTTGCCATGGGAGCCGCCGTGCTCTACATGCCCTCGTTGCGCGAGAGCGACAGCCTCGTCGTCGTCCTCACCGGCATCGCCCTGCTGCTTTTTAACATCACCAGCCTGCAAGAATACCTCGCCGACCGCCGTGCCCGCCGTGCTGCCCGCACCGCCGCAACGACCGACCTCGAGCCCACCGACGACTGGACTGAAGAAACCACCGAAGAACCCGAGCCCACACAATCCACCACCAGCCCCGATTACTACGACCCCGACGACGAAAATCAACCCAATCCCACCGACGACTTCGAACGCTACTAATCGAGGTCGACGACGGTGATGCCGGTACCGCCGAGCTGGATGTGCTCGTCGCGGAAGGCGGTCACGCCGGGAACGCTCGAGAGGTAGTTGCGGATGACTTCGCGCAGGACGCCGCCACCGGTGCCGTGCAGGATGCGCACGCGCGAGGCGTTGAATTGGAGGGCATCGTCGATGAAGTAGGTGATGGCTTGCAGCGCCTCGTCGGCGCGCATGCCGCGGATGTCTATTTCGGGTTTGAAATGCAGCTGGCGGTCGCGCAGTTCGTCGGTCGTTTGGCGGCTGACGGTGACACGCGGTTTAGCTTGCGTGGCTTGCCGCATGGTGCGCTCGATTTTGCTGGTTTCCACACGAGTTTTGATGTTTCCAAACGCCACGGTGGCATATTTCTCGTCGATGGTGATGACGGTGCCCACGGTGTCGCTGCCCTTGATGACCACGGTGTCGCCCGCAGCGATGGGCGCATTGGCGGCGGGTTGCTGCGGCTTGGGTTGCGGCTTGCGCTGGCGGGGTGACTTGCGATGGGGCTGCAGCTGACGCAGTTGACGCGGTATTTCATCAGTTTCTTCCTCGTTTTCAAGACGTTGCTTGAACTCATCGAGTTGACGCCGCAATTCGCGCGTTTTCTCCTTTTCGGCTTGGGCTTCCTTGATGCCGCGGATGGTGCGCTCGACCTGCTTGTTGCTTTGCGAGACGATTTCGCGCGCCTCGTTGCGTGCTTGCGCGATGATGCCCTTGCGCTGGTCCTTGAGTTGGTCGAGTCGGTTCTCTAGGTCGTTGAGTGTGGCTTCGAGCCGCTTCTCCTTGCCGTGAATTTCGGTGCGCTTGCGCTCCCAGTAACGGCGGTCGCGGGCGATGTCGAGCAGGTAGCGGTCCATGTTGACGTAGTCGCTGCCCACGATTTCGCTCGCCTTGTCGATGACAGCCGCGGGCAACCCCGTTTTGCGAGCAATTTCGATGGCAAACGAGCTGCCCGGGTAGCCTATCGACAGCTGGAACAGCGGCTGCAACTTTTGCCGGTCATAGAGCATTGCGCCGTTGACCATGCCGTCGGTTTCCTCGGCGAGTCGTTTCAGGTTCTGGTAGTGGGTGGTGACCACACCGGTCACGCCGCGTGCGTTGAGTTGCTCGAGGATGGCTTGGGCGATGGCGCCGCCTATCTGGGGCTCGGTGCCGCTGCCCATTTCATCGATGAGGATGAGCGAGCGCGCGTTGCCACGCGTGAGAAACGTCTTCATGTTGAGCAGGTGGCTGCTGTAGGTACTCAGGTCATTTTCAATCGATTGCTGGTCGCCGATGTCAATCATGATGCTCTCAAAGATGCCCACGTGCGAGTTGTCGTGGATGGTGGGCAGCACGCCACACTGTGCCATGTACTGCACCACGCCTACGGTCTTGAGACACACCGACTTACCGCCAGCGTTTGGCCCCGAGATGACGAGCAGGCGGCCCTTCTGCGTCAGGTCGATGTCGAGGGGTACGACTTCCTTGCCGTGTGCACGGAGTGAGAGTAGCAGCGCGGGATGCACGGCGTGATACCACTCGACCACGGGCTCGTCGTCGACGTTGGGCAGCTGCCCGCCTGTATCGATGGCAAACAGCGCCTTGGCGCGGATGAAGTCGATTTCGCCGAGGATGGCGATGGCGCTGAGCAGTTGCGGCACGTCGGGCCTAATTTCATCGGTAACGGCGGTGAGGATGCGGATGATTTCGCGGGCTTCCTCGGCCTGCGTTTGGCGGATGCGGTTGTTGGCCTCAACGATTTCGTCGGGCTCGATGAACACGGTTTTTCCCGAGGCGCTCTCGTCGTGGACGATGCCGTGCAGGCGGCGCTTGTTGACGCTTGCCACGGGGAGGACGAGGCGGCCGTCGCGCATCACGGGCTGTGCGTCGCCCTCGAGGATGCCGGCTTGCCGCGCTTGTCCCATGATGCGGCGCATGATGCCCGCCATCGAGGCGCTCACTTGCGCGATGGTGGCGCGCAGGTTGTGCAGCTCGGGCGAGGCGTTGTCGCTCACGTTGCCGTTGCGGTCGAGGATGGTGCCGATGCGGCTCACCAGCTCGGGGAAGGTGGGCACGTATGACGCCAGCGCCGTCAGGTTAGGGCACGCGCGGGGTACCTCGTCGCCGTTGTTGAAAAAGCGCTCGAGCTGCGCCAGCGTTTCGAGCAAGCCCTTGAGGTTCCACAGCACGTCGGCCTGCAGGCAGGCACCCGGCGTGAGTGCGCTCTTGAGTGGCACGCGCAGGTCGTGGTAGTGGTTGAGCGGGAAATCCTTGCCGCTCTCGACGATGCGCATCATCTCGTCGGTCTGCTCGAGCATTTGTCGCACGGCAGCCGCGTCGGTCACAAAGTGCATCTGCTCGCAACAGCCCACACCCATGGGGCTGATGCAGCGCTTGGTGACCTCGCGNCGGATGATGTCGAAGCCTATTTTGTTTTCAAAATTATCGGGATAAATCATTATTTCTTAGCNGTTTGTGTGTAGGGTGAGGGTAGGGTGCTGGCCCGCAGGGCGTAGGCGCTATCGAGCACCACCTTGCAGAATTTTGCGGCCAGGTGAGCATCGTGGTCGTAGTAGCAACAGCGGTCGTTGGCCATGCGCTCGTCGTGGCTGAAGTCCTGCACATTTTCGGCGCCAAAGATGCACTGCAGCGCGTGCAGGTCGTGTGCCAGCAATTGCGGGCGGTGATAGCGCGGCGGGATGATTACCAGGTAGTTAGTGCCCTGCTTGTGGAGGATGTCGGCGATGGCTTGCAGCCGCTCGGCTTGCGCTCCCATCACGTAGGGGCGTTGCACACCCGTGGCAACGGGCCACTCGAGCGACTCGATGAGCTCGGGCGTGAAGTACTGCTCGGGCGCCGTGTCGAGGACCGAGTCGATGTGGGCGTAGTAGCTCTCGTTGATGGCTGGGATGCGGTTCATGTTGTCGGCGAGCAGGTAGCGCTTGCGCAGCATCGCTTGCGTGAACTGCTTGGGCATCACCGTGTAACCCAGGAAATAGGGGTTCTTAAAGACGTTGAAAAAACGTGTGTGGAAGTTCAAGTAGCGCGGGTGTGGCGTGAGCCGCGGCGGCTGCACGAAGAGGAAATTGTTCTCGTTAGGCACGCGCCACAGCATTTCTTCCTCGATGACAATCAGCGCGTTAGCGATTTTCACGCCTTGCTTGTCGAGGAA
>Ga0065709_1030044_pt1 | contig 9967 bp, 5 predicted proteins | sample Hoacrofraction14_2_FD_59096 | JGI IMG/M metagenome (GOLD analysis project Ga0065709, IMG submission 59096) | Hoatzin crop microbial communities from Cojedes, Venezuela, sample from fiber fraction 14 v1 | ecosystem: Host-associated > Birds > Digestive system > Esophagus > Crop | place: Venezuela... | reverse complement strand
CACCGCCGCCGCGGGCGCGCATGAAGCGGTGAACAATTTCCTGACCGCGCAGGGCAAGACGACCGAAGACGGCATGGACGCGGAAGGCATCGGCGAGTGCGTGACATGGAATTTGGCCGCGCTGGACCAGACGACCTTCGCAACCGACAACGGCACCGCCATTACGAATGTGGCGGAGACCGCGGACCTGAATTACTGGGCCGGGGAAGGCACGGTGACGTACCTGAGCCGCGCGGACTGGGAAGGCACTTATCCGATCAATTACAATACGGATGTGGAAATCAAGCTGGCGGACAGCGAGAAGAGCGAGGAATGGATCGCGCAGCTGCGCGGGCAGACCTATACCATCCAGAGCGGGAACCCGGCGACTGAGGGTGAGAATCAGGGCGTTCGCTTTGACACCGATAATATCGGGGACGAGCAGATCGCGAACATTGATGATCCTTTCTGGGACAAGCTGGTGTCCTCCATCACGATTGACGAGGCGGTCGGCGCGGTCATTCATGGCGGCAGCCGGTCCGACTCTCTGACGAACGTGGACAACCCCGTGGTGATTCAGAACGAAGGCGTGTCCGGATTTACGAGTTCGTATACCGACGAGGCGACGGGGAAGACCTATCACTTCAATATTCACAGCCAGACCCTGATGGGCTCCTCCTTCAACCCCGAACTGGCGTATGACTGGGGTAAGATCGAGGGCGAAAGCGGATTGTGGCTGCAGCGGTATCATCTGTGGGGCACCGGTCTGACCCAGCGGCGCACGCCGTACAACGGCCGGAACTATGAGTATATTTCCGAGGATCCGATGCTGACCAACCGGATCGGCGCCGGGATTCTGCAGGGCTGCTCCGACATGGGCATCATCAACGGACCGAAGCACATGGGCTTCAATGATCAGGAGCATAACCGCGGTGGTATTTCCGCGTACATGAATGAGCAGAAATTCCGCGAGACGGATCTGCGCGGGTTCCAGGGCGCGATGTCTGACGCGGATGGCTGGGGCGTCATGATCGCCTTTAACCGTCTGGGCGCGGTGAACGCGTCCCATTCCGCGGCGATGCTGACGAAGATTCTGCGGGAGGAGTGGGGCTACAAGGGCCTGATCTCCACCGACATGATGAACAATAAGTATTACTTCAACGCCGAGTCCATGGTGATGGCGGGCATTACGCAGGTGGCGGACTTCTCCGGCGACGACAACCACATCAATCAGGGCGACAACGGCAACGACAAGACCTGGAGCTATATCAATGTGGAAGTGGCGTCCGGGGACAGCGATCTGGTCGAGCAGGCGCGGCAGAACCTGAAGTATCAGCTGTACGCGTTCGCGAACAGCGCGATTATCGACAACACCACCCAGCAGGTGGAGGTCTGGTGGGACAGCACCCTGAAGACGGTGACGAATGTCAGCGGCGCGCTGGCGGCCATCGCCGGTATTGCCTGGATCGCCATGACGCTGGCCGGCAAGAAAAAGGAGGCGCAGTAAGATGAATAACAGAAAGCTTTCCGTCGGCAAGATTTTCGCGGCGATTGCCGTTGTGCTGACGATTGTTTCCCTGATTCTGTATCTGGTCAATGTAAGCGCCGCGGGATATTTCCAGAACGCGGCGGTGAAGAATGAAGTGTTGTTCAGCGTGCTGGCGATTGCGGCGCTTGTGCTGGCACTGGTGATCGCAAACGTGCTGGGCGGCAAGGCCGGCAAGATACTGACCGGAATTCTTCAGATTGCCGCGCCGGTGCTGCTGGCGCTGTGCCTGATCAATTTGATCGCCGGGCGTGTGGACGGTCTCGGGTACATCTTCTTCTCCAACGCCGATGTGGCGCTGGAAGTGCAGACGGCCGAGAACCTGGCGTCCGCGAACATGGCGATTTATGCCATGGTCGGATACGGCGTGAGCATGATTCTGGCCATGATTACGGCGTTCTTTACCCTGAACCGGGACTAAAAATCATTGCCGGGCCGCCCCTGCCTGAAGGGGCGGTCCGGCCTTTTGCGAGAAAAACGGAGGAAGTATGGACCAGCTTCGGATTATATCCCTGACGGCGGACGGGATGGATTGCCCCTTTGTGACGGACACCGTGCCGAGGTTTACATTCGCGGTGAACGGCCCGTGGGACAGCGCCGAATTGGCGCTGGACGGGCGGAACTATGCCATCGGGGAGCAGGTGGGTGTAACTCCGGAGGGGTTCCGGATGAAGCCGCATACGAAATACACGGTGGTGCTGACCGTTCGCGGGGAAACGGGGGAGGACCGCAGGGAATTCACCTTTTTTTCCGGAAAGATGGACGAAAATTGGTATGGCCGGTGGATTACGGACGGGGAGTATACCTTTACGGAAGAAAAGGTATCTCCGGTGCCGATGACCTTCCGGAAAAAGCTGAATGTACCGAAAAGCGTGGAAAAAGCGGAAGTGTACGCCACGGCGATCGGCATTTATGAGCTGAGCGTGAACGGGCGGAAGGCCGGAGACGCGTTTTTTGCTCCCGGATTCACATCCTACGCGCATGATTTGCAGTACCAGGTGTATGACATTACATCCATGCTGGCGGAGGAAACCCGTGTTGTGGCCGAGGTCGCCGGCGGATGGGCTGTGGGATCCTTTGTGTTTACCCGGGCGAACCGGATTACATCGCCGAGGCAGGCGCTGAGGCTGGAGATCCGGTATACGCTGAAGGACGGGTCCGTGATCACGGAAGGCACGGATGAAAGCTGGGAAGTCTGCGAGGACGGCCCGGTGCGCATGGCGGATTTGTATGACGGGGAAACCTATGACGCGCGCATTGATCCCCTGGCGGTAAGAATGCACGCGGCGAGCCTTGAACAAGTGAATATTCATCCTCGCGTGAGCGCGGATATCGGTGTGCCGGTCCGGATGCATGAGCGCTTTCAGGCGGAATACCTGCGGACGGTGAACGGGCACGATATATATGATTTCGGACAGAATTTTGCCGGAATCGTGCATTTGAAGATCAACGGAAAGGCCGGACAGAAAATCGTGATCCGGCACGCGGAGATCCTGACCCCGGAGGGGGAACTGAATACCGCTTTCCTGCGGAGCGCGAAGGCGACGGCGACATATATCTGCCGGGACGGGGAGCAGGAATGGCACCCCCGGTTTACGTATATGGGGTTCCGGTATATCAGCGTGGAAGGCGCCGAAAAGGGTGGGATTGAGTTGACCGCGTACGCGCTGTATTCCGATTTGCGGAAGGCCGGGGACTTTGAGTGCAGCAATGAAAAGCTGAACCGGCTGCACCGGAACATCCGCTGGGGCGCGAAATCCAATTTTGTGGAGATTCCCACGGACTGCCCGCAGCGTGATGAGCGGATGGGTTGGACCGGGGATATCGCGGTGTTCGCGCCGACGGCGTGCCGGAATTTCGACATGACCCGGTTTCTGACGAAGTGGCTGAGGGATCTCCGGAGCGAACAGCACCGGGGCGGCGGTGTGCCGAACTGCATTCCGATTCAGGGATACGGATTCCCGACCACGATGCCGGTGATGGCGATTGATTTCTGGGGAGATGCTTGCGTGATGGTGCCGTGGGCACTGTATATGGCGACCGGGGACCGGAAGATTTTGTCCGACATGGCGGAGACCATGGAGAAATATGTCCGGGCATGCCGCTTCTGGGCGGGCGTTTGGGGCGTCGGGGAATACCGGTATATCTGGCATACGCCGGCGACGCTGCATTTCGGAGACTGGATCGCGCCGGACGAGGAAAAGATGATTGAGTGGCAGAAGCGGTCCAAGTGGACCGCGACGGCGAGCTTGTATCATACATCGTCCTTGCTCGGAGGGATTTTCCGCGTGCTGGGTGAGAATGAAAAGGCGGAGAAGTATGAAAGCCTGGCCGGAAAGGTCGCGAAGGCGTATCAGGACAAGCTGATGGACGCGGACGGAAAGCTGAAAAAGGAATTCCAGACCGGGTACGTGCTGCCGCTGCATTTCGGGATGCTCGACGCGGAGCACGAGAAAAAGGCGGCCGCGCATCTGAACGATCTTGTGACGCGGAACGGTTACCGCGTGGGCACCGGGTTTCCGGGGACGCCGTATCTGCTGTTCGCGCTGGCGGACCACGGGTACGAGGAGACAGCGTTCAAAATGCTGCTGTGCGAGGAATGCCCGTCGTGGTTGTATGAGGTGCGCGTGGGCGCAACGACCGTCTGGGAAAGATGGGACGGGCTGGACGAGGACGGCAACTGCCCCATTGGGAATGACGGGACCGGCGGCATGATTTCTTACAATCACTACGCCAGCGGCGCGGTCGGAAATTTCCTGTACTGCCGGGTGCTGGGCGTGGAGGCGCTGAGCGGAGGATACCGCGAGTTTCGGATGAAGCCGCTCATCGGCGGCGGGATCACCCGGGCCAAAGGATCTGTCGAGACGCCGTACGGACTGATCCGTGCGGAATGGGAAAAGAAGGGCGAAAGTTTCACGATGCGGCTGGATGTGCCGTATGGCACGACGTGCGAAGCCGTGATGCCTTCCGGGGAGAAACAGACGCTGGAAGGCGGGCGTTATGAGATGAGCGAAAAGATGCCCGGATAAAAGAAAATTCAAAAGGGGAAAGCTGCCATGTTCAAGCGACGCGTCTGCCTGGCGCTGATTCTGTGCCTGATCTGGGCCGGAACCGGCGCGCGGGCTGAATGTGCCGTGGTGCTGGAAGACCACGACATTCTGCGGTTTGAACGGCAGCTTTTTTCTGTGCCCCGGGGCGGGGCACTGGAGGCCGTGGTGTATGTGCCGGAGGGGTGGCGCGTTACCGGCGCGAATATCGAAAACTGGACCGTGAGCCCGCAGAGCGGGGAAAGCGTGAACGGGTATATCAAGTATATGCTGCGGGTGACGGAGATTGAGTATCCGGTATTGATCCGGCTGGAAGCAAAGCGCGCCGGAGTGCTCCGGTACCATCTGCCGGACGGGAATGAGATCACCGTGACCGATACCTCCGGGCGCGCGCGGGTGAATACCCTGAAGTGGAGCGCGGAATATGACCGGGAGGGGTACACCCTGACCGGCTGGCGGGCGGAAGGCGGAGAGGAGATCGGGCTCGGCAGCCGGGCGGACGTGACTGAGGACGGGACGGAACTGACAGGTGTTTACATGGAATGGACAGCCGAAGGCTGCTTTGATTTTGAGGAAAGTCCGGACGGGCTGATTTTGACAGAGTGCCGGGCGGAAGGAACGATTGTGATTCCCGGGGCGGTCGGCGGACAAAAGGTGACCGGCATTGCGAAGGGCGCGTTCGGCGATTTGCAGGCGGAAATGCTGGTGCTGCCTCCGACGATGAAAAAGATTGAGGCCGGGGCGTTTGACAGCCTTGACGTGGCGCAATTGGTTTTCTTCGACAATTTAAGCGGTTTGGACGGGATGTGCGGGGGTACATGCCGGATCGGACGGCTTTGCGTGAATGCCGCGCGGGAGCCGGTCTGGGGCGGAAGTTACTGGGCGGCATTTCCGGAGAAAATGGATTATCTGATGAGCCTGAAGGGGCGGAAAAAGCTGATTCTCCTCGGCGGGTCCGGCGTGCGGTTTGATTATGACTGCGCGAAACTGGAAGAGGCGTTGGAGGGTATTTTTGCCGCGAACATGGGCGTGTATGCCTACGGAAACATGCGGCCGCAGGCGGAAATGATTCTGGGTTTGGCCGAAGCGGGGGACATTCTGCTGTCCTCGCCGGAGATGGACGCGATTGACATGCAGTTTTGCGCATCCTGTGAATTGGACGTGTCGATTTTCCGGATGACGGAAGAAAACTATGATCTGCTGAAAATGCTCGATTGGAGCGGATATACCGGAATCTTTGCCGCGTGGGACGAATATCAGGCCGGGCGGGAGAAGATGGAAGAGACGGGGTACGACCTGCTGCCGTCCCAGTTTGACGAGGACGGAAAATATACCGCGTCTCCGAGCTATGACCGGTGGGGCGATTATATTTTGTACCGGGAGAACAATGTAAACGGCGGATGCTTCGGGGTCAAGCGCGCGACGATGGCGCCCCGGTATGTGACGGAGGCGGACATTGCCGGGCTGAACCGCGTGTATGACGCGTTTGCGGCCAAGGGCGTGGCGGTCTTGTACGCGTGGTCGCCGCGGAACCGGGAGAGCCTGACGGAGGACAGCACGGAAGAAAACCGGACCGCGCTGGAAAGCATGCTGGCGGAAAAACTGCACGCGGAGATGATTACGCACGTAGAAGATGCGTTAATTGATCCGCTGTATTTCTACGGGACGGACAACCATCTGAGCACGGAGGGCGCGGCGCGGCATACGGAAAAAATGGCCGCGGCGGTGAAGGAGGCGCTGGAATGAGCTTTACGGAAATGCTGTTCCTGCCCATTGCCTTTTTGACCGCGGTGATTGTGCGGAGGATGCCGGCGAAAATCCGGTGGGTACCAATGCTCGTTGTGTCCGTGATGATTTACATCCGGCATGACGCGCGGCTGATTTTGCCGCTTTTCCTGGTGACGGGGATCGCGTATGTTTCCTGCCGGGTGATCCTGAAATATCCCAAATACGCGAAGGCGGCACGAATTTTCGGGACGGCTTTGCCGCTGATGATTCTGTTTTTTTACAAATATACCGGGACAGCTGGAAAGGCTTTTCTGCCGGCGGGGATTTCATTTTATACCTTTCAGGCGGTGTCTTGCGTGATTGACACGGGGCGGGGACGGGTAAAGAACATCGGACACGCGGGGCAGTTCGCCCTGTATGTGTCGTTCTTCCCACAATTGGTCGCGGGACCGATTGAGCGGGCGGAGGATTTGATGCCCCAGATTCTGCAAGGCGGAGACCCGGAGGACGGGGACGGCGCGGAAGCACTGAAGTTTCTTGTGCGCGGATATGCCAAGAAATGCCTGATCGCGGACGCGCTGGGGCGGTATGTGGACGCGGCGTACGCGAATCCTTCGGCGGCCGGCGGCGCGGCGATACTGGTCGCGACGGCGCTGTTCATGGGACAGATTTACTGTGATTTTTCCGGATATTCGGACATCGCCATGGGGTGCGCGCGGATGCTGGGCATCCGGCTGAGCGAAAACTTCGACCGGCCGTGGAAAGCAAAGACCCCGCGGGAATTCTGGCGGAGATGGCACAGGACACTCGGCCGGTGGTTCACGGAATATGTGTATATTCCGCTGGGCGGGAGCCGGAAGGGGAAGGCGCGGGAGTGCCTGAACCTGATAATCGTGTTTTTGCTGAGCGGGCTGTGGCACGGGGCGGAGTGGTCCTTTGTGGTGTGGGGCGCGATGCACGGGGTATATGCCGTCATTGAAACGCTTTGCCGGAAGGAAGGGCGGAAACCGGGGATTCCGGCGGTTTGCCTGACATGGGCCGGAATCCTGATCGCGTGGGTCTTTTTCCGGGCGGAGAATGTCGGTGCCGCGGCGGAGATTCTGCGCATCGGATTCACGGATTTCCGGATCGGGGACGTGCTGACCGGGATCGGGGCCACGGGGCTGAAGATCCTGCCGGTCATCATTTTGCCGTGCCTGATTCCGATGCTGGAAAAGCTGCCGGAGATCACGAAAGGCCGGCGGTCGTGGATGATTTATTTTCTGCTGATTCTGTTCACCGGGCTGTGCCGCGCGATGATTCTGCGGACGGGCGCGGAGACCGCGTTTATTTATTTCCAATTCTGACGGGAAAGGAGGCGGAACATGCGCAAAAGACCGATTCTTTCGCTTGCGGCGGCACTTTTTATGGTGCTGGCGCTTTTCGTGCTGGCCGCGTTTGCGGGGGAAGCGGTGTTTGCGAATTCGTATCCGGCGGCGCTGTCGGACCGGGTGAAGGACTTGCGGGAAACCGAAGGGAAACGGATCATTCTGATCGGCGGGAGCGCGGTGCCCTTCGGAATTCGGCCGGAGATGATGGAGAAAAATCTGGACGGGTGGCAGGTGGTGCCATTCGGCGTGTACGCGGACATGGGTCTGGCGCCGATGCTCGCGCTGTTGGAGGGGGAAATCCGGGAGGGGGATTTCGTAATATTGATGCCGGAGTTTTCCGAATACGTGTTTTCGGGACGGGTGAACGGCGTGGATTTGCTGATGGTGCTGGAAAGCGATCCAAGCCTGCTCGGGCCGCTGATGCTTCCCTGCGGGGAGGACATCCTGTGGAGTCTGCCGGAGTTTGATTTCAGGCGGATTCAGGCAAAGATCGCCGGGACGGGCGCGGAGGACGGCGTGTATACTCGCGGGGCGTTTGATGAAACCGGCGCGATCCGGGAAAGCCTGCGGGAAAGGAATATATTGCCGGGCGGGTACGATCCGGGGCAGGAAATCACACTGAAAACGGAGTGGACGGATACGGACATGACGGGGCGGATTGTGGCATTCGCGGAACGCGTCCGGGAAAAGGGCGGGGAGATTGTGTGGCATTTTCCGCCGATGAACGAACGGGCAGTGACCGGGGACCCGGACGCGTTTTATGACGCGCTGGAAGAAACGGGGATCGCGGTGCTGGGTGACCCGAACCGGTGCGTGATGGCGGCAGGATGGTTTTATGACACGAATTTCCATCTGAACGCCGCGGGCGCGCGGGAGTTTACGCAGAGGCTGACCGAGGACATCAAGGTATATCTCGGGGATTCGAGTCAAACGGAGATCGAGAAGCTGCCCATGCCGGAGATTGAGGAAAAGACGTTTGAGGGCGATGACTCGGACGCGGACAAGTTCCTGACCGAAGAGCGGGAAGAGGGGCTTGTCATTACGGGGCTGACGGAGGACGGGCTGCAGGCGGAAACGCTGGTGATTCCGGCGAATGTGACCGGGGTGGACGCGGGGGCATTCGCCGGGGCGGAGAAATTGAGAGAAGTGACCGCGCAGGAGAATATCACGCTGTTGCCGGACGGGATGCTGCAGGGTTCCGGCGTAAAGGTGCTGAAACTGCTTGGCGGGCCGGACAAGCATATTCCGGGGGATCATCTGACAGACGGCGCGGAGTTCCGGATTCAGGTGGAGGAGGCATATCTCGGGGACTATCTGCGGAACTATTTCTGGCAAAAATACGCGGCGCGCATTTTTGCGGGTGAAAATTAGGTGGAATTTTTTAAAGCCTTGTTTTCAAAAGGGTTTGGGTATGATATACTGTAAGTGATTTGATTCGGCGCGTGTTTTGCGCCTGAAAACAAAAATCCCCCCAAAGGCGGGGGATCAGAAAGAATGGAGTGGATTGAAATGAAGAACAGCGGAATCTGGAACAGCCCGCTGACAAAGTCCTCGGTGCCGAAGGATCAGGTGAAACTGCCTGAAATGGCGATCGGGTATCTGATCGGACCGTTCGGGGCGATGCTGTCCTCGGGTATCTTTACGAGCTTCCTGCAGACCTATCTGAGCGATGTGCTCGGGCTGAGCGCGGGATTCCTGTCCGTGCTGCAGCTGGTGAGCACGATTCTGATTGTGGCGGCGAACATCATCGTAGGCCAGCTGATCGAGCGGACGAAGGCGCTGGCCGGCAAGGCGCGGCCATGGATTCTGCTGAGCGCGCTGACGCTGAGCATCGCGAGTGTGCTGATGTTCATCGTGCCGTTTGAAGGCACGGCGCGGTATGTGTGGATCGCAATCGCGTACAACCTGTATTATTCCGTGGCATACCCGATTTATAACACCGCGAACTCCACCCTTGTGGCCGTGTCCACCCGGGACAGCGAGAAGCGCGGCGCGCTGGCGTCCATGACCAATGTGGCGGGCCTCGGCGTGATGGGCGCGGGCTCCATGGTGTTCCCGATTCTGGCGGCAAATTTGCTGACCTATGAACCCGCGAACCAGCATCGGTGGTTTATCTGCATGCTGGCGGTCGCGATTTTCTCCGCGGTGACGATTTATCTGCAGTTCCGCTTCACCCGCGAGCGCGTGACGGAAGAACTGCTGGAAAAGAATGAGACGGAAGAGAAGAAGACCGTTTCCATGTCGGCGCAGCTGAAGGCCGTGACCAGCGAAAAATGGTGGTGGCTGATTATCGTGTT
>Ga0065709_1030043_pt1 | contig 9972 bp, 4 predicted proteins | sample Hoacrofraction14_2_FD_59096 | JGI IMG/M metagenome (GOLD analysis project Ga0065709, IMG submission 59096) | Hoatzin crop microbial communities from Cojedes, Venezuela, sample from fiber fraction 14 v1 | ecosystem: Host-associated > Birds > Digestive system > Esophagus > Crop | place: Venezuela... | reverse complement strand
CACAGCAAAAGCGGGAACGACCTATACGGTCAAGGTCAAAACCGGTTATCTGGCGCTGCGCTCGGCACAGGCATACGATTACAAGAACGAGATCGGCAAACTGTACACCGGGCAGACGGTGCAGGTCCTGAACACGGGCAGCTCCGGCAGTACCTACTGGTGGGTATATGCACCAACGCTTGATCAGAGCGGGTACGTCAACAAGAATTACCTGACGGATCCGACATCGGTGTATGTCTATACCAACAAGTATACGGTGAAGCTGACGGATGGGTACCTGAACCTGCGGTCGGCTAAGGCCTATGACTACCGCAATGTGATCGGCCGGCTGTATAACGGTGAAACCGTGGATGTAACGGACAGCAGCGATCCTTCGTTCTGGAAGGTATATGTGCCGTCTCTGGGCAAAAGCGGCTATGTGCATAAGAACTACCTGTCGGCAGCGGGCAGCAAGACTTCGTCCGAAACCGGCACGACCGGCAGCACGACGCCGGCAGGCACCGGCACAACCGGCAGCACGGCAACGGCAGGCACCGGTACGACCGGCAGCACGGCAACGGCAGGCACCGGCACGACCTCCGGTGTCACCAAAACGGTCAAGGTCAAGACTGGTTATCTGGCACTGCGTTCGGCGCAGGCGTACGATTACAAGAACGAGATCGGCAAGCTGTACACCGGGCAGACGGTGCAGGTCGTGAATACCGGCACGTCCGGCAGCACCTACTGGTGGGTATATGCGCCGTCGCTGGGTAAGAGCGGATATGTGAACAAGAATTACTTGTTCTGATAGACGGTTTTGATCTACTTCTTCTTAACCGAGACGGCATAGATCCGCTCAGCGAGTTTCAGGGCTTTCCTGTATCGTTCGTTGTCCGGGGCGATGCGGGTCAGATGCGTGTAGACTTCGACAGCCAGCCTGATGGATCGGATGCTGCGGGTCGACCGCCACAGGCCGATCAGGCTGAGCCCGTAGTTGTCATAGTCCTCTTCAGCGTCAGTCTCTTCAGCCAGTTCCCGGGAGAGTTTCAGGCTCTGCTCGTAGTACTGCCTGGCTCCGTCCCGGTTTTCCAGGGCCAGTTCGGTTCTTCCCAGTTCGAGATAGATGGAAATGAGCAGCTGCCGGTTCGTGGTCGTATCTGCCTCTTCGGCCAGCTCCAGCCGCAACTTCAGGCTCTTTTCAAACAACGCCCTGGCTTCCGGCAGGTGCCCCTGCATTTTCTCAACGCTGCCGAGGCATTGATAGCTGGCAGACAGGTTCTGCCGGGCCATGGCTGAATGGGACTCCCCGACCTCTTCCAGAAGCAGCTGGTGGGCGCGCTCATACCATTCCTTCGCCTGATCCGGACGGTCCTGCGACTGTTCCAGACGGCCAAGGCGGTTGTAAGCCGCGGCCAGATGCTGCCGCCTCGAATCCGTGCCGGTCTGCTCTTCCGAATCCTGGTACAGTTTCAGGTATTTCTCATACCACGCCCTCGCCCGGTCCGGACGGCCCTGTTCCAGTTCCAGACGGCCGAGGCTGTCATACAGCTCTGCCGTTATCTGCTGTGCCGTGGCATGCTCGTCCCTATGTGCCAGCGCCAGCTGCAGTTTCAGGCTCTTCTCATACCAAGCCATCGCATCATCCGGATGTCCCTGTGAGCGCTCTATGTCTCCCAGCCGTCTATACGCGACGGCCCTGTACAAGCTCAGGTCTCTCGGATTCGGATCATCCCCATCCGGCCGGTCCGGGAAGAGGCAGGCCATTTCTTCATAGGCCCGCTTCGCGTCTGCCATCTGCCCGGCCTTATAGAGCTGATTGGCCAGTAACAGCAGATTGACCGTCAGTACGCTTTGGGCTGTCTCATCCGGGTCTCTTCGATAGGCCTCCCGGCTTAGCCGGGTCAGCTTCTGCTGCCAGCGGATGGCTTCGTGGTAATCACAGCGGACGCCTTCACCGTTCGTATACATATGGACCAGTTTCATCATCGCTTCGATCAGCCCGGCCTCGGCAGCGGAGGTGATGAGCGCAGCGGCGCGGTCCGCGTCGCGTTCAACGTCGATGGCGCCGAGGTAGGCCAGGCCGATCAGGTATTTGTGCTCCGGACTGTCGTCATTCTTGCGGATGGCAATCTGCTGCAGGATCTGCGCGATCTCTTCTGCGCTGTGGCCGTCGACCGGCTCGGGCAGCTCCGGAAAGAGGCGCTGCAGCTGCGCGCGGCGCTCCCTGTCCGCCTCGCTCATCAGGGCCGGGAGGATCGGTTTTCCGCTTTTGATGGCGTCCGGGTATTCATGCTCGATGATGTAATTGCCCGGCTCGGTGATGCTGGGAGTGATGGCGATGGTCACCAGGGTGCTCTTCGCCATGGCGTCCGCGATCGTCCGGCTCCACGCCTCGCCCGGCACCAGGAACTCATCGTACCAGATGGCGATGTCCCGGCAAAAATCGATCCGGTGGATCGTGCGCATCAGTTCATGCGCATCCGCGCGGTCCTTCTTGCGGTAGCTCAGGAAAATATACGCATCGAACGCCGCCCGCACCCGACTGGTCGTCTTATCATCAGTCAGCACCGACTTGAGGCGTTTCTCCAGCTTATCCTGATAGGGAATCTCCGTGGCATCGGCCGAGATACGGTCCAGGAACTGGATGGCCCCGTAGCCGGGGCCGATCTTATTCAGCCGCTGCGTGAAGTACTCCGCCAGCCCCGATTCCATCGCGATCGGCAGGATGGGGATGCGCTGCTCGATGGCAAAGCCATAATCATGCGTCAGCGCCCGGCAGGTGCTGCGCAGGAACTTCATAGTGATCGGAATGACAAACAGCTGCATCTGGGCAAGCTGGTCGTCGGGCACGTGTTCGGCCGGCGCAGCAGACGGTTTGTCCCCTGTGCCGCAATCCGGTTCTTGTGCAGCTCCATGATCCATGCCGTTGGATGGACGATCCGTCGATGGAACTGCGCATTCACCAATCGCAGGGACTTCAGACTCCGCCGCATAGTAGATCGCGCAGGGGCTGATCTTCAGGATCTCCTCCGCCAGAAGCGGCAGGCAGACATTTATATCGTCCGGATGGCCGGCGAACCAGACACGGGGCCTGCCCTGCGGATCAAAACGGGCCCGTCCCTTAGGGATATACAGTTTGATCTCAGACATGGGCGCCTCCTGGTTGTGCGGGTACAGTTGTACGTTTTTTCATCGGTTTCGGGTCAAGCTGCAGCCAAAACCTGGCCGAACGCTCCCTGCAGAGAGCCATTCGCTGCGCAGCGGGAGCATCCGGCAATTGCCTGACCAGCTGCCAGATCTTCCTGTCCCAGGCCCTACTTCTTCGCCTTTGTCTTCTCGTAGATCTGCTGCAGCTGCTGCTGTAATTGCTTATATCGTACGGCGGAGGGAGAGGCCTGGGCGAGCCGGGCGTAGATGCCGATGGCCTGCCTGAGGTACAGTTCCCTCAATTTGCCGGGAGTGGTCTGCCACATTCCGACCAGGCTGACGGCGTATTCATCATAAGCCTTGATCGTCCTGGTCTTCTCCGCCAGGGCCCGGGTCAGTTTCAGACTCTGCTCAAACCACTGCCTGGCCTGATCGGGATGCTTCAGGTCCACCTCTATACAGCCAAGCTTATTGTACGCGGAAGCCACCCACTCCCATGCCGCAGCCATCCCGGTCTCCTCGGCCAAGGCCCGGTACAGCTTCAGGCTCTGTTCGTAGCACGCCCTGGCCCGCTCGTGGTCTCTCAGGCCGTTCTCAACATCGCCCAGGCATGTATATCCGACGGCCAGTCCTCTCCGGGCATCGACGGTGCCGGTCTCCTGCGCCAGTTCCTCGCGCAGCTTCAGACTCTTCTCATAGTATGCCTTCGCTTCCTCCGGATGTCGCTGTCTCAACTCGATGGAGCCAAGGCGTTCATAGCTTAAGGCCAGCTGCCCTCGCGCCTCGACCGTCCCGGCCTCCTCGGCCAGTTCCAGCTTGATGCTCAGGCTTTTCTTATACCACGCCTTCGCTTCCTGAAGATGTCCCTGGTCCGCCTCTATATCGCCCAGACTGACGCAGTTTATGGCCACATCCCGGCGCGCCCGGACCAGATGCGTCTCCTCGGCCAGCTCCCGGTTCAGCTCCAGGCTCTTCTCGTACCAGTCTTTCGCCTGAGGCAGATGTCCCTGCATCTCCTCGATATTGCCGAGGCATCCGTAACTGACCGCCAGGTCCTCACGCGCCTGAAGGGTCCTCATCTCCTGCGCGAGCTCCAGCCGCAGCTCCAGGCTCTTCTCATACCACACCTTCGCTTCTGCCGGGCGGTTCCGCTCCCGCTCGATATCACCCAGGCCTCCGTAACCGAGAGCCAGATACCGCCGTGCCCCGACCGTCCCGGTCTCCTGCGCCAGTTCCTGCCTGATCTCCAGGCTTTTCCGGTACCACTCTTCTGCTTCGGACAAATGTCCTTCGGCGCGCCGGATCCCGCCCAGGCGTGCGTATATGACGGCCAGATCCTTGCGTGCTTCAGCCGAGCCGGTCTCGTCCGCCAGTTCCCGGCACAGCCCGCGGCATTTCTCGAACCATGCTGCAGCCGCGGCCAGCTGCCCCTGATCCTCCTCGATATCGCCGAGAAGGCGGCAGATGACGGACAGATCCTCCCGCGTCCGGACCGTCCCCGTCTCCTGTACCAGCGCAAGCATCAGCTCATAGCTCTTCTCATACCACGCCCTGGCTTCCGGCAGGTGATCCTGCATTTCTTCCATATCCCCCAGGTTGCGGTAGCTGATGGCCAGATTCCGCCGGTCCTCGACCGTCCCTGTCTCCTGCGCCAGCTCCACCGCCAGCTCATGGCACCGTTCATACCACCCCTTCGCTTCAGCCATATGGCCCAGCGACCGTTCGATCCTGCCCAGATTGTCATACGCAACCGCCAGATACCCCTTCCCGTCCGCCGAGTCTTCCTGCCCGGCCCATTCACAGCAGAGCTCCGTCATCTCCGCATAGGCCGGCTGAGCCTCTGCGATCCGCCTGGCGGCATACAACTGATCGCCCAGATCCCGCAGGGCTTTAATCAGCGCCTTGCGGATCTGTGCATTCGGAGCCAGCCGGTATGCCATCCGGCATCGGTCGGTCAGCTTCTGCTGCCAGCGGATGGCTTCGCGGTAATCGCAGCGGACACCCTCTCCGTTCGTATACATAGAGACCAGCTTCGCCATCGCCTCCCCCAGGCCGGCTTCGGCGGCAGAAGTGATCAGCGCAAGGGCACGGTCCGCATCACGTTCGACATCGATCGCCCCGAGATAGGCCAGGCCGATCAGGAAGTTATGCTCCGGATTGTCGTCATTCTCACGGATAGCAATCTGCTGCAGGATCTGCGCGATCTCTTCCGTGCTGTGGCCATCGACCAGCTCAGGCAGGCCCGGGAAGAGGCGCTGCAGCTGCGCGCGGCGTTCTTCGCTGACAGCACTCATCTGCGCCGGCAGGATCGTCTTCCCTCCCGCGACCGCGTCCGGATATTCATGTTCAATGATATAGTTGCCCGGTTCGGTAATGCTGGGCGTGATCGCCATAGTCACCAGCGCACTCTTCGCCATGGCGTCCGCGATCGTCTGGCTCCACTCCTCGCCCGGCACCAGGAACTCATCGTACCAGATCGCGATATCCCGGCAGAACGGAATCCTATGAATCAGCCGCATCAGTTCATGCGCATACGCACGGTCCTTCTTACGGTAGCTCAGGAAGATATACGCATCGAAAGCCGCCCGCACCCGCGCAGCCGTCTTATCTTCCGTCAGCACCGATGCCAGGCGCTTCTCGAGCTTCTCCTGATAGGCAATCTCCGTGGCATCAGCCGAGGTGCGGTCCAGGAACTGGATGTCCCCGTAGCCCGCGCCGATCTTATTCAGCCGCTCCGTGAAATACCGGGCCAGTTCCGGTTCCATCATGACCGGCAGGATCGGGATATGATGCTCCATCGCAAAACCATAGTCATGCATCAGCGCCCGGCAGTCACTGCCCAGGAGTTTCGTCGTGATCGGGATCACGAACAGCTGCATCTGGGCGAGCTGATCCTCCGGCACATGTTCACCGGCGGATGCCGGGGCTTCGGGCTCCGCCGCTTCATAGTAGATCGCGCAGCGGCTGATCTTCAGGATCTCCTCCGAGAGAAGGGGCAGGCAGACATTTACATCGTCCGGATGAGCGGCGAACCAGACACGCGGCCTGCCCTGCGGATTGAAGTGAGTCCGTCCTCCGGGGATATACAGTTTGATCTCAGACATAGGCACCTCCTGCTCCGGCTTATACGCTGCGGCGATAATCTATTTCCGATAGTATTTTACGTTCTTTCACCTTTCACGTAAAGCCACTGCAGGTGCAAGTTGGCTGTCCGCCGTACGGTGGACGGCCTTCACGCGCCGTAAGCGCAGCGCAATAAGGGAGCTGCCGCTTGACTGCGGCAGCCCCCGGAGAGGATGTATAGGTGCCCCGGCATACCGGGAGAGAACATCGTTCGTATGCCCGGCAAGCCGACACACAGTCTGTTGTCAGGCACGTGCAGTTGTTTGCGTGATGCAGTAGCGGATCCGGTCGGCTGCGGCACGGTTCACGCTGACATACCGAAGTCCCATGCGGATCATCAGCGTCAGATACTCCGGATCGGATCCGGCCTCGCCGCACACGCTGAGTTTGACTCCCGCCTCTCGGAAAGTCCGGATCACATGTGCGATGGCGCGCTCCACGGCGGGTGCGAACGGAGTCTGCTCGACACCGGTCCCGGTATTGCCGCGGTCTGCGGCCAGGATATACTGGGTCAGGTCGTTGGTCCCGATACTGGCAAAATCCACGGCCGCGGCCAGTTCATCGGCCATCAGGACGGCTGATGGCGTCTCGATCATCACGCCGATGCGGATCTCATCGCTGATGTCAAGGCCTTCCCGGCGGCAGCGCCGGGACTCATCGTCCCAGATGGCCCGCGCACTCCGATACTCCTCTGCGGTATTGATCATCGGGAACATGACCGAGAACGGCCGTCCCTTCGATGCCCGAAGCAGCGCACGGATCTGTGTCCGGAACAGGTCTTCATGAGCCAGGCAGAGCCGGATGCCCCGGCAGCCCAGAAACGGGTTATCTTCCTTTGGAAGATCCAGGTACGGAATCTGCTTGTCTCCGCCGATATCCAGCGTCCGGATGATCAGATCTTTCCCTTCCAGTGCATCGAATACCTTCCCGTATTCTTCGGCCTGCTCTTCTTCTCGGGGGCAGACGGCCCGGTCCAGGAACAGGAATTCCGTCCGGTACAATCCCACTCCGAACAGCGGCGTAAGATTCAGGCCGTCCAGGTCGCTGCTCTTCCCGATGTTGACGGACACGTGCACCGTCTCGCCGTCCTTCGTGACGGCCTCGCTGTCCGGGAGTGTCCTCAGCATCGCGGCAAAATCCTGCTCTTCACAGATCTGCTCCGCCGCCTTCGAAAGAGCTTCCTCATCCGGTTCGACGATGACCTCGCCCGTATTGCCGTCGACGATGATCGTCACGCCTGCCGGGATCTCACCGGCCTGATCAATCCCTGTCACAGCCGGAATCCCCAGGGTCCTGGCAAGTATGACCACATGAGCGGTCGATCCGCCCTGATGCGTGATCAGCGCCGCCAGCCGGTCCTGGTCCATGGCCATGGTGTCAGTCGGAGACAGGCTGTCGGCCGCCACCGCCACCGGGCCGTCTCCCTCCGGGAAGCGGACGGACGTGCACACGCCCGAGAGCTTCTGCAGAAGCATCGTCTTCAGGTTCCGGATATCATCCGCACGCTGACGCATGTACTCATCTTTGGCCCGCTCGAAAATGCCCGCAGTCTGCTCCAGTGCCTGCTCCACCGCCTCCGTTTCGTCCATCCCGCCCTCAATCAGGCTGCGGATCGGATCCGTCAGATAGGGATCGGCCAGCAAGGCCGCATACGCCTCGAATATGGCAGCGCTTTCTTCGCCCAGACTGTGCAGGGTCTTCTCCCGGGATAAGTCCACCTGCTCGATACACGCCAGCAGCGCCTGTTCGAAGTTATCCAGAGCATCCTTCCCGGATGCATGGACGCCCTCCGGCTTCAGTCCCGGGAAGTCCGCGCCACGCTCCACCACTGCTGTCACAGCAATGGCGGTCCCGGCCGAAGCCGGTACACCGTGATATCGCTTCATCTCAATATCATTCCCCTTCATCCAGCAGCGAGCGGTCGATGCTGTGTGTGAAATCATATGTCCGGCTGAAGTTCGCAGCCTTACCCGCGGAGCCCGTCAGCCGTATGAAGTGTCTGCAGACTTCCTTGCAGTGCTTCTCCACCTCAATGCACAGCTGAAGGTACCCGATATCCGGCTGTTCATCGATCAGCTGCTTCGTATAATCACGGCAGCTGCAGAAGATCTCGGTCGCGACATTGACCTTGTTGATGCCGGCTTCCACTGCCTTGCGGATGTTCTCATCACCGGCCCCCGAGGTTCCATGCAGGGCCAGCGGTACATTTGTCATGGACCGGACCTTACGGATCAGTTCAAAATTCAGGGTGGGAACGAACCCCTCGGGATACTTCCCGTGTGCCGTTCCGCAGGCGATCGCCAGCGAATCAACATGGGTGGCGGCCAGGAATTCCATGACTTCTTCGGGCTTCGTATACAGGGACTCATCACAGCCATCCAGTGTGGCCGCCTGTCCCACATGCCCGAGTTCACCTTCCACCGGCACTCCCTGCGCGTGGCAGAGCTCGACCACCTTCCGGGTCCGCTCGATATTTTCCTGCATCGGATAAGCCGACGCATCAATCATCATGGAGGAGAACCCCGCACGGAACGTCCCGGTAATCATCTCCCAGTCACGTCCGTGATCCAGGATAAGGGCCACCGGTACATTGGTCTCTTCGGCCAGGGTCCGGACCATGGGGGCCATAATCTCAGCATGCGCGTGGCTCTTGATCATATTCTGCCCCATGAGGATAATGACCGGTGCCTGTTCCTCATCCGCCGCGCCGATCAGACCCCGGACCGTCTCCATGTTGAAAGCACCGGCAGCCAGCACTGCATAGTGGTTTTTGACTGCATCGTTCAGTATCGTTCGAATGTCTGAATACATGTCTGTGTCCTTTCGAGATTGCTTTCTGAAAATGTCCTGTACGCAACGAGCTGATTATTCGAAGCTGATGTCGACGGCTTCCGCGCCCTCGATGTCAATTGCGTCCGCATCGTCTTCCTTGGCTGTCTTCTTCCACAGGGACAGGATAACGCCCATAATGACGCCGCCCATCAGGATCATGGCTGCCATCAGCAGCGGCTTGTTGGAAAGCGGAATGATGAACCAGCCGCCGGCCGTTACGTAGTTCTCAATGCCCAGGCAGTAGGTGACGCCTCCGGTGATGCTCGTCGCGATGACGGAAGAGCCGATCACGCGCACCGGATCATTCATGGCCAGCGGGATGCAGCCTTCGGTAATCATGCAGATACCCATGACGAACGCAGACTTGATGGAGTCACGTTCCACGCGGCTGTACTTCTTCGGTGCCAGCAGGCAGGAGATTGCCAGTCCGACCGGGGGAACCATGCAGCACACCAGCTTGACCGCCTCGGGACCGCACACACCGTCCACCAGGAGTCCGTTGGCAAAGGTAGATGCCGTCTTGCCCAGCGGACCGCCGAAGTCGAAGCCGCAGAGGAAGCCGAGGATTGCGCCAAGCCCGAACTTGGAGCCTCCCTGCATGTTGGTCAGCATTTCAACGATGGCCGCGATCATGGCCGCGATCGGCCGGCCAAGCACCGTGAAGAACAGAAAACCGCAGACCAGCGTGGTCAGTAGCGGTATGATCAGCACCGGCATCAGGCCCTGCATGGCCTTCGGTACCTTCAGATATTTCTTCAGGAACAGGATAAAATATCCCACCATGAAAGCGGCAAGGATGCCGCCGATAAAGCCGGCGCTGATATACGTGCAGACAAAGCCCAGGATGAGACCCGGGGCAATACCCGGCCTGTCGGCAATCGAGTAGGCGAT
>Ga0065709_1006626_pt1 | contig 9978 bp, 6 predicted proteins | sample Hoacrofraction14_2_FD_59096 | JGI IMG/M metagenome (GOLD analysis project Ga0065709, IMG submission 59096) | Hoatzin crop microbial communities from Cojedes, Venezuela, sample from fiber fraction 14 v1 | ecosystem: Host-associated > Birds > Digestive system > Esophagus > Crop | place: Venezuela... | reverse complement strand
TCTTCTTCGTTGGCCTCAGCGAATTCATACATGTCTGTTGCCTCAAGGAGGACGTCGTTGTAAGCTTCTATACCTGCATAGTTGCCATATTCCTCGGCATATTCGTTACCTTGATCGATGGCATCGGCGAGCTTCTGATAAGCATCGATGCTGTTCTTCACCGTGGGATAGGCGGCTTTAAGTTCCTGGATGGCTTGGATGATTTCTTCCTGCGAAGACGAAGTGGAGAGGTTGTATTTGTTGACCAGCTTTTCGGTTTCCTCATAGATGCTGTTCTGCAACTTGTTGCCATAGATGAGGTCAACAAGCAGATTGGTATAATAATCGGCAACGGCAAGGGCATCGTCAACGATGTAGCCTTCTTTCTGGATACGGAAGTTGTCGAGCTTGAACCATCCGTCGCCGCCTGCGGAATTGGCGTTGGTACGGTTAGCTGCTTTGATATCACCGTTGGTGCGGAAGCCGAAAGTAAGCGTGCCGTCATAGACGAAAGCGCGGACACTCATGGGCTGGAGCTCGCGATCGGTGACAGGCTCTGTGAGTCCTTCGTATTCAATCACTTCGGAACGATCGAGCCTCGACTCGTCATATTCGCTGGACGATGCGAAATATTTGCTGTTGAGGTTACCGAAGATGCGCTGTGTGGTGCGACGGGAACCATTGCCATTGGCGCCGACCATCATGCTGGCGCTGACAACATAGGTTCCGTTTTCGAGTCCGCTGATAGTTTGTGATATTTCTGTTTCGGGCATTCCGCTATTCCAAATGCCATAAACATAGTTCTCGTCCTTGTTGTCGGCATCGTCGTTTACACCAGCCCAGCCCGTGAGGCCTGCCGCTTTGGCTTCTTCTGCGGTGGTCACTTGGGTACCATTAACATAGAGGTTCCAACCAGTTGGGGGTGCTGCGACGCCTGTTGTCATACTGCCGCCCTGTGCGCTGAGATCTTCGAAGCTCATATTTGTACCCAATGCTGTTACATCACCCAGTCCGAGCTGATGGTTTTTCTCTGCCTCCTGCAGGTCAGACACAGCCTGATTGAGCACGTTGGCATCGCTACTCTCGTTGAAGGTTTGCTGGGCGGTGGCAATAGCAGCCTCTAGAGTGGCATCGGATTCATCACCGAGAATTGTCTGAGCCGTTTGAATTTCCTTATAGAGGGCTTTCTTTGCATCGATAATGGCGAAGCAAGCATCGGAGTTCTCCTGCGTGAAGGGGTCGTTGGCATAGATGGCTTCAACGGCCGAAATGGCGCTCTGCCAGCCCTGCTGATAAGTTTCGTCGCTAAGATAATTGTTTTCGATGTCTTTCACTGCGCTATAAACCTGCACCTTCAGATTATAGGTAGGGATATCCGTTGTGTCGGCAAAGGCCCATAGTTCTGACTCGTGACTCAAGGGAATATATTCGCCATTGTCGTCTGTGACGCGAACTTCGTTGCCGTCTTCATCTATTTCGGTTTTCACGCCGCCATAGAAATCGGGATACCATGAATTATAGGGCTCGGAAATGACGAGATATTGGTTACCTGAATTAAGATGAAGGTAACGACCGACGCAAGCATAGTTGCCCTGACCTTCGCCTGCCTTGAGGCGATAGAATCCTGCAGTATCTGTCTCTGTAACAATAAAATAAGCGGGACTCTCGAGATTGGCATTCAAGTTATCAGTGCTTGCGGGAATGCCGACATAGTTGGTTACGCTGTCGTTTACTGCTACAGAGAAATACCATTCGCCCCACTCATTCTTGTGAGCAGTGAAAACGTTTTTCGCATAGTTGGAAGAATTGATGTCTAACAGATAGTAGGCTCCGTCCCAACTTGTGCGCGAGAGAAAATTACTTGGGTTGGTGAAACTCACGAGCGTATAGGTTTGCCCGTCTGTGAGCGTTCGTCCGATACTTGGGCGTTCGATAGCCCAAACGCTTGACGCACACAGCACTAACGCCAATGTTGCCAAGCATCGCTTGATTTGTTTGTAATTTTGTTTCATAAGGCAGGTTTTTTAATTAAGTGTAAATTAGATACCAATATATTTGCAAAGGTATAGATTAAATTTGATAATTACAAATTAATTCACTAAAAATGCTATACTATGTGTTGTATAACATTTTTCTTTCGATTGCAAAAAAAAACGCCCTGCAAGCTTATTCTTGTTTGCTTGCAGGGCGATAGGGAATTTGTTGTCAGTTATTCTTTTTCTGTGGGTGCAACTTTAGAGGCTGTTTTCTTTTTTTCGGTTGCCTTTTTGGCAGCGGGTTTCTTGGTAGTGGGGCGAGCGGTCGTTTTCTCTATTTTAGCTTTAAGTTTCTCGCTCGCAGCCTCTATCTTCTCTATCTTTGTTTGGAGACGAGAAATTTCTTTGTTCTTCATCTCGATTTCTTCACCCTGGTTACGTATGGTGGTTAGCAGGGAGTTGAGTTCTTCGTTGTCAATGTTGTCGGGATAGAGAGTGTTTACTCTGTTGAGGAAGTCGCCCAAGATGTTCATATAATTGGTGAAGGCATCGAAGGGGGAGCTATAGATTCCGCGGTCTAGGCCTACGTTGGAGGGCTTGGTTGTCATGAAGCGGAAGTTATTGCTTGCCTGCAGGTAGTCCCAATCTTGGTTGATACGTGGGTCGTTGACGATGCGCACTCTGTCGGCTACGCTATAGAGCTTGTTGAAGGCTTCGCGCTGCATGGGATTTCCGAGCCAACAACTCACGTCGCGTTCTTCGTCCACCCACGAGAGCGTATCAGGCACATCGAGGTTGCCCACGCTCTTTGTCTTCATGCAAATCTCGGTGGGAGTTGAGAAGGTGATGCCTTTTGCTTTGGCGCAAGTGGGCAGGGCCTTGAGGAAATCGAGGATGTTACTCGATAAGGGTTGTGCAATGCCTAGAGCTGACAACTCCATGAAGATGTTGACAATCTGTTCTTCTTGTGGGAGGGAAGCAATTTTGTCGATATAGTTGTCTGCGAAGAGTGGATAGCCTTCCCAATCGCTGTTGTTGAAGCGGAGACAAATGTCATCACTGAGTGTTACATCACGAAGGAGGAGTTTGAGGTTGGGGGCGAGCACGCAATGATAGACGTAATGTGGTGATTTCCAGCCGAGTACGTGCTTAGCACCTTCGGTGAGCATGCCTTTGAATCCCATTTGAGAGGCTTGGAGACCGATGTCGTCGCTGTAGATAAGAGAGGAGTTGCGGAGAACTTTGGGCGTCTGTCCAAAATATTCCTTCATTTTCTCCATCTGTTTCTTCACGTCAGCGGTGAAACATTCTTCATTGACGAGGGAGGAAAGGCCGTGGGAATAGGGCTCTGCAAGGAATTCTACGCAACCGGTATTGTTGAGTTCTTGCAGTTTTTCGAGCACTTGCGGTGCGTGCATTTCAAGTTGTTCAATGCCAACGCCAGAAAGAGAGAAGGCCACTTTGAAATATTTTCCGTTAGCTTCTATCATTTCTTGCAGGGTGTTGAGGGCGGGCATGTAGGAGCGCTCGACGATGTCAGTGATGCTTCGTTCGTTTTCGAAGTCGTCGTAGTAATAGTGGTCGGCGCCTATGTCGAAGAATCGGTATCTCTTGAGATGGATGATTTGGTGTATCTCAAAATAAAGGCATATTGTTTTCATATTATTGTTGTTTTTTGTTTTCGGTTGTTATGTTTTTTATTTCCATCCTAAGGTACGCTCATAGAGTTCGCGTATCCAAAGGCCTACTTTCTCCCATGTGATTTGATCTACTTCTTTCTTTCCCTCTTCTTGTAGATAATGGAAGAGGCTTTCGTTGTTGCAGATGGAATACATGGCATCAGCAATGGCGTGAATGTCCCAATAATCAACTTTGATGCAGTTGTGAAGGATTTCGGCGCAACCACTTTGCTTGGAGATGATGGTAGGCGTGCCGCACTGCATGGCCTCGAGCGGTGAGATACCAAAAGGCTCGCTCACGGAGGGCATGACATAGACGTCGGAGTCTTTGAGGCATTCATAAACTTGTTTCCCTCTCATGAATCCTGGGAAATGGAAACGGTCGGATATACCTCGTTCGGCTGCAAGATAGATCATTTGTTCCATCATATCGCCGCTTCCTGCAAAGCAGAATCGGATGTTGCGCGTGCGGTGAAGAACCATATTGGCTGCTTCAACAAAATATTCGGGACCTTTCTGCATGGTGATTCGTCCGAGGAAGGTGACAACTTTTTCTTTGCCAGTATGGTCGGGACGCGGGATATCTTGCAGTTCTTGGCGTAATGGATAGACAGCGTTATGGACGGTGAAGCATTTGCGCGGGTCTTGATGATACTGATTGATAACGGTTTGGCGCGTTAGCTCAGATACACACATGATGCAGTCGGCATTGTCCATTCCGTCTTTTTCGATAGAATAGACGGTGGGGTTAACTTTTCCTCTTGATCGATCGAAGTCGGTGGCATGAACGTGTATGCACAGAGGTTTGCCGCTTACGTTCTTGGCATGTATGCCTGCGGGATAAGTGAGCCAGTCGTGGGCATGGATGATGTCGAACTCCATGGTTCGCGCTACAACACCTGCTATGATAGAATAGTTATTGATTTCGTCGTGCAGGTTCTGTGGATAGCCGCCTGCAAACTCCATACATCCGAGGTCGTTGACGTGCATATAGTTGAAGTCTGCATAGATGTGGTCACGCAGTCTAAAATATTCGTTGGGGTCCATAATGTGTCCCACGCGATTTTTCACATAATCGTAGTCAACGTCTCTCCATGCGATGGGCACGGCATTCATTGCCAAGATATGGGCTGCGCTATGATCTTCGTCGCCCCACGGTTTGGGAAGACAAAGGATTGTCTCGACGTCACCTTGTGCGGCGAGTCCTTGTGAGATTCCGTAGTTGGCAGTTGCTAGGCCGCCATAGACATGAGGAGGATACTCCCAACCAAACATTAATACTTTCATCGTTGTATCTCCTTATGATTGATATTTGTATTTTTCTAATAGTTCGAGTGCTCTGAGAATTTCTGCCACGTTCATTGCGAAGGACATGGCACCACGGCCGTGGAATGGTGGGTTGCCGTCGAAGAGTTCTGATATGGAGCCGAGGCAATGGTAGGCCATTTCGTCTTCATATCCAACCATTTGTCTTTCAATGAAACTCAGTCGCGTGCGTTTATAGAGTTTCAGGCAGGCCTCCATATAGAAACCGCCAAGCCATGGCCATGCTGTTCCCTGGTGGTAGGCGTAGTCACGATGGATTTGGGGACCCACATAGATAGGATTGTAGCCGCCACTTTTGGGTGAGAGCGACCGAAGTCCTTTGGGAGTAAGAAGCTCACGCGTGCAGACATCGAGAACACTCTTCTTTTGTGCTTGGTTAAGTGGCGAATAGTCGAACGCCACAGCGAAAATCATGTTGGGACGAACGCTCCAATCCATCATGTTTCCATCCACATAGTCAAGCAGATAGCCGTATTCGTTCAAGAAAGTATCAATGAATGACACCTTACATTTCTCGGCCATTTCTTCAAGGTGTTCTGCGTCGGCAGTATTCCCATCGTCGGTGGCCAAACTTGCGGCAAACTTCAGAGCGTTATACCACAAAGCATTAAACTCTACGATAAAACCAGTTCTTGGTACAACGGGTTGGCCATTGGCGGTGGAGTTCATCCATGTGACAGCCTCTTTCTTTCCTTCGGTGTGGAGAAGACCATTCTCCTCAAGCGTCAAGTTGGGGTGACCTCCCTCCTCTATATATTTAATAATGTCACGCACTAATTTGCCGTAGAGTTGACGACATTTCTCGCGACCACACTCTTTCGCATATTGCTGAATGCACCAAATGGCCCACAAGGGGACGTCGGGTTTGTCAATCTCATAAATCTTGACCGTGAGGGGTTTTCCTTCCATCCATTCGCGCAATCCTCGTTCTGCCGTTTTCATAACGAGCTCGAAATAGTCATCTTCTTCGATGGAAAGCGTCAAACCAGGCAGCGCGATGAAGGTGTCGCGGGCACGACATTTGAACCAAGGATAACCCGCTAAGATGTATCGATCGTCGTTTTTAGCGCGTAGGTGGAATTGATGGGCGGCATTCACAAGGCAATGGAAGAAATTGTCACGCGGGCTACGCTCTGCCACTTCTTTATCGAAAAGGCGCATCAGACCACTGGTCTTGATCTCAGATGTGGAACCTGAAAAGACGATGCTTTCACCCTTGCGGATGTTCATTTCGAAATAGCCTGGCACGTAGAGGTCTTCGTTGGAAGCATAGCCACGTTCTTGCTCCTTGGGATACTCGACGCCTCGATACCAATCGGGTTGGAAATGGAACTCATTGGCCTTGCTGAACTGCATATAAAGGTCTGGATAACCTGCATACATACAAGTTTTTATGCCTTTGTCAACGGGGAAATATTCTCGCGAAGCGGTGGAGTTTTCATGTGTGAATTGTCTTACGCTTCTGAAAGCGAGGAATGGTCTGAAGCGAAGGGTGGTCTGCGAATGGGCATCCACAAGCGTGTAGCGAATAAGGATGCGATCTTCGTAATGTTGGAAGACAACTTCCTTTTTCAACAGCACACCGCCCACACGGTAGAGGGTCGTGGGCACTTTGTCGCAATCGAACTCGCGAATATACTTGTGTCCCTTGGGACTGTAGTTGTTCCCTTGGTATTTGTGCAATCCAAGATTAAACTCTGCGCCGTGCTGAATGACCGTCACGTCGAGAGAAGACAGGAGCACATGGTTTTCGTCATCAAGCTCTGGAACAGGCACAACAAGCAGGCCATGATACTTACGCGTGTTGCAATCCACGATTGTCGAACACGAATAGGCCCCCGAACGGTTGGTGCGCAACAATTCCTTCGGCAGCGAATCCTGCAAGTTCGTCATCAGAGCTTTTTCAAATTTCAAATAACTCATATCAAAATAGGCTCTATTTTTTAGGTTTGTAATTTCAAGATGGGTATAAATCTGGCATCAGATCTTCTACTCTTTCAAAAGCACTTCAAAATTATGTATTTCTTCATAGATTTCCAAATATTTTACATTTATTTTTATAGAAAACAGACATTTTTATGTTTTATAAAACAAAAAAAGTAAAAACTTTTGATTTATTTGATTTTTCTTTGTACTTTTGCGCATTCAATTCTTACACGCGTTTATATGAGTTTGGAGCCTAAAGATATGAGTCCTCAAGAGATTATCGAGCAAATCTCTGATATCATCGGTCCACTGACGCCCGATGAAAAAAGCCTATTGCAAGACCGTATTACCATTCGGCAGTACAAAAGAAACGAAATTATTTATCGCGATTTGGACATTGCAGACCAAATCATCTGTCTTCTCGACGGGAAGGTGAAAATTTTTAAAGACGGGATTGGGCATCGCAATCAAATCGTTAGAGCAATCAAACCAATTGAATTTTTTGGCTATCGAGCATGCTTCGCCCACGAAGATTATCGCACTTCAGCCATGGCGCTTGAACCTGCTCTGACCGTTAGCATCCCCATCGAAGAAACGGAACAACTCATCAGAGGAAATTATCACGTTGCTTTTTTCTTTATCAACAAGCTAGCCAAAGAGTTAGGCGATTCTGATGATCGCATCGTAAGCCTCACACAAAAGCATATCCGTGGCCGTCTTGCAGAGGCATTGCTGTTCCTGAAAAAGAACTTCGGAACCGAAAATGATGGTTACACACTGAGCATCTACCTCAGCCGCGAAGACTTGGCAAGCCTGTCAAACATGACAACAAGCAACGCCATCAGAACGCTCTCGTCGTTTGTAAGCGAGAAAATCGTCGTTACGGATGGTCGAAAAATCAAGATTCTTAACGACCGCGAACTGCAAAAAATCTCTGAAATGGGTTAAGCGGGAATCAAGAAATTGAGGACTTCCTGTTCCACTGTCACCGTGAAAGCGCCTTCTGGCGTGCTGAGCAGGCGCCCATCAATGCCCACAAGCGCGTGTTTTGCTTCCAATACCTCAACTTTCTGCGTGCGATAAGGATGCACACAACGATGGTTGAGAAATTTTCCTTTCACAAAGAGATAGATTCCCTCAAAGAGTTGAGTCATTTCTGGATGATAGACCACCGACACATCAAGCATTCCATTATACGGAACGGCGTTGGGAGTTTGGCCATATCCTAACGCATTGCCAATGCAGATGGTTGTCACTTTTCGATTAATAACATCCGTATTAATCTTTACTTTCATGGCGTACTCCATTCGCTGGAATATCAACAAGATAAAAGAAAAGACAAAAGAGAGTCCACGCGATCCAAAGATGTGGCGTGTCTGTCGGCGCAGGTTCATGATAGTGGCAATCAAACCGATATTAATGCAGTTGAGAAAATAGCGTCGGCAAGGCTCCCCTTTCTTGTTTTTGTAGCGCACAAGGCCCAAGTCGATTTTCCTCACTCTGCGCGCTTTCAGCCACTCTACGGTTTGCTCCACCTCGTTTTCTTTGAACTCCCAGAAATGAGCAAAATCATTCATCATGCCGTTGGGTATCACCCCGAGAGCAATTTCGTCGCGTTTCTTTTTGTCGATTTGCATCAAACAATTCACAGCATCGTTCAGTGCACTGTCGCCTCCAACAACGATGATCGTCTTGTAGCCATTACTGATAAGCATCTTGACAAGCCTATCCACACTACCTGCGTTCTCGCTCTGCACAAAATCATAGCAGATATTGTTGGCTTTCAAGCACTTCTCTATCTTCTCCCAACGCTTGGCTGGAGAGTGAAACCACCCTGATTTCGGGCAATAAAGGATGCCCCAACGATTGTCTTGATTGTTTGTCATTTCGTTCAATTCAAAGAGTTTTTTCCTGTTTTATATTTTCATTTTCTTCATTCCACACCCGAAGGACAGCCGAAACTTTTTCATCCATTGGCACGGCAGCATCAATCCAGTGAATCTGACAGCCGCGACGCTCCATCCCTCGGAACCATGTCATCTGACGTTTAGCAAACTGATGAATGGCGATTTCAAGGCTACGAAACATTTCTTCGTATGAAATTTGACCTAACACGTAGGCAGTCACATACTTATATTCCAGCCCATAATACATCAAATCTTCGGCCTTCACGCCTTGTTTCAACAGACCTCGGATCTCATCCGCCATACCTTCGTTGAGTCTTGCCTTCAGACGCTCTGTGATTTTCTGCCGCCGCTCTTCGCGATCGATAGCAACACCTATCACGGTGCAGTCAATAGCCGGGAACGACCTTTTGGGCATGGGATGTTGTTTGTTGTAAGTTTCAATTTCAATGGCGCGAATTGCTCGCTGCGGCGAATCCACATCTGTCGTGTTGTGCATGTTAGAGCCATTCTGATTCTTCAGTTCCACCAGCATGCTTGTCAGTTCTGCCAACGTTTTTCCTTCCAATTCCTTGCGCAGCGTTGGGTTCTGTGGCACGGTGGAAAGCTGATAGCCTCGGACAACAGATTCTATATAAAGCCCTGTTCCGCCACACAATATGGGCAGGGCTCCGCGAGACCGTATATCGTTGTAAGCCAAAAGGAAATCGCGCTGATATTCATAAAGGTTATACTTCGTTCCAGGCTCACAGATGTCTATCAGATGATAAGGAATAGCTTGGCCATCCACCACATAATCCTCCAAATCCTTTCCCGTTCCGATGTCCATGCCACGATAGACCTGCCGACTATCCGCACTGATGATTTCGCACGGAATTTGTGCCGACAGCTGATGCGCCAACGAAGCCGCGAGCTTTGTCTTCCCGCTGGCCGTAGGGCCCAATATGACGATCATTTTTGACATCTTACTTAGGATATGAAAGATTCAAATAAAAAGAATAGGCCTCGTCATCCTGTCGGACGGCGAGGCCTATCATACTGACTGGATAAGTTATATTATCTAATCACAAAGAGATCTTTGTTTGTTCTCTTACTTCAGTTCAGCGAGATATTTGATGGTACGAACCATTTGAGAAGTATAGGAGTTCTCGTTGTCATACCAAGAAACAACCTGCACCTGATAGGTGT
>Ga0065709_1030042_pt1 | contig 9979 bp, 2 predicted proteins | sample Hoacrofraction14_2_FD_59096 | JGI IMG/M metagenome (GOLD analysis project Ga0065709, IMG submission 59096) | Hoatzin crop microbial communities from Cojedes, Venezuela, sample from fiber fraction 14 v1 | ecosystem: Host-associated > Birds > Digestive system > Esophagus > Crop | place: Venezuela... | reverse complement strand
ACCAAGCGCGGCATGGAAGAGCTGACCAACGACATCCCCAACGTCAGCGAGGACGCCACGAAGGACCTGGACGAGCGCGGCATTATCCGTGTCGGCGCCCACGTCATCCCGGGCGACATCCTGATTGGTAAAATCACGCCTAAGGGCGAGAGTGACCCCACCCCCGAGGAGAAGTTGCTGCGCGCGATCTTCGGCGACAAGGCGGGGGACGTGAAAGACGCTTCGCTGAAAGCCAACCCGTCGCTGAAGGGCGTTGTCATCGGCACGCGTCTGTTTGCCCGCGCGGTGAAGAACCGTCGTCGTGGCGAAGACCCCGAATTGCAACGCATCGAGGCGGAATTTAAGGAGAAACAAGACGCCTTGCGCGCCCAGCTCATCGAGAAGCTGCTCACCCTCACCGAGGGTCGCACCTCGCAGGGCGTGAAGGACTATCTGGACACCGAACTGGTGCCCAAGGGCAAGAAGTTCACCGCCGAGTTGCTCAACAGCATTGAGGACTTCGACGTGGTGAACACCACCAAGTGGACCACCGACGCGCATCGCAACGACATGATTCGTCAATGTATCATGAACTACCTGCGCCACAGCAAAGCCATCGAGGCACAACTCAAGCGCCGCCGCATCGACATCAGCGTAGGCGACGAGCTGCCCTCCGGCATCATGCAGCTGGCTAAGGTTTACATCGCCAAGAAGCGCAAAATCGGCGTGGGCGATAAGATGGCAGGTCGCCATGGTAACAAGGGTATCGTTTCGCGCGTCGTACGTCAAGAGGACATGCCGTTCCTCGCCGATGGTACTACGGTGGACCTCGTGCTCAACCCGTTGGGCGTGCCGTCGCGTATGAACCTCGGTCAGATTTTCGAAGCCGTATTAGGCTGGGCAGGTTACGAGTTGGGCGTGAAGTTTGCGACCCCGATTTTCGACGGTGCAAGCCTGGATGACCTGAACGCCTGGACCGACAAAGCCGGTCTGCCTCGCGGCGGCCGCACTCAGCTCTACGACGGAGCCACGGGCGAGCCCTTCGACCAAAAAGCCACTGTCGGCGTCACCTACTTCTTGAAGTTAGGCCACATGGTAGAGGATAAGATGCACGCGCGTAGCATTGGCCCGTACTCGCTCATCACGCAGCAGCCGCTCGGCGGTAAAGCCCAGTTCGGTGGTCAGCGTTTTGGTGAGATGGAGGTTTGGGCGCTCGAAGCCTTCGGCGCCAGCCACGTGTTACAGGAAATCCTGACAGTTAAGAGTGACGATGTCAACGGACGCAGCAAAGCGTACGAAGCCATCGTCAAAGGCGAACCGATGCCCACCCCGGGCATTCCCGAATCGCTCAATGTGCTGCTGCACGAGTTGCGCGGCCTCTGCTTGAGCGTTCGCCTTGAGTAATTTTCCCCTGCCTCCCGTCGTGTAAAAGCGAGAGTGAGAAAAACTCCTAACTCCTAACTCCTAACTTCTAATTAAACAAAAAAAGATATGGCTTTTATCAAAAAAGATTCCAAGCAAAAAACCAACTTCACCAAGATTACCATTTCGCTGGCATCGCCCGACGAAATTCTGGAAAACTCTTATGGTGAGGTGTTAAAGCCCGAAACCATCAACTATCGCACCTACAAACCCGAGCGCGATGGTCTGTTCTGCGAGCGCATTTTCGGTCCGGTCAAGGATTACGAGTGCCACTGCGGAAAATACAAACGCATCCGCTACAAGGGGATTGTTTGCGACCATTGCGGTGTGGAGGTTACTGAGAAGAAGGTGCGCCGCGAGCGTTGCGGTCACATTCAGCTGGTGGTTCCCGTGGCGCATATCTGGTATTTCCGCTCGCTGCCTAACAAGATTGGTTACCTGTTGGGTCTGCCCACCAAGAAATTGGACATGGTGATTTACTACGAGCGCTATATCGTCATCAGCCCGGGCAAGATGAAAGACGCGAAGGGCAATTATGTAGCTCTGACCGACGCCGAAGGCAAGGAAATCAACAAGCTCGACTTGCTGACCGAGGATGAATACCTCGACCTGCTGTCGCGTCTGCCTAAGGACAACGCGTCGCTCGACAACGATGACCCCAACAAGTTCCGCGCAAAAATGGGTGCGGAAGCGATTTACGACCTGTTGAGCGAATTGAACCTGAACTCGCTCGCGAACAGCCTGCGCGACAGCGCGTTCAAGGAGACGTCTCAGCAGCGCAAGACCGAAGCGCTGAAGCGCCTGCAAGTTGTTGAGAGCTTCCGCAAGAGCGCTTCGATTAACAAACCCGAGTGGATGATTTTGAAGGTGCTCCCCGTTATTCCGCCGGAGCTCCGTCCCCTCATTCCGCTCGATGGCGGCCGTTTCGCGACCAGTGACGTCAACGACCTGTATCGTCGCGTCATCATCCGCAACAACCGTCTGAAACGACTGATTGAGATTAAGGCGCCCGAAGTCATCCTGCGCAACGAAAAGCGTATGCTTCAGGAAGCCGTTGACTCCTTGCTGGACAACTCCCGCAAGAGTTCGGCGGTGAAGAGCGACGCCAACCGCCCGCTCAAATCCCTCTCGGACAGCCTCAAGGGTAAGCAAGGTCGCTTCCGTCAGAACCTGCTCGGTAAGCGCGTGGACTATTCCGCACGTTCGGTGATTGTGGTAGGTCCCGAGCTGAAGATGGGCGAATGCGGTCTGCCTAAAGACATGGCGGCAGAGCTCTACAAGCCGTTCGTCATCCGCAAACTCATCGAGCGCGGCATCGTCAAGACCGTGAAGTCAGCCAAGAAGATTGTTGACCGCAAAGAGCCGGTCGTTTGGGATATCTTGGAGAACGTGATGAAGGGCCATCCCGTGTTGCTCAACCGCGCGCCGACGCTGCACCGCTTGGGTATCCAGGCGTTCCAGCCCAAACTGATAGAGGGTAAAGCCATTCAGCTGCACCCGCTGGCATGTACGGCGTTCAATGCCGACTTCGACGGCGACCAAATGGCGGTGCACCTCCCGTTGGGCAACGAAGCCATTGTTGAGGCACAGCTTCTCATGCTTGAGCCCCACAACATCCTGAACCCCGCCAACGGCGACCCTGTCACCGTGCCTTCGCAGGACATGGTGCTCGGCCTTTACTACATCACCAAGCTCCGCAAGGGCGCCAAGGGTGAAGGTCTGAAATTCTACGGTCCCGAGGAAGCGCTCATCGCTTACAACGAGCGCCGCGTAGCTATGCACGCGATTGTTTCGGTTGTCGCCGACGTTGTTGATGAGCTGACCGGCGAGCGCACCACCAAACTCATCGAGGAGACCTCCGTCGGCCGCATCATCTTCAACAACTGCGTGCCGGAGCAAATCGGTTACGTCAACGAGTTGATTGGTAAGAAATCGCTGAAATCGCTCATCACGCGCGTGATTCGCAACTGTGGTGTGCCTCGCAGCGCGAAGTTCCTCGACGATGTGAAGAACATGGGTTATTACATGGCATTCAAGGGCGGTCTGTCGTTCAACCTCGACGACGTGCTCGTGCCCGACAGCAAAGCCGCCATCATCAGCGAAGGCGAGGACGCTGTCAGCCAGGTGCGCATGGACTACGAAATGGGTGTGATCACCAACAACGAGCGTTACAACCAGGTTATCGATATCTGGACGAACGTGAACACGCGCCTTACGAAAGACCTGCTCGAGCAGATTAGCGAGGACCAGCAAGGTTTCAACTCTGTTTATATGATGCTGGACAGCGGCGCCCGTGGTTCTAAGGACCAGATTCGTCAGCTCTCCGGTATGCGTGGTCTGATGGCGAAGCCGCAGAAGTCCGGTGTCACCGATGGTCACCAAATCATCGAGAACCCGATTCTCGCGAACTTCAAGGAAGGCCTCTCGGTGCTGGAGTACTTTATCTCGACGCACGGCGCGCGTAAGGGTCTTGCCGATACCGCGCTGAAGACCGCCGACGCCGGTTACCTCACGCGTCGTCTGGTTGACGTGGCGCACGACGTGATTGTCACCGAAGAAGACTGCGGCACGCTGCGAGGCTTGGTATGCCGCGAGGTGCGCGAGAACGACAACGTCAAGGCTACGCTCGGCGAGCGCATTGTCGGGCGTGTTTCCGTGCACGATGTGGTTGACCCGACGACCGGCGAAATCATCGTTCACGCCGGCGACGAAATCAGCGATGAGGCTGCGGCGCGCATCAACGAATCGCCGATTGAAAGCGTTGAAATCCGTTCCGTCCTCACGTGCGAGGCACACCACGGCGTTTGCGCGAAGTGCTACGGTCGCAACCTTTCGTCGCACCGGATGGTGCAGAAGGGCGAGGCTGTCGGCGTGATTGCCGCTCAGTCGATTGGCGAGCCGGGTACGCAGCTGACCCTCCGTACGTTCCACGTCGGTGGTGTGGCGTCAAACATCGCCGCGGTCAGCAAGCTGACGAGCAAATACAATGGTAAACTCGTGCTTGACGAGCTGCGCACGGTGCGCGACGCGGATGGCATCGACATCGTTATCGGCCGCATGACCGAAATGCAAATCATCGACGCCAACACGCAGATGGCGCTCACATCCGCTCCCATCCCCTACGGCTCCAAACTCTTCTTCGCGAACGGCGCAGAAATCCATACCGGAGACGTGATTTGCGAATGGGACCCGTTCAACGCAGTGATTGTTTCGGAAGTTTCGGGTACGCTGAAATTCAACAACCTGCAGGAAGGCATCACCTATCGTCTCGAAAACGACGAGACCTCCGGCAAGTCCGAAATCTTCATCATCGACAGCAAGAACCACAACCTCATCCCCGAGGCACAGCTCTTCGACGGCGATGGCAACCTGGTGAAAACCTACGCATTGCCTGTTGGCGCGCACCTGATGAAGCAGGAAGGCGATGAAATTACCGCCGGCGAAGTATTCGTTAAGATTCCGCGCATGTCGTCCGGTGGCGCCGGCGATATCACCGGTGGTCTGCCTCGCGTTACCGAGCTCTTTGAGGCGCGCAACCCGTCGAATCCCGCCGTTGTGGCTGAGATCGATGGTGAGGTCACCTTCGGTCGCGTGAAACGTGGTAACCGCGAAATCACCATCACCTCGCGCACGGGCGAAACGAAGCAATACCTCGTGCCGCTGAGCAAGCAAATCCTCGTGCAGGAGAACGATTATGTGCGCGCCGGTACCGCCCTTTCGGATGGCGCCATCACGCCCGCCGACATCCTCCGCATCAAGGGTCCGACGGCTGTACAGCAGTACATCGTCAACGAGGTGCAAGACGTTTATCGCAGCCAGGGTGTGACCATCAACGACAAACACTTTGAGGTTATCGTTCGTCAGATGATGCGCAAAGTCGTCATCCTCGACCCGGGCGACACCAACTTCCTGGAGCAGCAAGTTGTTGACCGCACGGAATTCTTCGAGACCAACGACAAGATTTATGGCAAGAAAGTCGTCATCGACCACGCCGATGCGCCCGACATCGAGAACGGCCAAATCCTTACGGCTCGTCGTCTGCGCGACATCAACAGCGCGCTCAAGCGTCGTGACCTCAAGCCTGTGAAGACGCGCGACGCCGTGCCCGCCACCAGCGAGCAAATCCTGCAAGGTATCACGCGTGCCGCGTTGCAGACGTCTTCTTTCATCTCCGCCGCTTCGTTCCAGGAGACGACCAAGGTGCTCAACGAGGCTGCGATTAACGGCAAGACCGACTACCTGATGGGTATGAAGGAAAACGTTATCTGCGGTCACCTTATCCCCGCAGGAACGGGACTCACCGAATATCAATCCCTGATTGTGGATCCGATTGATCCTATTGAGACGCCCGCTCCCGCACCTGTTGAACAATAACAACAACTCCTCCATAAAACGCCGACGCGAGATTGACGCGCCGGCGTTTTTTTGTATTTTCTCACGCCTGGGGTTTGGGCATCACGCAGACCTACGCAGACTCCCGCAGACGATTTCGTTAGATAAATTTTTTAAATTTCGTGAGATTAGGTCTGATTTAAAAGATTTTTTGTGCGACCTCTTCGAGGTCGGGATGCTGGGGCGGGCGTTGTACCCCACGGCATGCTCGCTGGCGCTCGCATGACGTGGGGTTTCCTATGTTTGACCTCTTCGAGGTCGGCGTCGCCTAATGAAGGTTAGGAGTTTTTTTGTCTTTCGCAGTTTTTTCGGGTTCAACTTCTTCGAAGTAGCATTGCAATAGTATCCCTATATACCCCACATTCTCCTCGCTTCGCTGCGGGGAATGCGGGGTTCCGTGAGGCTTCTTCGAAGCAGTTAAACTCCTTCGGAGTATCTCGCCACGACGCCAAGACCCTCGGAGAGGGTCTTTCTCTCTCTCGCTCTTGTCGGTTCCGAAATGCAGAAAAAGTCTCACGCAGATTACGCGGATCAAAAAGAATCTTTTAAAAATCCTTCCAAATCTGCGTAATCTGCGTGGGGTTTATGTTGGTATAAAAGTACGAAAAATTCTTAATTTGGCGTTGTATTCAAAATGTTTGCTTATCTTTGCAAGTTGGAAAAGTTCCGATTATCAATTTACAATCAACGCATAAAACTTTCTATCGTGCTGAAAAAATTATTATTTGCGCTTTGTTTGATGAGTTCGTTGACTACGTTTGCCGCTGAAAGCATTACCGGCAAATGGCGTGTTCACGACCTTTTCTTTGTTAATTCGAGCCATATTCCTGTTGTGGCAGATATGGGTAAGCGCGTATATTTCTTGGTGAATGAATGCTTGTATTTCTACGATGTTTCGAGTTCTACGCTGTCGTCGTTTAACGAAGTGGGAGGACTCAACGATGTGGGCATTAGCGACATTTTCTATGATGATGACGCCAACTTGCTGTTCGTGGCTTACGTCAACTCGAACATCGACATCATCGATGGCAAGGGAAAGATTTATAATGTAAGCAATATCAAGGATATGAATATGCCCGCGACGACGGTGACGTTTGACGACAATGACGACGTGACGGGTTACACCACCAAGGCGATTAACGACATCACTTTCCGCGAGGGACAGGCTTTCGTCGCCACGGAGTACGGCTACGCTGTGATTGATGAGGACACGAAGAAGATGACGGCGAACACGAACTTCGGCGTGAAAACCAACAGTGTGGTGCGGCTGGGCGATTACTTGCTGCTGTTTTCCAACAAGTATTGCTACAAGGCTGACGCGAACACGCGCTACAGCAAACTGTCTGCCATCACCTCGAAATGGTCGGGCAGCTTCTCCGGCGTCAAAACGACGCGGGTTGACGATGAGACGGCGTTTTTGTTGGGCTCGGCGGCGCTGATGCGTTTCACGCCAAGCAGCAGCAAACTCACCACTGACACGATTGTGCCGTATAAAGTGAACTTCGTAAGGCACAGCCCGAGCGCTTGGCTGGCAAGTTGCTACGCGCAGAAATGCTATTACACAATCGACGCCTCGGGCACAGCGACGGCGGTGAGCGACTTGGGACAAGAGACCGTGAGCAGCTATTTGGGCGGCGACGGCACGATCTGGGCTGTGGGCACGAGCGGTCTGCACAAATCGGGCGTTTCCACCTACTATAAGCCCAACGCCATTGGCATGGTATTCCCCTATTATGTAAAATACAACACTTACAACAACAAACTTTATGTGGGAAGCACGGGCAGGAACAGCCGCATCACGTCATCGAACTACGCGCTGCGCAACCACACCTACGACGGCACGACTTGGACGGCGTATTTTCCCTACAAATCCGGTACGACGGCTTACGGTTCCGGCTATGACATGATTTTCTGCCCGCAAGACTCCAACACTTATTTCCAGTGCACGTGGGATCTAAATCTGCTGAAAATCACGGGGAAAACAAGAAAATGGACGGTATCGAGCAGTAACAGCTACTTGACGAAATACAAGAGTTCGCAGGCGTTTGACAACTATGGCAACCTGTGGGTGGTGCAGACCTACGGCAACGAGAGCAATCCTGTCAGCGCATTGGCGTCGAGCTACGTCACCGGTTCGTCGGTTAAAAAAGCGTACTGGACCACCTTCAGCGAGCTGACCGAGGTGCACCAAGGCAAGTTCCAGCGCGCCAGCTTCATCATCTCGCGCAAGTGCAATATGAAGATTTACACCGACGGCGACTATAACTCCACTAGTGGCGCCCTGTGCTTCTGGGATTCCGGCAGCGAGGACCTTACCGCCACCAACACGCTGAAGATGTATCACTCCGTACCGGAAACCACCGGCACCACCATCTCCTGGCAATACCTCAACTGCCTGGTGGAGGACAACAACGGCGTCGTGTGGGTGGGCCACACCGCGGGTCTGTTCAGCTTAGACCCCTCGACGGCGCTCACCAACGACTTCGCCGTGACGCGTCCGCACGTCATCGACAGCGACGGCAACGACACCGGCATCCTGCTTGACGGTTACGACATCTTCACCATCGCCGTTGACGCCAAGAACCGCAAATGGATAGGCACGACCTCGTCGGGTATCTTCGTGACCAACGCCGACGGCACCGAAATCCTCGCGAATTTCACCGCCGAAAACAGCGGTTTGCCCAATAACCTCGTTTACAACATCTGCTGCGACAACGAGAACAACCGCGTGTTCTGCACTACGGCACAGGGTCTGGCAGAGTTTGACCTCGACGTGGTGGAGACCGCCAACGACCTGAGCAACGTTTACGCTTATCCCAACCCTGTGGAGCCCGACTTCACCGGCATGGTGAAAATCACCAACGTGCCCGTGGGCTGCTACTTGACCATCACCAACGCCGAGGGCGCTGTGGTGAAGAGCTTCGATGCGTGCACGACCGGCAATGTGCTGTGGGACCCCTGCGACGAAAACGGCAGCCGCCTGTCCACCGGCACTTACAAGGTTTACGCCTCGTTTGCCGGCGCGGGAACCACCGACACGCAGGTGACGCAAATCTACGTTATTCGCTAACCCGTCAACGCAATAACGACGCGCTGTCATACGTTATATAAAGAAAAACGCGATATCATTATGTTTAAAAAAGCAATACTCTGCGTCATAGCCTTGACCGCTATCACCATCGGCAATGCTTTTGCCGCCGACAACTGGATTATCCATCCCACCTTCGTGGGCAGCAGTGCCACCAACTTGGTGGACGCGGGCGATTTCGTTTATTACCTGTCGTCGGGCAACCTATTTCGCTACGATAAGACCACGAGCGAAAATGAGCACCTGAACAAGCTCAATTTGCTGAGCGACGCGACGGTGACCAAAATCTTCTACAATTACAGCAAGGAATACCTCGTTGTGGTTTACGAAAACAGCAACATCGACGTGCTGCTCAGTAACGGCAGCGTGGTGAACATGCCGGAAATCAAGGACGCCGTGCTCACTACCTCCAAGACCATCAACGATGTCACGTTCTACACCGGCAAAATGTATGTGGCGACGGCGTTTGGCTTCGTGATTATCGATGACAACAAGTGGGTGGTCAGCGAGAGCTTCAACCTCGGGCAAACCGTCAACTCGGTGGCGCAGATGGGCGATTTGCTGCTGCTCAGCTACGGCGCTTACATCTATTATGGCGCAGTGGGCAACCATTATACGACCATCAATAGTTTTAAGCACACAGGCGGCAACTCGTCGGGTAAGTTCTATCCGATTGACGACACGCACTATTTCCTCTCTTACAGCGGAAAACTTAATTATTACACGATCACCAACGCCAGCGTCAGCAGCTTCAAGCAATCGGCTACGACCATAGCAAGCGCGACGGCAACGAACGTCCAGAAATTCCAGGACAAATATATCGCCAACTTTATGTCGAGCGGCTACTACTACTTGATTGGCGCCGATGGCACCGCCGAGAAAGTGACCGCCGACAACGAGCTTTACAGCTCGCATAGCGACGGCACGATCTGGGCTGTGGGCGCGAACGGTCTGCATATAAAAGGCTCCGAGACCTACTATATGCCGAATGGCTTGACGATTAGCCAACCGTTCTACCTTAACTACAACTCTTCGCTGGGCAAGATGTATGTGTCCACCCCGGGCTTGAACGGCTTCTTCTCGTCGCAAACCACGCCC
>Ga0065709_1030039_pt1 | contig 9999 bp, 7 predicted proteins | sample Hoacrofraction14_2_FD_59096 | JGI IMG/M metagenome (GOLD analysis project Ga0065709, IMG submission 59096) | Hoatzin crop microbial communities from Cojedes, Venezuela, sample from fiber fraction 14 v1 | ecosystem: Host-associated > Birds > Digestive system > Esophagus > Crop | place: Venezuela... | reverse complement strand
TAATGCATGGAGCTGACTGTTACTAATCGGTCGCAAGCTTATCCTTAAGACAGCGGCGACGCTGGTCTTACGGTTAGGTTCCCGTACAGACAGAAAAATGATGGCTTGAATAACAGTTGAGATATTTTGTATGCGGTTTTCAGGGAATGGAAGAAGCATCGGCTTAGCGGCCGGTGCTTTTTTGTTTGCCGATTTCCGATCCTGTGGTATCATACCTTCATGGTCAGCAGCGTTGGCCCGCCGCGTCCGCAGAAGACGGTACAGCGGTCAGCGGCTGCGGCACAGCTGCAGGGTGTATTCTGCGTGCAGGGTGTATTCTGCGGAGAGCGGGCCGGGCAAGCGAAGCAAAAGAGGGGAGAGACACATGGTCGCGATCATCGATTACGATGCGGGAAATATACTGAGTGTGCAGAAGGCCTGCACGTACCTCGGCTGCGAGTGCCGGGTGACGGGCGAGCGGGACGAGATCCTCGCGGCGGACCATATCATCCTGCCGGGGGTGGGGGCCTTTGGGGATGCGATGGAGAAGCTGCGGATGGGAGGGCTCGATGGGGTGATCGCGGAGGCGGTCGATCGGGATCTGCCATTTCTGGGGATCTGCCTGGGGGAGCAGCTGCTCTTCGAGGAGAGTGAGGAGGCGCCGGGCGTGAAGGGGCTGGGGCTCCTCGGCGGGCGGTGCAGCCGGATCCCGGAGGGGGACGGGCGGAAGATCCCGCATATGGGGTGGAACAGCCTGTCGTTCCCGGCGGCGGGACGGCTCTTTCAGGGCGTGCCGGAGGATGTGTGCGTGTACTTTGTCCATTCGTACTATGTGCACGCGGACGACCGCGCGGTCGTGACGGCGCTGTGCGACTACGGCACGCCGATGGATGTGAGCGTGGAGAGGGGCAATCTGTTCGGCTGCCAGTTCCACCCGGAGAAGAGCGGGCAGTGGGGACTGAAGATCCTCGGCAATTTCCTGTCGGTCGGACGCGCGGAGCGCATTCATTCGGAAATGGAGTAAACCTATGCTGACGAAGAGAATTATCCCCTGCCTGGACGTCCACAACGGTCGGGTGGTGAAGGGTGTGAATTTTGTAAACCTGCGCGATGCCGGGGATCCGGTGGAGATCGCGGCGGCGTATGACCGGGCGGGGGCGGACGAGCTGGTGTTCCTGGACATCACGGCCTCGTCGGATGCGCGGCACACGGTGGTGGATATGGTGAGACGGGTGGCGGAGTGTGTGTTTCTGCCATTTACGGTCGGGGGCGGGATCCGGACGGTGGAGGACTTCCGGGAGATCCTGCGGGCCGGGGCGGACAAGGTGTCGGTTAACTCGGCGGCGATCCTGAATCCGGCGCTGATCTCGCAGGCGGCGGAGAAGTTCGGGCGGCAGTGCGTGGTCGTGGCGATCGACGCGAAGAGGCGCGCGGACGAGAGCGGCTGGAATGTGTATAAGAACGGCGGGCGCGTGGATGTCGGGCTCGACGCCGTGGAGTGGGCGGCGGAGGCCGAGCGGCGCGGGGCGGGTGAGATTTTGCTCACGAGCATGGACTGCGACGGGACGAAGGCGGGGTATGACCTCGCGCTCACGCGGCAGATCGCGGACACGGTGCGCATTCCGGTGATCGCGTCGGGCGGCGCGGGGACGGAGGAGCATTTCTATGAGGCGCTCACGGCGGGCGGCGCGGACGCGGCGCTGGCGGCGTCGCTGTTCCACTATAAGGAGCTGGAGATCGGGGAGCTGAAGCGGTATCTGGCGGCGAAGGGGCTGCCGATGCGGATGTGAAGGAGGCGTAACATGGCAGCGATCAGCAATGACTGGCTGGAACCGATGCGGGCGGAGTTCGCGAAGCCGTATTACCGTGAGCTGTATAATAAGGTGAGGGAGGAGTACAGCACCCACGTGATCTATCCGCCGTCGGGGGACATCTTTAACGCATTTTCCCTGACGCCGCTGCATGAGGTGAAGGTCGTGATCCTCGGGCAGGATCCGTACCATGAGCCGGGGCAGGCGCACGGGCTGTGCTTCTCGGTGCAGAAGGGGGTGGAGATCCCGCCCTCGCTCGTGAATATCTATCAGGAGCTGCACGATGATCTGGGGTGCTATATCCCGGACAACGGGTGTCTGACGAAATGGGCGGAGCAGGGGGTGCTGCTGCTGAACACGCTGCTGACGGTGCGGGCGCACCAGGCATTCTCCCATCGCGGCATCGGGTGGGAGCAGTTTACAGACGCGGCGATCCGGGCGGTCAATGCGCAGGAGAGGCCGATCGTGTTTCTGCTGTGGGGGCGGCCGGCGCAGGCGAAGGCGGCGATGCTGGACAATCCGAAGCATCTGGTGCTGAAGTCGCCGCATCCGAGTCCGCTCTCGGCGTACCGGGGGTTCTTCGGGAGCCGGCCGTTCTCGAAGACGAATGCATTCCTGGAGGCGCATGGGGTACAGCCGGTCGACTGGCAGATTGAGAATGTCGGGAAGTGAATGGGAATTGGTGGCGGAATCACATATAATATAAGCGTTGGGCGCTGCTTCGGCGGCGCCCTTTTTGTTTGCGCGCCTGGCGGTGAAAAGCTGCAAATATATCACACATAATGTGTGACATCTCACATATAGAATAATTCTATAATTATTGAAATGCGAAATGACCTGTGCTAGTATACTCATACAGCTCAGGTCTGTTTCATTTCACACACGAAACGGCGCACACGCGGCGGGGCATGCGCGGCGGGGCATGCGCGGCGGGGCATACGCGGCGGGGCATACGCGGCGGGGCATGCGCGGCGGGTTACACGCGGCGGGTCATACGCGACAGCTCTCACCGGAAACGGCGCGGCCGTTTGTATCCGTGCGATCGCACGACATTCAGCCTGGGGGAGAAGGATACCGGAGGAAAGCTTCATGGCTTGATTTCAGGACCTGATTTCAGAATCTGATTTCAGAATCTGACTTCAGGATCTGATTTCAGGACCTGACGCGGCGGCGGCCGCAGAAAGGAAGAGTATGGACTACAGGGAGTTTCTGGAGGCACTGAGGACTTGCATCAGCGAGCGGCTGGGAGAGGCGTACACGGTGAATCTCTTTCCGGTCACACGGAATAACGCGGTGAAGATGGACAGCATTTCCATATTGGGGACGGGCGAGAATATCTGCCCGGCGATCTATCTGAATCCGTATTATGAGGAGTTCCGGGACGGGGCGAGCGTGCCGGAGATCGCGGAGGAGGTGATCCGCTTCTACTACAGCGCGCGGCCGAACGGGAATTTTGATGTGTCGTTCTATAGGGATCCGGATAAGGTGCGGGACCGGATCGTGTACCGGCTGATCAACTACGCGAAGAATGAGGAGCTGCTGCGCGAGGTGCCGCACCGGCGCTTCCTGGATCTGGCGATCGTGTATTACTGCCTGCTGGAGGACAAGCGGCTCGGCAGCGGCGCGGTGCTGGTGCGGCGGCAGCATATGGACAGCTGGGGCATGAGCGAGGAGGAACTCGACCGCGCCGCCGCGAAGAACACGGCCAGGATGCTGCCCTGCGCGTTCATGACGATGGGGGAGATGCTGGAGATCCTGACCGGTGTCGGCGAGGACATGGGCACCGGCGCAGGGGTGCTGTGCGAGAGCGCACCGACGATTCAGCCGGCCGGGTTGCTGCGTGAGAGCGGGACGGAGACGGCGTGGGAGAGCGGGGCGGTCGCTCCGTGGGATGCGATTGACGACGGGGCGGAGATGTCGAATCTGCTGCGGGAGAGCGGGTCGGAGCAGGTGTGGGATGCGCCGTGGGCTGCTGATGCGACGGCTCAGCCGGCAGGTCTGCTGCGGGAGAGCGGGCCGGAGGCGCCGTGGGATGCCTGGGCGGCGGCGCAGGCGGAGAAGGAGCGGCGGCAGTGCGAAGAGCGGGAACATCCGCTGGAGGCGCCGCTGTATGTCCTGACGAATGAGTCGCGGAATTACGGGGCGTACTGGATGTCCGATGCGAAGGTGCTTGCGGCGATCGGCGAGAAGCTCGGCGATGATTACTATATCCTGCCCAGCTCCGTGCATGAGTGCATGGTGGTGCCGGCCGTGGAGCAGTGGGACGTAGAGAACCTGCACGAGATGGTCTGCGAGATCAACGAGACGCAGGTGATGCCCGAGGAGGTCCTGGCCGACAGCGTCTACCGCTTCAGCCGCACCGACGGGCAGCTGCGGCAGTGCGCGTAAGCGCGCTGCACAGCAGCCGGACGGCGCCGGACGCTGCAGGGGGAAGGGGAGCAAGGGAAGGGCGGCCGGACGGCGCGGCGGAGTAAATTGCGGTAAGCGAAGTGGCGGCGCGGTAGCGTTTTACGCCATATTTGACAAGACTCAGGGGATATGGTAGAATTACAACGTTTTGGAACAGGTATACTTATCGATATGTGTTCCGAAGCGTATGCATCTGTAGCTCAGGGGATAGAGCAGCGGTTTCCGGTACCGCGTGTCGGGGGTTCGATTCCCTCCAGATGCGTTTTTTATACCGTCGAAAGACGGGGGCGGATGTGTATCCGCCTGCATCGAGCATTCGGAACACGGGGAGCGGAGCAGGGGTTCGGGGAAAAACTGAATCAGGAATCTGAGTGGGGATCGGGTCGCGGGATCCGGTCCGGGTTCAGAAGTGCGAAACAGAGAAAGAGGGAACGCCATGTTGGATGATTTCAGGGAGTGGCTTTCCGATAATCTGCGTTACATTCTTCTGGGACTGGCAGTTCTTCTGGTGATCATCATCGGGGTATGTATTTTCAGGCTGGCGACGGGATCCGGAAAGAAGGGCTCATCGGGAACGGGTAAGAAAGCGGAGGTTATCACCGAGAGCATAACGGAGGCGGAAGAAGCCGACAACGAAGAAGCCGGCGTAACGATGACGGCGCCTTCGGTGGAAGCGGGTTCGGATCTGGTGCGTGATGACGCAGCGATCCTGGAACTGGTGAAGAAGTATTATACGGCAGCGGCCGAGAAGGATTCGGAGACCCTTTCGCAGATCGTGGATCCGTGGAACGAAGAGGTCGAGGAACGGATTCTCGCGAACGACTGGATCGAGGGATTTGAAAACATTTCCACGTATTCGAAGGCGGGTCCGGTCGACGGTTCCTATGTGGTGTATGCCTATTACGAGGGCCGGATCAAGGGGATCAGCACGGCGGTGCCGAGTCTGAGCCGGCTGTATGTGGTGACGAACGACAGCGGCAATCTGGTCGTGACCGACTGGAATTCCAGCACGGAAGTGGCGGACTACATCGCGCAGGTGTCTTCGGATGACGATGTGCAGGCGCTGGTCGCCGACGTGAACAGGCAGTGTGAGGCCGCGCAGGAAGCGGATCCGGAGCTGGCGGCGTTCATGGAGGCGCTGGCGAACGGCACGGCGACCGAGCAGGATACCGAGAGCGATGACAGCGACGAGGAGACGACCTCGGGCGGCACGGCGATGGCTACGGCCGGCGTGAATATCCGCCAGAGTGCCAGCACGGACGCGGCGATCATGGGGACGCTCTATCAGGGCGCGGAAGTGACGGTCGTGGAGCGCGGCACGGATTGGTCGCACATCACATTTAATTACAACGGAACGATCATCGAGGGCTATGTTGCGTCCCAGTATCTGGATTTCGGGGACTGACAGCCGGATGAATCCGCCGACAGCGCTCAGCGCGCGGCCGGGGAGAGGACATGGAGCTGAGAGGGCTGCCGCGCAGGTGCGGCAGTCCTTTTTTCTAAGTACGCGCCGGGTGTGCCGGCCCTTTGGACATGGCGGCGAAGCATTTTAAAGCAGCCAGATCAGCCTCGGATGACCGGGGGAACGATGCAGAAGAAACGTCCGGCGGGGCGCGCAAATGTATACAGTTATACAGCTATGCAGCGCGGACCGGGAAAGGCCGGATCAGGGATGGAGACAGAGGCATGCGCCTGAACAAATATATCAGTGAGTGCGGCGTGTGCTCGCGGCGGGAGGCGGACCGGCTGATCGGCGAGGGGCGCGTGCGCGTGAACGGCGCGGCGGCGGCGCTCGGAACAGCGGTGCAGGACGGCGACCGCGTGACGGTGGACGGGAAGGAGATCCGGCCGGAGACGGAGGCGATCTTTCTCGCGGTCCATAAGCCGCGGGGCGTCGTGGTGACGACGGACCGGCGCTGGGGCGACCGGACACTGGAGGAGCTGGTGGACTGCCCGAAGCGGGTGTTCGCGGTCGGCCGGCTGGACAAGGAGTCGGAGGGCCTGATCCTGATGACGAATCAGGGCGAGGCAGCGCGGCGGATCCAGCAGGCGGGGCAGGGCCACGAGAAGGAATATGAGGTGGAGATCGACCGGCCGGTGACGGAGGCCTTTCTCCGGGAGATGGCGGGCGGTGTGCGGCTCGAGGAACTGGACCGGACGACGGCGCCGTGCCGCGTGGAGAAGCTCGGGGAGCGGTCCTTCCGGATCGTGCTCACGCAGGGCCTGAACCGGCAGATCCGGCGCATGTGCGCCGCGTGCGGCTGCCGCGTGCTGCGTCTGAAGCGCGTGCGCGTCATGGGCGTGAAGCTGGGCAATCTTCCGGCCGGCGCATATCGAAATCTGACAAACGAAGAGCGCAGGGAGCTGCTGCGGGAACTTCGGCTTGATACGGATTTGCCCGACGAAAATCCGGACAGATCGAAAAGCCAAAAACATATTGCCTATACAGACAGGCTAAATCCAACAAACAACACCCGTAATATAAGTAATACCGACAATACAAATAAAACTTCCCATTCCCAAAACATAAAGAAAAAGATCTATCCGAAACAGGCATCCGAAACGAAAGACAAAGCGGACATAGGCACAGGACATACAGCCCGCAGGGACCGAAGGGGCAGCTCCGATGCCGGCCGCCGTGCAGGGCAATCGGATCGCACCAGCCGCGCGGGCGGGCGGACCCGCGCAGGAAAGACAGGAAAGACAGGAAAAACCAATCATGACTGAGACAAAGAACACCGGCGCGGCGCAGACTGCGCAGACGAAAGAGTTGGCGGCGCAGGCCGCGCACAGCGAAGCGTCGGCGGCGCAGACCGCGCAGACGCAGGAACCGGCGGCGATGATCGCGCGGATGAAGGAGCTGACATCGCTGCTGACGGAGGCCTCGAAGGCGTACTACGCGGAGGACCGCGAGATCATCAGTAACCTGGAGTATGACCGGCTGTACGCGGAGCTCGAGCAGCTCGAGCGCGAGAGCGGGATCGTGCTTGCCGGCAGCCCCACGCAGCACGTGGGCTACGAGGCGGTGGACGAGCTGCCGAAGGAAGAGCATGAGAAACCGATGCTCTCGCTGGACAAGACCAAGGACCGGGAAGTGCTGCGCACCTTCATCGGCGGCCACACGACCCTGCTGTCCTGGAAGCTGGACGGCCTCACGGTTGTGCTCGAATACCGCGGCGGGACGCTGTACAAGGCCCTGACGCGCGGCAACGGCCGCATCGGCGAAGTCATCACGGCGAACGCGCGCACCTTCCGGAATCTGCCGCTGAAGATCGCGTATGACGGGGACCTGGTGCTGCGCGGGGAAGCTGTCATTTCCTATGAGGATTTTGAGAAGATCAACGCGCAGCTCGGCCCCGGGGACGTGCATTACAAGAACCCCCGCAACCTGTGCAGCGGCTCCGTGCGGCAGCTCTCGAGCGAGGTGACGGCGCGGCGGCATGTGCGGTTTTTCGCATTTACCCTGGTGAGGGCGGAGGGCGTGGACTTTCAGAATTCGCATGAGAAGCAGCTCCGGTGGCTCGAGAGCCAGGGCTTCGAGGCGGTCGAGCGGCGGCTGGTGACGGCGGAGACGCTGGACGAGGCCATGGCGTACTTCGAGGAGAAGGTCGGGCAGTACGAGATCCCGTCCGACGGGCTGGTCGCGCTCTACGACGACATCGCGTACGGCGAGTCGCTCGGGACGACCGCGAAGTTCCCGCGCAACTCGTTCGCGTTCAAGTGGCAGGACGAGGAGGCCGAGACCGTGCTCCGGGACGTGGAGTGGAGCGCCTCGCGGACCGGGCTGATCAATCCGGTCGCGGTCTTCGACCCGGTGGAGCTCGAGGGGACGACCGTGACGCGCGCGAGCGTGCACAACGTGAGCATCGTGCGGGAGCTTAAGCTGGGGCTCGGCGATCGCCTGAAGGTGTACAAGGCGAACATGATCATCCCGCAGATCGCGGAGAACCTCACGCGCTCGGGGACGCTGGAGATCCCGGAATACTGCCCGGTCTGCGGCGCGAAGACCGTGATCCGGCAGGAGCTCGACACCGAAACCCTCGTCTGTGAAAATGCCGCCTGCAGCGCCAAGAAGATCAAGTCCTTCACCCTCCTCGTCTCACGGGACGCCCTCAACATCGACGGCCTGTCCGAGATGACGCTGGAGAAGCTGATCGCGCGCGGCCTGCTGCACCACTACGCCGACATCTTTCACCTGCGCGAGCACCGCGCCGAGATCATGGAGATGGACGGCTTCGGCGAGCGCTCCTGCGTGAAAATGGAAGAGAGCATCGAGCGCGCCCGGGAGACCACCCTCGCGCGTCTGCTCTACGGCCTGGGCATCCCGGGCATCGGGGCGGCGAACGCGCGCGTGATCGCGCGCGCCTTCGGGAACGATGTTGAGCGCGCCCGCAGCGCGGATGAGGAAGCGCTGCTGCAGGTGGACGGCGTGGGCAGCGTGCTCGCGAAGGCCTACACGGCGTGGATGCGCGATGAGGATAACCGGCGGGAGACGGACGCGCTCCTTGCGGAGCTGACACTCGAGGCGCCGGCCGGGGATGAGAGCGGCGCGGCGGCGGAGCTCTTCGCGGGCAAGGTGTTCGTCATCACGGGGAGCGTGGAGCATTTTAAAAACCGGAGCGAGCTGAAGGCGTTCATCGAGGCGCGCGGCGGGAAGGTGACCGGCAGCGTGTCGGCGAACACGGACTGCCTCATCAATAATGACGCCGCGTCGGGCTCGGCGAAGAACCGCAAGGCCCGGGAACTGGGCGTGCCGGTCGTGACGGAGGAGGAATTCCTCGCGCTGGCGGGCGGAGGCGCGCCGGAGGGCTGATCAAAAACCAAAGGCAAAAACAAAAACAGAAACCGACCAGGGATTTGAAAGAATCCGGAAAGGAACCAGAGAATATATGCCGATTCGAGTACAGTCCGACCTCCCCGCGCGGGAGATCCTGGACCGGGAAAATATCTTTGTCATGGACGAGAAGCGGGCGTCCACGCAGGACATCCGCCCGCTGGAGGTGGTGATCCTCAACCTCATGCCGCTGAAAGAAGACACCGAGCTGCAGCTGCTGCGGTCGCTGTCCAATACGCCGCTGCAGATCAACGTGACATTTGCGGCGGTCAGCTCGCATGAGGCGCGCAATACCTCCGCGAATCACCTGAACCAGTTCTACGAGAGCTTTGCGAGCATCCGGGAGAATTACTATGACGGCATGATCATCACCGGCGCGCCGGTCGAGCAGATGCCGTTCGAGGAGGTCGATTACTGGGACGAGCTGTGCGCGATCTTCGAGTGGACGAAGACGCACGTCACGTCGGTGATCCATCTGTGCTGGGGAGCGCAGGCGGCGCTGTACTACCACTACGGGCTGGAGAAGAAGATGCTCGGCTACAAGCTCTTCGGGCTCTATAAGCACAAGGTCCGCAACCGCAAGATCCCGCTGGTGCGCGGCTTCGACGACGAGTTCTTCGCGCCGCACTCGCGCTGGACGGAGGTGTCGCGCGAGGACATGGAGCGGTGCACGGACCTGATGATCCTGGCCGACTCGACCGAGGCGGGCGTCTTTCTCGCCATGTCGCGCGACGGGCGGCAGATCTTCGTCATGGGCCACCCGGAGTACGACCGCGTGACGCTGGACGCTGAGTACCGCCGCGACATCGCGAAGGGCGTGAAGATCCAGCTGCCCAAGAACTATTACCCGGACGACGAGCCGGACAACAAGCCGCGCCTGATGTGGCGCGCGCACGCGAACACACTCTATTCGAACTGGATCAATTACTACGTGTACCAGATCACGCCGTACTCGCTCGGGCGCGG
>Ga0065709_1030037_pt1 | contig 10008 bp, 10 predicted proteins | sample Hoacrofraction14_2_FD_59096 | JGI IMG/M metagenome (GOLD analysis project Ga0065709, IMG submission 59096) | Hoatzin crop microbial communities from Cojedes, Venezuela, sample from fiber fraction 14 v1 | ecosystem: Host-associated > Birds > Digestive system > Esophagus > Crop | place: Venezuela... | reverse complement strand
GAGGAGCTCCACAGGAAGACCCGCTACCCCTTCAGCACCGAATAGGCTCCAGACACACTTTTTGTCCTATAAGCCCCATTTTATTTGCAGCAGGACTTTCCCAGCTCGTAAGCAGCCTCTGGGTACTGGGTCGCGCGTGTCATGTCTGGAGTGCCGCAGCCGCCTCCGAGGACCATGCCACAGTCCTGGAACTGCATGTAGCTGCAGAGCTGGCGGTAGTAGGCCTCGGTCACGGCGAATACCGTTTCCGAGCTGTCCCAGGCAACCGTCAGCAGCACGGTCTTCTTGTGCATGCGAGCGAGCTCGCCGGTGAAACTGTAGAACCGATCGACCACGGCCTTGAGCTGCGCGGGCCAGTTGTAGTAGTAGACGGGCATGGCAAATGCGAGCAGGTCTGCCTCGCGGATGAGGTTCTTGAGCTCGCGCTCGTAGTCGTCGTTGAAGACGCAGGAACCTGACATGCCACAACGGTTGCAGCCGGAGCAGGGATGGACGTCAGCACGGTAGACGTCGTACTCGATGGCCTCGCCGCCGGCTTTGCAGATGCCGCGCGCGAACTCGCTTGCGAGTATGTTGGAGGAGCCGTTGACGTTGCCGCTGCTCTTGAGGATGAGTGCCTTCATGAATGTCCGCCCTTCTCGTCGGCTTGTTTCAATTTTGAAAGGGAGGATGTCCCTCGGCAACAGCCTTTGATTCATTGCTGATATGCGGTAGGGCATGGAGCTTGCGTGGGTATCGTGCGGATGGTTACAGAGCGTTGCACGTCGTTGCGGGCGCACGATTCTCATGCGGTACAATCCCGTGGACATGCTGGGAGGGATACGTATGGAGTACATCGACGTCTATACCGAGGACCGCGTTAGCACGGGTGTCAGGCTGCCGCGAGAGGGCCTGTTCCTGCGTGAGGGGCAGTACATGCTGTACGTGCTAGCCATCATCCAGGACCTCGACGGGCGTATCCTCATCACCCAGCGTGCGCTTGACAAGCATTGGGCGGCCGGTGCCTGGGAGGTCTCGGGTGGTGGCGTGCTGAGCGGCGAGAAGACTGCTGCGGCGGTGGTGCGCGAGGTGGGCGAGGAGGTCGGCCTCGACGTTTCTGGCCTTGTGACGGATCCCGTGTACAGCTATCGCAACGTTGACCTTGCACGTGGCGACAACTACATCGTCGATATCTATCGCTTTGAGCTTGACGTTGACGAGGACGATGTGACGCTGCAGGACTCCGAGGCGATCGATGTCAGGTTTGCCACATGGGACGAAATCACCCAGCTTGCGGCTGACGGGCAGTTCCTGCACTACGAGCGCATCGGCCAGGCCCTGGCGCTGCTGTAGACCTCCGCGGTGCCGATAGGGCATCTACTGCAGCTTGGCGTATTCCTCGTCGGTCACGGGCTCGAGCCATTCGTTGCTCGTGCCTTCGCCCTCGACCTCGATGGCGAGGTGTGCCATCCAGGAGTCGGCCGCCGCGCCGTGCCAGTGCTTGACGCCGGCCGGTATGTTCACGACCGTTCCGGGAGCAAGCTCAACGGGCTTCTCGCCCTCTGCCTGGTACCAGCCGCGGCCGCCCACGCAGATGAGCATCTGCCCACCGCCCGAGGTGGCGTGGTGGATGTGCCAGTTGTTGCGGCACCCGGGCTCGAAGGTCACGTTGTGGATGGGCACCTGGCTGCTAGAGACTGGGGCCAGGTAGCTCTGCCCGATGAAGTACTGTGCGTATGCGTCATTGGGCTCGCCGATGGGGAAGAAGATCTGCTGCTGGAAGGCGTCCTTCTCGCTTGAGGGCGTATAGTCGGCCCAGACATCCTTGGCGAGGTTGAAGGTGGCCCAGGCCTTGGGCCAGCCAGCATAGAAGGCCGCATGAGTGATGACTGCGGCAATCTCTGCCCTGCTTACGCCGTTCTTCTTGGCGTTCTGAAGGTGGAAGGCGAGGGACGAGTCGGTGATGCCCTGCGCCACCAGCGCCACGACGGTGACGATGCACCTGGTCTTGAGGTCGATGACGCCACTGTTCCAGTTCTCGCCAAACAACACGTCGTCGTTGTAGTGCGCGAACTCAGGCGCAAAGCCCCCGAGGGCATCCCTGCCCGCCGTCTGCACGATCTTCTCCATGTTAATGGCTCCTCTCGCCGTCTCTTGCTCGTGGCCCAGCTTTATTGTGAGAGGGGAGGCATGGCTTAGCAATTACCTATAGCTCATAGGTGATATGCAACGAAGGCATAGATGATGAGGCCATTACTCGGTGGGCGGCGTGAGGCTGAGCCATGTGGTGAAGCCGGCAAAGACGAGGCCTGCGACTAGGAGCGTGGGTCTCGCCTTCGCTATGCCGAGGTGTGCGAGCGCGGCCAGGCAGTAGGCGTAGAGCATGATCCAGAAGAGGGCCTCCGTTGCCGTGGCTGGTGTGGGCCGGCACGGGCGCAGGCGCAGCTCATGCGCGCGGGTCACGATGCGTGCGGTGATCGTGAGCCAGAGCGACACAAAGGCAATGCATGCGAACCAATCGTCAGTGAGCCAGTTGAGGCCGAGGGCGATGCCGCTGCCCGCGGCCGTCACGAGGATGGCGACGAGGGCCGTGACGAGTGCGGTGCGAGTCTGGCCCGAGAGGTCCTTCTGGTCTATGCGATTCTCTGCTCGCAGGGTGAGGAAGCAGACGGTGGGCGTCTCGATGAGGTAGCCGAGGAAGTTGATCCAGATGACACTCATGAACATGTGCTGGTCGATGTCGAGGTTGATGGGGCGACCCTCCCAGGTCCAGAAGCCGCCGTCGAGGCGGATGGCGACCACGTCGAGCAGGATGTCCATGCTCACGATGAAGATGCCGGTTGCGAGCGCGGTCTGCAGACGGGGGAGTTGCAGGCGCTTTGCGAGCCTGATGGCCATCACAGTGAGGCCGCCCCACATGAGCCCGCCAAAGACGGGGAACTGCTTGGGCGCGATGCCGATTGAGAGCCAGAAGCTGGGGTTGTAGGTGTAGATGTCGGTGACGCTCACGGCGAGGAGCTCCATGACGAACCCCACGAGGGCGGCGGCACCAAAGCAGAAGAGCTCGCGCGTGCTGCGCATGCGCACGAGGTGTACGAGGAGCATGGCCACGATGAGGTAGCAGATGAGCTCGAAGGCATGAAGCCAGGTCATGACGGCCCCTTTCTAACGGGTTGGGGTGCAAGCCTCGGGGCGCCTGGGGATGAGGGTTTCCAAGAGACTGGTGCGAGCAAGCGCGGCCGCGGGGTCGTCTATGCGGGTGACAATCTCATCGATGGCACGTGCGTTGCAGGCTTGGAAGCGACGGGCCAACGCGCGGGCTATGCTGCGGGTGCGTTCCTCGCTGCGCAGGTCGTAGCTTGTGACGGGGATGACCTGGATGCCAAGGTACTGCAGCTCGCGGAAGCGGCGGCGGTCGGACTCCTCCTTGAGGACGCTTTGGGTGCGCCATGCGGCAAACGAGCTGTCCTGGACGTTGGCGGTCAGGGGATCTAGGTGATGCTCGGTGCTCTCGCACTCCACGTCGGCGAGGCAGCTTTGCCAGAAGAGGTCGAGTGAGTAGCCCTGTTGCGACAGGTGCTGGCGCTCACCCTCTGGCGGGATGAGCGGTGCGTTGAGCTCGGGCTTGGGAAAGCCGTAGCCGCCGAGCTCGGGTGGTGCGCTCAGGAGCAGGGCCACGTTGGTCTCCATAGGGGAGGCCGAGTACTCGCAGGCAAGCTGGCAGGCGGTTTGCAGCGTTGTCTTGTTGCCGCGAACGCGCGCGGTCTGGGCAAAGGTAGCGAGGCTTGCGAGTGACATGACGGGCGGCAAGTTGTAGCGGGGCGGCTCGCCTTGGGCGGTGGGGTCCGGATACAGCGAGTAGCTGCCACAGAGCTCCATGATGACCTGCGCCAGCTCGATGGCAGAGAGTCGCTTGGCCAGCAGCATGACCGTGAGCTCCGGGCAGGTGACCCAGAGTGACGGGTCAATGCGAATGAGTGCCGAGGCAGGCAGGTCAAGCCTCAAGAGGTTCGCCCGGACCGTCTTGCGCTCGAGCCTGCGGCCTAGCTTGAATACTGCCAGCTCAAGTGGATATGCCTTATTGAAGGGGCCTAAACTGCCTAGACGAATGGTTTCGATGTCTTTGTTTGCGATTGCCCCCAAGAAATCAGTGTTAACGTCGGCAAGCGTTTCGTCTGCGGGATGCGAATAACTTAGGTTGAGGGGAGGGCTTTGCGGGGAGATGATGCGTATGTTGGCTCGCAGAGTGAGATTGACAGGAGGCCGCTCATCCTCCAGCTCTGGCAGCCAAGCTTCCATGCCTCGGTACCTGATGGCTCGCAGTGCCCGAAGAGCGCTGCTCGCGGCTAGTACATGCATAGGGCACCCCATAATCCGCCACACAAGAAGCCTTTTTAGGAAATTCTTTCTACAAACTACCAGATAGAAAATTCTTATGTGGCGGATTTTTATAGAGCACTGTGTTCTAGTAGACCGTATTCGATGTGGATGGATCGCAGCTCAAGTAGGGTGTTGCTTGATCACGATACTTATCGTACGCACATTCTGCCTCGGAAGACACCCCAATCTACCTCGGCAAACACGAGTGTCGATACGCCACCGGTGGAGTATCGGCACCAGATTGAGCCTTTCAAAAGCAGGCCTGTGAGCTGGCAAAATGCTGTCTGAGCCATTCTGAGGCGCTCTGACGCACGAAGCTCCGGCACCCTACCCTAACCCCACTTGATTCAAGAACGTGCGTTCTGTGCCGTCCTGTGAGCTCGATTTTTTTCGGGTTCCCGGCAAAGAATCGCTTCCGCTTAGAGATACTTCCCAAGCAGCGCGTCGATGGCCGTGTTCATGTCTCTGAGCATGGACTTCACCTCGTCTTTGGAGTATCGGTCTCCGCTCTTGAGCCATTCGGTGAGCAACGTTATGAAGGCCGAGACGTTTGCCCTTGCAAGGAGGCAGAACTCATCAGAAAAGCTTTCCCGGTCGGTCTCGAATCGCCAGATTTCAAGATACTTTTCCTCAACCAGGCGACTCACCTTGTCCTTGAAGCTCCTGTCCCCGTTGCTTCCCAGCAGAACGCCCCAGATGGCGCGGTCCTTATAGACGCGCGTGATGATCTCGTCGTACATGCGGCTGTAGGCATGAGAGTCGTCGGCGATCAATGCGGACGAGAGTCCCGCAAGGACTCCGTCCTCCATCTCCTCATAGAGGCCGTAGATGTCCGAGTAGTGGTAATAGAACGTCGATCGATGACTGTCGGCCAGGTCACACAGCTCCTGGATGCTGATGTTGCGAACTTCCTTTTGCCTGAGGAGCTCGATGAGGGCGTTGTAGAAGGCCTTCTTGGTCTTTCTGATGCGACGGTCCTCCATGCGAGCCTCCCAAAGTTGAACAGTTGCATGCCAAGTGTCTGATTTCAGACTTTTTGAATTCTTCTGATTCTGGTTATTGGACATTATGTCGGATATTGTGACCAATAGCCAGTTAAAGTCTCATTCCTTGCGTAGCGAATCGCATGGTTGGACAGAAAGGGAAGCCTTTGCCACATCCGAGAGCACATAAGGTGCGCCTGGCGCGGCAGCCAGAGCTTGACGTGGCAAAGGTCGCCGCAATCTTCTGCATGGTCATCATCCACGTGGCAGAAAACATGGGGACAATCATGGACGGCCGGGGAATGGCCCCGGTACTGCTCGACTTCATCGGAGGCCCGCTGGCGGCTCCCGTTTTCATGTTTGCCATGGGCGTTGGCATGGTCTTCACCAGGCACGACACCCCAGGTGACTTCGCAAGGAGGGGGCTGCGCCTGCTGGTGACGGGCTACGTGCTGAACTTCTTCAGGGAGACCATCCTGATCATCGCGGCGCACCTGCTCTCGTTCGAGACCGCGTACGACAAGACCCTTCTGGCAACTATTGGCACCGTGGACATCTTCCACTTCGCGGGCATGTCCTTCTTGCTGGTCGCACTGCTCAAATGGGTTGGCGCAAGGCCTCATCAGGTGCTTGCGGCCTCCGTCATTCTGCAGGCCTTTGGCTCCCTGACGAGCGAGCGCCTAGCGGGCCTCTCCGAGCCGGCACAGTACCTGCTGGGCCTGCTCTTCTTCACCAATGACTACATCGCCTTCCCTGCGCTGCTTTGGTTCGTATACCCGGCCGCCGGCATGTGCTTTGGGGCCCTGCTGCAAGGCACGGGTGACAAGGACGTGTTCTACAAGAGAGCGTTCCTCGCAGGGCTGGTTTCCTTTGTGTCGGTGACGGTGGCAACGCTGAAAACGGGGGCAAGCCCGCTTGGCTACTTCATGGACACGAAGTACTACCAGCAGAATCTGTTCGGCAGCCTGTGGACGATCTCCGTCGTGCTGATGCTCCTGGGCGTTTGCCACGTGGTGGCAGTGAGGACGGCCCCTCGTGCAACTGAATGGATCCAGACGACATCCTCCCAGGTCAACATCATCTACGTCATCCAATGGCTGCTGATCTCGTATGCCATAGCGGCGAGGGAGCTTATGGGGAGCGGGCGCGTTCCCGACGCGTGGGTCGTTTCCGCTGGAATGCTCTTTGCAATCGCAAGCATCGCACTCGCTCGGATATATGCGAACGCAGAAAGAAGGCGCTCATGAAGCGGGACTTTGGAAACACGATCACAGGCATCGTGCTCAAAAACGTCTTCACCTACTTCAACCTGATCTTTGCCATCCTTGCCGCGTTGCTTGTCATGGCGGGATCCTACAAGAGCCTGACGTTCCTGCCAGTCGTGATCGCCAATGCGGTGATCGGCATCGTGCAGCAGATTCGCGCCAAGCGCGTCCTGGACAAGCTGACGCTCATCTCTGAGGCAACATACGAGGTCAACAGGAGTGGTGCCACGCTGTCCATCCCCTCGAGCGGGCTGCAGCCCGAGGACGTCATCACGCTGGCAAGCGGACAGCAGATACCGGCAGACGCCGAGGTGACGGATGGAAAAGTTGCCGTCAACGAGTCGCTGCTCACTGGCGAGTCCGACGAGATAGAGAAGGTTCCCGGTGCGAGTCTCATGTCGGGGAGCTTTGTGGTGTCGGGCACGTGCCACGCACGACTCACCAAGACTGGTGAGGATGCCTACATCTCCAAGCTTTCGCAGAAGGCAAAAGAGATCAAGGACAAACCCTCCGAGATGGTGGGCGACATCGACAGAATCGTGAAGGTCGCCGGCATTGTCATCATCCCCATCGGCCTCGTGCTGCTGTATCAGGGCATGGTGACCAATGGCCAGCCCTTCAGCACAGCCGTGGTCTCGATGGTCGGAGCCGTCATCGGCATGATTCCCGAGGGCCTGTACCTCCTGGTAACGGTGGCGCTCGCGCTCTCGGCCGCGCGCCTCGCCCAGAATAACGTGCTGCTTCACGACATGAGAAGCACCGAGACGCTCGCACGCGTAGATGTGCTCTGCGTGGACAAGACGGGCACCATCACCACCAACGAGATGCGCGTGACCAAGGCATTCCTTCCTGCGGGAAGCGACGAGCTGGACACCGAAACAGCAAAGACCTTGTTAGCGTCGTACGTTGCCACGGTCCCCGACAACAACATCACGTCACGTGCGCTCAAGGCGTACTTCCCGAACGGAAGACCCCTAAGCGGCGGGGGAGAAGAGCCTGAGGTACGACCCTTCTCATCAAAGCTCAAGTACTCCGAGGTCAGGGACGGTGGGACGATTTACCGCTTTGGCGCCCCAGGCTTCATCCTTTCTGAGGAGTGCCTGGCGGCGAACGAGACCGCAATTACGGCGTGCACGTCCAAGGGCGAGCGTGTCCTGGTGCTCGCGCGCAAGGGCGGCGAGGACGAGGACTTTGAGCCGGCACTCTTCGTCAGCCTCGAGAACGGCATCCGGCCAAACGTCGAGGAGACCTTTGCCTACCTCGCCGATCAAGAGGTACGCGTGATGGTCATATCCGGCGACGACCCGGTCACAGTGAGTTCCATCGCACAGACGGTCGGCATAGCGGAGGCCGAGAAGCACGTCGACGCCTCGACGCTGGACACGTCCGAGAAAATTGCCGCCGCAGTTGCCGACTACACCGTGTTTGGCAGGGTGAAGCCCGAGCAAAAGAAGCAGATCGTCGAGGCCCTGCAGGCCCAAGGCCAGCGCGTTGCCATGACGGGCGACGGCGTCAACGACATCCTGGCCATGAAAGAGGCAGACTGCTCGATTGCCATGGGTGCCGGAAGCGACGCGGCCATGCAGGCGGCGCAGGTCGTCCTCTTGGACTCCGACTTCTCGCACATGCGCCAGATCATCGGCGAGGGCCGGCGCGACATCAACAACCTTACGCGCTCGGCGACGTTGTTCCTCTACAAGAACATCTTCTCGATGCTGCTGGCGGCGTTTTCCATCGTCAACGCGTTTACCTATCCCTTGCAACCGTCGCAGGTCTCGCTGGTGTCCATGTTCAACATCGGCGTGCCGGCCTTCCTGCTGGCGCTTGAGGCAAACGAGAAGAAGCAGCACGGCAGGTTCGTCAAGGTGACGCTGCTCAAGTCGCTGCCGGCAGCCCTCACGTCCTTCTTTGCCATCGCGGCGCTTGTGGTCTTTGGCAAGGTGTTCAAGATCAGCGATTCCGACGTGGGCGTGGCCAGTACGTTTTTGCTGTCCTTTGTCGGCTTCCTCATCCTCTTTAGGATCTGCAGGCCGCGCAACACATACCGGAACGCGGTGATCGCGCTCTGTGCCGTGGGGTTCCTGGGCTGTGCCTGGTTTGCGTCGAGCCTGTTCTCGATTGACTACATCTCGTACAAGTGCGTGATGCTTGCTGCGGTGTTTGCCATCGCACAGGAGTCGCTCATGAGGAACATCACAGAGGCGGTCGAGCACAGATTTGAGGAGGCGCGCTATGTCGATTGAGCTTATGGAACTCAGGCATGAGGACTTTGGAAAGGCCATAGACTTCGCCATCACCGGCATGCACTTTGAGCGGTATGCGCAGGGAAGGACGGCGCTCAGGTTGTACGGCAGGTACTTCCTGTACCTCGAGATGGGCCGTGCGACACAGGTCATTGCGGCATACGAAGGCAATCATCTGGTTGGCGTTCTCATGGCGGCCATGGATGGCGAGCCGCGCCGGCGTCGCTCCGTATGGCAGCGCCTGTATGTGGGCCTGGTCGAGTTTGTTCTCAAGCACCTTGTGGGCGGGGCATCATCGGCATACGACGATGCAAACCAGGAGATGCTTGCCGACTTCAAGCAACGCCAGAAGCCCGACGGCGAGCTCTGCTTCCTGGCTGCCGACCCGTACATCCAAGGCAAGGGCATTGGCAGCAGGCTCCTCGCGGAGCTCGAGCGCAGGGAGGCCGGCAAGACGATCTACCTCTTCACCGACAGCAACTGCACTTGGCAGTTCTACGAGCACAAGGGCTTTGAGCGCGTGGGCGAGAAGGACATCCACATGGACATCGCGAACAGCGAGGTACCGCTTACCTGCCTGCTCTATGCAAAGACGTTGTGACCCACAAGAACGGAGAAGAATCATGGGGAAGACAACTAAGAGGGTTCTGATGCTGATGGCCACGGCGGTGATGGCGTTCTCGCTTGCGGCGTGCGGGTCGCAGGCCAGCACGGGGTCGGATGAAGGCTCGGCGCAGGCCCAGGTCACGGAGGAGGCCGTCGAGGCAACAGACGGCGCCTATGAGGTGAACTCCGGCGACCTCTCGCTCGACCAGAACGCGGACGCGCAGGCGGCCTTCACAAAGGCGCTGGAGACCCTCGATGGAAGCGACTACGAGCCTGTGGCGCTGCTGGGAACCCAGGTAGTGTCTGGCACCAACTACGCGGTGCTCTGCCGTATCACGCCGGTAACCCCAGATGCCGAGCCGGAGTTTGGCATCGTCTACATCTATGAGGATCTCGATGGAAATGCCGAAGTTACCGAGGTAAAGGATCTGGTGCTCTAGCAACATGGCCGTGGGGCGTCGCCCCCGCGCCATCGAAGGCTGGGCACTCAGCGACACCTCGCTTGCGTAGCTGGCCCAGCATCCTCTGGCCGTCGGGCGATGCCTCGGACCC
>Ga0065709_1030036_pt1 | contig 10020 bp, 8 predicted proteins | sample Hoacrofraction14_2_FD_59096 | JGI IMG/M metagenome (GOLD analysis project Ga0065709, IMG submission 59096) | Hoatzin crop microbial communities from Cojedes, Venezuela, sample from fiber fraction 14 v1 | ecosystem: Host-associated > Birds > Digestive system > Esophagus > Crop | place: Venezuela... | reverse complement strand
CCAGCCGGAGCCGCTTCGGCAGCCTCGTGGGCCTCCTCGCCAGCCTCGCGCAGCAGGTCCTCAACGCGGTCGAGGATGGCTGCGGCGACCTCGCGCTTCTCCATGGTGGGAAGGTACTCGGTGTCGCCATGGCGAAGGAGCGCCACGCGGTTGGTGTCTGAGCCAAAGGTGGAGTCGGGGCACGAGACGTCGTTGGCCACGATCATGTCGCAGCCCTTGCGGTCGAGCTTTGCCTGCGCGTTGGCGAGAAGGTCGTCCGTCTCGGCGGCAAAGCCGACGACGATGCGGTCCCCCTTGCCAGCGCTGAGCGTGGCCAGGATGTCGGGCGTGCGCGCGAGCCTGATGGACCCCAGCTCGTCGACGCCCTTCTTGAGCTTGTGGTCGGCCACGCTCACGGGCGCGTAGTCGGCGACGGCCGCGCAGCACACGGCCACCGTGGCATCGGCGAAGGCGTCCGTCGCGGCCTCGAGCATCTGCGCGGCGGACTCCACGCGCACGACCTCGACGCCCTCGGGGGCCGCGATGGACACGGGTCCCGAGACGAGCGTGACGTGCGCGCCGCGCGAGGCGGCCTCGGCGGCAAGCGCGTAGCCCATCTTGCCCGAGGAGTCGTTTGAGATGTAGCGCACCGGGTCGATGCGCTCGCGGGTGGGTCCGGCCGTGACGACGACGCCCTTACCCGCAAGGGGGCCCGACGGGAGCGACGCCGGCGGCAGCGCACCCGCAAGGTGCAGCCTGTCGAGCTCCGCGAGCACGGCGTCACAGATGACCTGCACGTCCTCGAGCTTGCCCTCGCCCACGTCACCACAGGCAAGGCGCCCCGAGACGGGACCTGCCATCCGCATGCCGCGCTCCTCGAGCGTGGCGACGTTGGCCTGCGTGGCGGCATTGCGCCACATGCGGACGTTCATGCCGGGCGCCACGACCACCGGGCCGTCGAAGGCGATCATGGTCGAGGTCAGGCAGTCGTCGGCGATGCCCGCCGCGAGCTTGCCCAGCACGTTTGCCGTGGCCGGGCACACGCAGGCGACATCCGCCCACTCCGAGAGCTCGATGTGCGGGATGGGCGAGCCGGGATACGCATAGAGGTCGTCGGCCACGTCATGGCCGCTCAGGGCTTGGAAGGTCACCTTGCCCACGAAGCGCTCGGCATCCGCCGTCATGGTCACGCGGACCTCGCAGCCCGCCTTCTGAAGCTCCCGCAGCAGCTCGCAGGCCTTGTATGCCGCGATGCCGCCGGTGACCGCCAGCAGCACGCGGGGCACACGCTCGGACGTTGTGCTCATTGCTCGTCAGCCTCCTCGCTCAGGATGAGGATCCTATGGCAGTACGGGCACTCCGCGATGGTGCTGGAGCGCACGAGCTGGTGGTAGGCGGCCGGCTGCAGCTTGACGCGGCAGACCGTGGGGTAGTTGCCGCGCAGCTGCTCCACGGCAAGGCCCTTGAAGCGCGTGAACGCCTTCTGGTAGGTGGCGAGAAGGTCCTCCCCCAGCACGGCGGCAACGGCCTCGCGCTCGCGGTTGAGCTCGTTGACCTCCTCGCGAATGCGGCGTAGCTCGCCCTGGCAGGCCTCGAGCGCCTCCTTCTCGCCGGCGTCGAGCTTGGCTGCGAGCGCATCGGCGTTCTTCTCGGCCTGGGCGAGCTTGTCGTACTCGGCCTGGAGGTTTGCCTGCTCAAACTCGCACTTCTCCACGCGCTTGGCGAGGTCCGAGAGGTGCGTCTCGAAGTTCTTGATCTGGCGATGGTCGATGGTGCCCTCCGCGGCCTGGACCTTGGCATCGTCCTCGGCGGCCTTGGCGCGCTCGAGGCGCTTGGCCACGTCGTCGAGGTCCATCTGGATGTCCTTGCGCCGGCCCACGACGACCTTAAGCTGGCTCTGGAGCTTCTTCTTCTGCGCGCGCAGCTCGCGCACGCGCTGGGCGTCGGGCAGCTCGTCAACGGCCTGCTTGCGCTGGATGAGCGCGAGGTCAATCTCCTGCAGCCTGAGAAGTGCCTGTTCCTTAGTCATCGTGTGGTCTCCCTCTGGACGATGGTGAGAAGGGCCTGTGCAAACGCGTCGAGCTCGGGCGTGCCCACGCGCTCGTCGAACGAGATGCGGAGCGCCCCCAGCGCGAGCTTGTCGGGGATGTTCATGGCGCGCAGCACGTGGCTGGCGTCGAGCGATCCGCTGGAGCAGGCAGAGCCCGCCGACACCTCGAAGCCCGCGGCGTCGCAGGCCATGACGAGCGTCTCGGAGTCAACGCCGTCGGCCATGACGCTGACGACGCCGGGAAGCCGGCCCTCGTCCACCGTGGCCGTCGTGGTGGGCAGGATGCGCGTCCCCTCGGCACAGAGCACGTCGTACAGGTGCTGGGCGCGCTCGGCGCACGTCGCGCGCCAGACGTCGAGGTTGTCGCAGCACACGCGCGCCGCCGCGGCAAAGCCGGCGGCCGAGCGCACGTCCTGCGTGCCGGGACGCTTGCCCAGTTCCTGCCCGCCGCCAAAGGTCTGTGGCCTGAAGGGACAGCGCCCGCGGATGGCGAGGGCGCCCGTGCCCACGGGCCCGCCGATCTTGTGCGCGGCGAGACTCACGGCGTCAACGTCGTCAAGCTCAAGTGGAATGCGCCCGAATCCCTGCACCGCGTCGACGTGCATGAGCGCGCCGGCTGCGTGGGCGATTCGGGCCACCTCGGCCACGGGCTGGATGACGCCCGTCTCGTTGTTGGCGCACATGAGGCTCACGAGTGCCACAGAGTCGTCGAGAAGGGCCTCCACGAACTCGGGGCGCACGACGCCGTCGCGGTCGGCGCGGGCGATGCGCACCTCGAAGTCGCGCCCGCGCAGCAGCGGCGCAACGTCAAGAACCGAGTCGTGCTCGATGGCGCTGATGATGATCGTGCGTCGCCTGCGGTCCTTGCCGCGCGCGCCCTCGGCCATGCCGGTGAGCGCAAGGTTGTTGGACTCCGTGCCGCCCGAGGTGAAGAGCACCTCCGACGGCCTGAAGCGGCCGCCCAGGCACTGCGCGAGCACCCGGCGGCTCTCGTCGAGTGCGCGTGCGGCCTGGCGCCCCAGGGCGTGCAGCGAGTTGGGGTTGGCGCCTGCGTAGGGCGCCTCGTCATAGGCGCGCTCGGCGGCAAGGGCCTCGGGCCTCACGGGTGCCGAGGCAGCGTAGTCGAGGTAGGTGTAGGTCCCTGGCATGCGCTACGCCCTCTTTGCGATGCCCGCATCGGCCTCGACGCGAAGCTCGGCGATGTAGCCCGCGCGGTCCTTTTGCCCAAAGAGGGCGCTGCCGGCGACAAAGACGTCGGCGCCCGCCTCGGCAACCTCGCAGGCGTTCTTGGCGCTGATGCCGCCGTCGACCTCGACGAGCGGGCTCACGCCGTGGCGCTTGCAGAGGGCACGCACCTCATGGAGGCGCGCGATGCTCTGCGGGATGAAGCTCTGGCCGCCAAAGCCGGGGTTCACGGTCATGATAAGGACCATGTCGACGTCCTCGATGACGGGCTCGAGCATGCAGATGGGCGTGCCGGGGTTGATTGCCACGCAGGGGTGCACGCCGGCGTCTTGGATGGCGTGCACCAGGCGATGGGCGTGGTAGGCGACCTCGAGGTGGAAGCTCAGCCACGCGGGGTGCAGGTCAAGGTAGGTGGGCACGGCCACGTCGGGGTTGCTCACCATGAGGTGCACGTCGACGGGCACGTCCGTGTGCGCGACGACCTGCTTCAGGATGGGGTGCCCGTAGGAGACCTGCGGCACAAAGACGCCGTCCATGACGTCGAAGTGGATGAGGTCGGCATCCCTCACGTCGTCGAGCTCGTGCCCGAGCTGCAGAAGATCCGCAGAGAGGATTGACGGTGCGATGTGCGCCTTGGGCGTCATGGGGTCTCCCTTGGGTTGATTCAGTTGGTCTTGCAGGTTCATTGTAGCCCGAGAGCACGTTGCCGGCGGGCGTGGTTGGGCAGGTCGCAGGAAGCCTACTCCTTGTGGAAGCTGAAGCGCCTCTCCTCCCCATGGGCCAGGCGCGCGAGGTTGGCACGGTGCGCCCAGATGACCACGACCGCGATGGCGAGAAGGACAGCCACGCCTGGCGCGCGGACGCCCATGACGAGGCCCCATACGGGAAGCGACGCCGCAGCACAGCACGACCCCAGGCTCACATAGCGCGTGGGCACGACGAGAAGGACGAAGACCAGAAGCAGCCCCAGCGCGAGCGGCCAGCAGAAGCCGAGCGCGCCGCCAAAGCCCGCGGCGATGCCCTTGCCGCCGTGGAAGCCCAGGTATGGGCTGAAGACGTGCCCCAGGATGCAGCAGAGGTAGACGAGCGCGCAGAGCCAGCCCTTCTCCCCATCGGCAGCGACCACCGAGGCGTCACCGTCAAAGAAGACGGCTGCGAGCACCGCGCGCGCAACCACCACGCAGACGACGCCCTTTAGGACGTCGGCAAGAAGCGTGAGGCCCGCGGCCTTGGCGCCCACCGTGCGGGCGACGTTGGTCGTGCCGATGTTGCCCGAGCCCTTGCTCCGCACGTCTCCCCCACCCATGGCGCGGGCGATGAGCAGGCCAAAGGGGATGCCGCAGATAAGGTACGTCGCGACCATGAGCAGCGCCATCGCGATGGGAAGGCCCATGCTACTCGCCTGCCTTCCTTCTGAACTTGAGGCGCACCGGCGTGCCCCTGAGGTCGAAGGTCTCGCGCAGGCGGTTCTCGAGGAAGCGCTCGTAGTTGTCGTCCACGAGGTCGGGCGCGTTGCAGAAGAACGTGAAGATCGGCGGCTCGGTGCCCGTCTGCGTGACGTAGTTGACCTTGAGGCGGCGCTTGCCGTCGCTCACGGTGTGGCCCGTCTCGCGCACCTGCGCCAGGAAGTTGTTGAGGCGCGCGGTCGAAATCTGCTGAGAGTGGTTAGCCGCCGCGGCCACGGCAGCCTCGAGGACCTTGTCGACGGCACGGCCGGTGAGCGCGCTGACGTTGACCACGGGAGCCCAGCCAAAGAACTTGGTGCGCGCGGCGATGGTCTGGGCGATGTCGGTGCGCTTCTCCTCGGAGTCAACGAGGTCCCACTTGTTGAGAAGGACCACCAGCGCGCAGCCGCGCTCGATCGCCATGGCGGCGACCTTCTGGTCCTGCTCGGTCACGCCGTCGGTGGCGTCGCAGACGAGCAGGCAGACCTCGGCGCGGTCCATGGTCTGCAGGCCGCGCACCATGCTGTAGTACTCCACGTCCTCGTGGACCACGTTGCGCTTGCGCATGCCCGCGGTGTCCACGAGGCGGATGGGATGGTCCTTCCAGGTGATGAGCGTGTCAACGGCGTCGCGCGTGGTGCCCGAGACGTCGCTCACGATGGAGCGGTTGTTGCCGGCCAGGCGGTTGGCGAGCGACGACTTGCCCACGTTGGGGCGGCCCACGATGGCGATGTTGAGGTACTCGTCATCGGGCTCCTCGTCCTGCTGCTCGGGAAGCGCGTCCACGATGCCGTCGAGCAGGTCTCCCGTGCCATGGCCATGGATGGCCGAGAGCGGCATGGGCTCGCCCAAGCCCAGCGAGTAGAGGTCCCAGAGCTCCTGGTCGCGTGAGGGGTCATCGAGCTTGTTGGCCACGAGGAACACGGGCTTGCTCGTCTTGCGCAGGACGCGCGCGACCTCCTCGTCCTCGTCGGTCACGCCCACGGTGGCGTCGACCACAAAGACGATGGCGTCCGCCTCGTCACAGGCCAAAAGCGCCTGCTCGCGGATGCGCGGCGCAAAGGTGTCCTTGGACTTGACCGACTCGATCCCGCCGGTGTCCACGAGCACGAACTCGCGGCCGTTCCAGTCGGCGTCATGGTACGAGCGGTCGCGCGTGACGCCGCGCGACTCGTGGACGATGGCGTCACGGGAGGTCGAGAGACGGTTGACGAGCGTGGACTTGCCCACGTTGGGGCGGCCGACCACGGCGACGATGGGCTTGGGCATACCTACTCCTTGCACGATGTTTTGCCGATTGAGCATACCACGAAGCCGCAGGTCTCGCGCGTCCTCCACAAGCATGCCAAGGCCTTTGCACGCGTCGTGGAAACGCGATGCGAGGACAGCGAAACCAGATGGGAGAAGCGCGATGCCTAGCCGAGAAGGGCCGTGAGGGACGCGACCAGCTCGTCGATCTGCGCAGTGGGGGTCGAGGCGCCGGCGGTGACGCCCACGACCTCGGCGCCCTCGAACCACGCGGCATCAAGCTCGTCGGGAGACTCCACGTGCATCGTCTGGGGGCAGGACGCCCGGCAGAGCTCGGCCAGGCGGCGCGTGTTGGCGGATCCCCTGCCGCCCAGCACGACCATGCGGTCGACCTCGGCGGCAAGGCGCGTGGCGGCCTCCTGGCGCTTTGAGGTGGCGTCGCAGATGGTGTTCTTGACCTGCACGGAGCGCGTGTGGTCGTGGAGCGCCGCGACCACGGCCCAGAGCGCCTTGGGCGTCTGTGTGGTCTGCGCCACGACGCCGGCGGACTCCACGATGGTGTCCGCCAGGGCCTCGTGGACCTCCTCGGGCGTCGTGACCACGAGGGCGTCGGGCGCGTAGCCGCGGGCACCCTCGACCTCGGAGTGGCCCTTCTCGCCCACGATGACGACGAGGCGACCCTGGTCGGCAAACATCCTGACGGCCTCGTGCACGCGCTTGACCAAGGGACACGTGGCATCGATGACGTCGGCGACCTCGCGTGCACGCTCCTCGACGGAGGGAGCCACGCCGTGCGAGCGAATCACGAGGGTGGCGCCGGTGGCGTCCTCGGGCTCGGCAGCCACGCGCACGCCTGCCGCATCAAGCTCCTCGACCACACGGGTGTTGTGAATGAGCGGCCCAAGCGTCCAGACGGGGGCACCGTCCGCCTCTGCCGCGGCCTTCTGAACGAGCCTGAGGGCACGCTCCACGCCAGGGCACGTGCCGGCGACGTCTGCGACGCGGATCTCCATGGTTCCTCTCCCCTCCCTGGGCCTGCCGTGCATGGCCGTCTACCTGCGGCCGGGATGCTCCTTGCGAAGCGCGTCACGCAGGGCGTAGACGCGGTCCATGGCCAGCTGCTCCATGGCACGGAGCTTGGCCTTGCGGCCCTTGGCCTCCACGTCATCGAAGCTCACGGGCTCGCCGCAACGCACCCAGACCTTGACGGGCTTGGGAAGGGGCGTGCCCTTGGGCTTGATGTCGAGTGCGCCCACGATGGCCGTCGGCGCGATGGTCGCCTTTGCGAGCTGCGCCATGAGCGCGAAGCCGCCATGGATGGTGACCTCCTGCTCCTCGCTCCTGATGCGCGTTCCCTCGGGGTAGATGATCACGTACTCGCCGCGCTGAAGCGCCCGCTGCGCGCGACGGATGGGGAGCAGGTCGGACGAGCCGCGGTCCACGGGGATGGCGCCGATGCGCGGGAGGAACCAGCGCAGCACGGGGTTCTGGTCGAACTCCGACTTGTAGATGCCGCGCGGTCGGATGCCGCGCATGTAGAGGTGCACGTAGAGCACGATGGGGTCGAGCACCGAGACGTGGTTCATGATGACGACGCGGCCTCTGCCGTCCTCGGCGGGCGCCAGGAGCTCAGGGTTCTGGATCTCCCAGCGGTTCCAGAGCTTGGTGACGCCGCCGAGCACGCCGATGACGAGGCCGTAGAGCATGCGGTACTGCACCGGGTAGTCGCGCGGCGAGCGGTCCAGGTACTCGTCGGTGTCATGGAGCGCGAAGACGCGCATCTTGCCCGTGGGCTCGTCCTTTTTGGCCTTGGCGGGCATGCCGCCCCTGCCCTTCTCGACGCCCTTCTCCTCTGCGCCGGCGCTATCGCCGGCAGGGGCTTTTGGGTCGACCTCGACCTCGCTCGAGCCGTCCTTGAGGGGTGCTTGAGCCTTAAGGCTGGCGCCGTCGGAAGATGCGGCGACCCCACTCTCAACCTGTGCTGGAACCTTGTCCATAAGGCTCTCTACCTGCGAAATCACTTCCTCGAGCGTCAGGTTGGACGAGTCGATGTGCACGGCGTCCTCGGCCGGCTTGAGCGGTGATGTCTCGCGGCTGGAGTCAAGCTCGTCTCGACGTTTAAGGTCGTCGAGGATCTGCTGCTCCTCCGCCGCGTCCGTCGTGGCCTCGGGGTCGGTGGCGGCATCGGCGCCCGTGCGCTGCACGGCGCGGCGGTGGGCGCGTGCCTCGGCGTCCGCCGTGAGGAAGACCTTGACGTCGGCGTTGGGAAAGACGACCGTGCCGATGTCGCGCCCCTCGGCCACCACGTCGCCCTCGGCGCCCATCTTGCGCTGGAGGGCCACCATGGCCTCGCGCACGGCAGGCACGGCACTCACGGCGCTCACGTTGCGGTCGACCTCGGCGGTGCGGATCTCTGCGGTGGCATCCACCCCGTTGACGGCGATGGTCTGGGCCTCGCCGTCGGCAGAGGCCCCAAACTCGATCGTGATGTCGTTGGCCACCTTTGTCACAGCCTCGGCATCGCTGACGTCGACGCCTTGGGTCAGGCACACGTGCGTCACGGCGCGGTACATGGCGCCGGTGTCGAGGAACGTCAGCAAGCGCCTCTTGGCCACGGCCTTGGCCACGGTGGACTTGCCCGAGCCTGCGGGCCCGTCGATTGCGACTATCATTGCATTCCTCCCTCGAGCATGCCCAGCGCAGAGCCCGCATTCAAAAGATGAGGTTTTGTGGCTCTCAGGGCATGCCTCTTCCTCCGTGCAAAGACGATGCACTCACATGATACGTTGCCGCGGAGCGCTTCACACAAACCGTGCGTTTCGTTGCCGAGAAGAGCGTGCCGCCTAGGCACACCTTCCCGAGCAGGCGGCGAGGAGTGCCTCGCGCTCGGCGTCCGTGAGCTCGCGCCAGGAGCCCTCCTCCACGCCCGTGAGCACGAGCGGGCCAAACGCATCGCGATGCAGCGCCTCCACGCGGCGGCCGATGACGCGCATCATGTTCTTGACCTGGTGCGTGTGGCCCTCGCGGATGGTGAGTCCCACGACGGCCTTGCCACGCGGCACGCCGGCCGGCGCCACCATGGCCGCACGTGGATCGCCAGCTGCGATGACCTCGGCCTCGGCCGGCTGGAAGCGCTCCACCTCGCCCGACTCCGCATGCACGAAAGAGGCGCCCACACGCAGCGGCTCCAGGTCCTCGTCGCGCACGGGGCCGTCGACGAGCGCCACGTAGTGCTTGGCCACGTGCCCTTTGGGGTGCAAAAGGACGGAGCCTGCCTCGCCGTCGGTCGTGAGCAGGAGGAGCCCCGTGGTGTCCTTGTCGAGGCGCCCCACGGCAAAGAGCCCGGGATGGGCGTCGAGCGGCATAAGGTCGGCCACGCAGGGACGCCCGCGCTCGTCCTTCATGGTGGTGACGTAGCCGGCAGGCTTGTTGAGCATGAGGTAGACGGTGGCCCCGGGGAGCGTCACGCGCGCGCCGTCGACACGGACGACGTCCTCTTCGGCGTCGACCTTGCAGCCGAGGTCGCTTCTGACCTCGCCGTTCACGGTCACGCGACCGGCCTCGATGATCTTCTCGCTGGCACGCCTGCTGGCGACACCCGCGCGCGCAAGGAAGCGCTGCAGGCGCATGGGCTCACTCATCTGCGGCCGTGTCCTCGTCAGTGGGGTTCTCGGCCCCGTCGTCAACGACGCCCTGCCCCAGCTCGGGCTCGCCCTTCTCGCCTTTCTCGCCCGACAGGAGGTCCTCGTCCTCGTCGTCAGAGCCGTCGTCGAGCAGCTCGCGCTCCTCGTCGAGGTCGGCCGCCGCGTCCTCCAGCGTGGAGGCTCCGATGCGGCCGCTCAGGCGTTCGCGGATGAACTTCTTGGACTCCTCGTCGGGGGCAAACTGCTCCAGCGGTGGCAGCTCGCGCAGGCTCTTGAGCCCAAAGGCCTCGAGGAAGGCGCGTGACGTGCCATAGAGAATGGCCTGGCCGCGGTCTGAGGCTCGCCCGACCTCGCGGATGAGGCCCTTCTGCATGAGCGAGGTGATGACGCCGTCGGAGTTGACGCCACGGATGGCGCGCACGCCCTCGCGCGTGACCGGCTGGTGGTATGCGATCACGGCGAGCGTCTC
>Ga0065709_1030035_pt1 | contig 10020 bp, 8 predicted proteins | sample Hoacrofraction14_2_FD_59096 | JGI IMG/M metagenome (GOLD analysis project Ga0065709, IMG submission 59096) | Hoatzin crop microbial communities from Cojedes, Venezuela, sample from fiber fraction 14 v1 | ecosystem: Host-associated > Birds > Digestive system > Esophagus > Crop | place: Venezuela... | reverse complement strand
ACCTGACCTCAGTGGTCCCAAGGGCCAACCGGCCCAAAACACCTGACCCCAGTGGTCCTCCTCAGCGGATACTCAGGGATGCTTCAGTCTCCTCTCAGCCGGGACGGGTATCTTCCTCCCAATCGAATGGCCACGGGGCAGAAGGAGGCTCACCATGGCAGACATCACAAGAAGGTCCTTTGTCAGGACGACGACGATCGCTTCGTTCCTCGCGCTCGCAGGATGCGCGTCTGGCCAGACGGACGCCGCGGGCAGCGACGCCGGCTCGGACGGCTCTGATGCCGCGGTGACCGCCACGGCAGCCACCGCGACGTCCGACGACTTTGCCGCCCTTGCCATCGACCAGGCGGCCTGGAGCTACGACGCGGACAACGACGTCTACTACCAGATTGGCGTCCCCTACTGCACCGCCCCCGTGGCGGATGCCTTTGAGTCCATGGGCATCTATGTGCCAGGCGCCTACTTCGTGGGCACGGTGAACTCGGACGGCGAGACCTACACCTGCGAGGTCGCCGCCTCGGGCACCAAGGGTGACTATACCGCGGCGACCGCGCCGTGGGTCATGCCGGTCAACACCGCCGGCTACTCCGCGCAGGAGGCACCCACGAGCTACAGCTATGACGGTCTCGGCGACTACTTGGAGGCCGGCCTCATCTACCTGTACGCGGGCTGCCGCGGCCGCGACAACGGGCAGAACGACGACGGCTCGTCCTTTGACGGCGGTGCGCCCTGGGGCGTGACCGACCTCAAGGCCGCGGTGAGGTGCATCCGCTACAACGCGGACCTTCTCCCCGGCGACACGTCGCAGGTCTTCACGTTTGGCCACTCCGGCGGCGGTGCGCAGAGCGCGCTGATGGGAGCGACGGGTGACTCGGAGCTCTACCTGCCCTACCTGGAGTCCATTGGTGCCGTGACCGTGGAGGGCGTCTCGGATGCTATCGCGGGTGCCATGTGCTGGTGCCCCATCACCTCGCTGGACGTGGCTGACGAGGCCTACGAGTGGATGATGGGGCAGTTTGCCGACTCGGGCACGCGGGCCGACGGCACGTGGACCAAGCTGCTGAGCGACGACCTTGCGCAGGAGTTCGCCACGTATGTCAACGGCATGGGCCTCGTGGCAGACGGGGAGGCCCTGGCGCTCGACGAGGGCGGCGAGGGCCTCTGGACATCGGGCTCCTACTACGACTACCTGCTGGACGTCGTCGAGGGGTCGCTCAACAACTTCCTGACCGACACGGAGTTCCCCTACACGCCCAGCTCGTCGTCGATGGCTGACGGCGGCTTTGCCGGCGGCGGTGCTCCCTCTGGTGATGGCGGGGCGCCCAGCGGGGAGGCGCCCTCAGGCGACAGCGCGCCGGACGGCGAGATGCCCGGCGACGGCGAGATGCCCAGAGGGGAGGCGCCCTCTGGCGACGGCGCGCCGGACGGAGAGATGCCCGGCAATGGCGACTCGCAGGCCGTTGCGGCCGCAGGTGACGCCTCGGACACTACGGAGTCGACGACCTACGAGGACGCGCAGGCCTACATCGACGCGCTCAACGCCGATGAGGAGTGGATCGCCTACGACGCCGACTCCAACATGGCGACCATCACGAGTCTGGGTGCCTTTGTCAGGGCATGCAAGTCTGCCTCCAAGGACGTCGGGGCCTTTGACGACCTCAACCGCGGCCAGGCCGAGAACTCGCTCTTTGGCAACGGCGAGACGGACGCACTTCACTTTGATGCGACGATGGCGCAGCTGCTCCAGGACAACGCGGCCGACTACGCCGAGTGCGACGACTACGATTCGGGCTATGCCGACGAGTACGCGGCCGACATGGGCAACACCGACGCCCTGGGCGTCGAGACACCCGTGCGCCAAGACATGTACAACCCGCTCTACTACCTCTGCGAGGCCTTCGACGGCTGCGGCACGGCCGACGTGGCACCGCAGTGGCGCATCCGGACGGGCATCGAGCAGGGCGACACGTCGCTCACGACCGAGGTGAACCTCGCCCTGGCGCTCGAGGCGTACGCGGGCGTCAAAGGCGTCGACTTCCAGACCGTCTGGGGCCAGGGCCACACCACCGCCGAGCGTACGGGCTCGTCGACGACGAACTTCATCGAGTGGGTCGCATCCTGCATGTAGGGCGCTTCCGCCATAGCCTAAATGACCTGGGCGTTTAGGCTATGGGCCACCGTCCCTTGGGACCCCAGTGGTCCCGGCCCAAAACACCTGACCCCAGTGGTCCCGACCCCAGTGGTCCCGGCCCAAAACACCTGACCCCAGTGGTCGGGACCCCAGTGGTCCCGGCCCAAAACACCTGACCCCAGTGGTCCCCGAAGCTACGAAAGGTTCTCGAGGTACGACGCCAGGGCGTCCTGCCAGGGACGCATCTGGTTGCCGATGGTGGCCTCCAGGTGCGCGTTCTGCAGCGCCGAGAAGTGCGGGCGGCGCGCGGTGCCGGGGTGCGCCTCGGCGTACTCGTCGCTCGTGCAGCGTACGACCTCGCAGGCAAGGCCGGCTCCCTGCATGATGGCCTCGGCGAAGTCGGCCCACGAGCAGACGCCCTCGTTGGTGCAGTGCCAGATGCCAAAGTCGTCGCTCGCCGCGATGGCCAGGATCTGGTGGGCCAGGTCGTTTGCCGAGGTGGGGTTGCCCAGCTGGTCGTTAACGACGGTCACCCGCTCGTGCTTCTCGCCAAGCGCAAGCATGGTCTTGACGAAGTTGCGTCCCTCGTAGCCGTAGAGCCAGGCGGTGCGCACCACGTGCGTGCGCGGGTTGTTGGTAAGCGCCAGGCCCTCGCCGGCCAGCTTGGTGCGTCCATAGGCGCTGGCAGGTGCGCAGGGGTCCGTCTCCACGCGGAGCGACTCCTCGGTGCCGGGAAAGACGTAGTCCGTCGAGACGTGCACCAGGGTGGCGCCCTGCTCGGCGCAGGCGCGCGCGAGGTTGTACGGTCCCACGGCATTTGCCGCGAAGGCGACATCCTCGGCCGTCTCGCAGCCGTCCACGTTGGTCATGGCCGCGCAGTTGACCACGAGGTCATACGGGTCGTGAGCGGCAAACCACGCTTGAACGGAGTCCCATTGGGAGATGTCCATCCGGTCGAGGTCCACACCCTCGAGCTCGGCGCCCTGCCAGACCTCGGCGATGGGCCCGACCTCCGAGCGCCCCTTCGCCACGATCCGCCGCAGCTCGCTGCCCAGCTGGCCCTTCTCGCCCGTCACCAGGATGCGCATCAGCGATTCCTCCCACTGGGGACGACGCCGCCCTGCGCCACGTCAAGCAGGTGCTGGCCGTAGTCGGACTTGCCGTACAGCTCGGCGCAGGCCAGCAGGCGCTCGCGGTCGATCCAGCCGTTCTCGAAGGCGATCTCTTCCGGCACGCTCACGGGCAGGTTCTGCGCGTGCTCCACGGTGCGCACGAAGGTCGACGCCTCGAAGAGCGACTCCATCGTGCCCGTGTCGAGCCACGCGAAGCCGCGGCCCAGCGTGATGACGTCGAGCGAGCCGTCCTTGAGGTACAGCTCGTTGAGGTCGGTGATCTCGTACTCGCCGCGCGCTGAGGGCTGCACCTGCTCAGCCAGGTCGCTCACGCGCTCGTCATAGAAGTACAGGCCCGTCACGGCGTAGTTTGACTTGGGGTGAGCGGGCTTCTCCTCGATCGAGACGGCGTTGTAGTCGGCGTCGAACTCCACCACGCCAAAGCGCTCGGGGTCGTCCACGTGGTAGCCAAAGACCGTGGCGCGCCCCAGCTCGGTGGCGTTCTTGACCGCCTGACGCAGGCGCTTTGAGAGCCCGTTGCCAAAGAAGATGTTGTCGCCCAGGACCATGGCGCACGGGCCGCCGTCGATGAACTCGCGCCCGATGACGAAGGCCTGCGCAAGGCCGTTGGGCTCAGGCTGCTCGGCGTAGCTCAGCTCCAGGCCAAAGTTGCTGCCGTCGCCCAACAGGCGCTCGAAGTTGGGCAGGTCGCGCGGGGTGCTGATGATCAGAATCTCGCGGATGCCCGCCAGCATGAGCGTGGTCAGCGGGTAGTAGATCATGGGCTTGTCGTACACCGGCAGCAGCTGCTTGCTGGTGACCGTCGTCAGCGGGTACAGGCGCGTGCCGCTGCCTCCCGCCAGGATGATGCCCCTCATGAGAACCCCCTTGCCTATATGCAAAGGGCCAGCGCGCGGCTGGCCCCTCTCGTCCAATGGTGCCCCCAACGGGACTCGAACCCGTGCCGTCGCCTTGAAAGGGCGATGTCCTAACCGCTAGACGATGGGGACGCACGCCAAAGTATAGCAAACGCGGCGAGAGGGGCGCTCCGGGTTGTGGGCGTCACACGGGGCGACCACGTGGCGCTGGCGTTGCGAGCCGTGGCAGGTGGTGCGGTGGCCGGCGGGCTGGGGGCAGGGCCGCTACCAGTCAAAGCCGCGCTCGGCGGCGAAGCGGCCTGCCTGGTCCGAGACGTCGCCTTGTGTGGCCGCCCAGTTGGGCAGCTCAGGTGTGTCGCAGATGATGGGGTCGCCCTCGTGCACGGCGAGCACGGCCTCTTCGTACGAGCCGCGTTCGCAGGCGGGGCGCTCCAGCAGGTAGGCGTCCGTGAACGTGGGGCGCAGCAGGGCAAACGCGCCGCCCTCGCAGAGGTCGCAGAAGCCCATGAGCGCACGGCGCGCGGCTGGCATGCGGCCGAGCTTGTACAACAGCACCAGACGACCGAGGTGCGCCCAGGCGCTACCCTCGTGGTCGTAGCGGGCGTCGAGGTCGTTGAACGCCGCCTCGTCCTCAAGGCGGGCATACGCAAGCAGGCAGGTCAGACGTGCTCCCAGCATGTCGGCGGGGGAGAGGCGCATCAGGCGCTCGCACGTCTCGGCGGCCATGCGGTAGCGGGCCGTGGCCAGGCAGGCGCGCGAGATGGAGGCCTGCACGCGCAGGCGCCCGCGAAGCAGCACGTCGTCCCAGGCATCACCGTCCGTGGCCTCGGGCAGGGGGCCGTCGGCGCGCTCGCACTTCTCGTCAAGCAGAAGCAGCCGGTCAAGTGCGGCGTCGGGGCCAGCCTCGTCCAGCTGGATGGCCACGAGCTGGGCCTCCACGCAGTCGGGTGCGGCGTGCATGATGTCCTCGCAGGTGGCAAGCAGCGCCTGGCGTCTCGCGGCGAGCGCCTTGTAGAACTCGTCGTCGTCGCGCAGGTCGTCGTCATGGGCGTCCTCGTGGTAGCGGTCGATGGCGGCTCCCAGGGTGGCCAGACCCTGCTCGTAGGGGGTGGTCACGAAGTCGCGCAGGTTGTCGCGGACCTCGTCGGCAAGCACCTCGAGCGCCTCGGCCGAGAGCCCTCCCAGCTCCTTGGCCCGGCGAAGGGCGCAGCGTGCGACCAGCTCGTCCTCAAGCGTCATCCGCGCACCCCCTAAGCCCTGCCCGACGCCTGCACGCCGTAGATGCCCTGCTGGCCCACCTGCCGGCGCACCCACGAGCCGAGCGATCCGCGCTCCTGCGGGTCAAAGCCCTCCTGCAGGAGCACCGTGCCCTCGCTCACGGCGAGGATGAGCTCGTCCTCGCCGAAAGGTGCCACAGCCAGGCGGCAAAAGACGCCCTCGGGCAGCTCGTCCTGGCGCATCAGCGTGAGCTTGGCCTGTGGGTACGTCTTGATGAGCGTCGCAAGGTGCTGCTCGGCTTCGTCCATACGATGGCGCTTGTAGGCTAGCGCGATGCGCGCGAGCTGCATCCATGCGTCCTCGGCAGGCCCACGCCGCGACGCCGGGCGCCTGCTGCGCGCAAGGGCGTCGAGCCCCGCCTCGTCCTCGAGCTTGGCCAGCGCAAGGGCCGCAGTGAAGCGCACGTCGGCGCCGTCCCCCGGGTCAATCTCCAGCGCCTTGCGCACGACCTCGAGCGTGTGGCGGTAGCGCCCGCAGATGAGCGAGCGTGCGGCCAACGTGGCCAGCCAGCGTACGTAGGGGCGCAGCGCGATGTTCGCGGCCAGCTCGCCGCGCTCGTCGTCGCTTACGCCCAGCGCCTCGTCACGCGCCTCGAGGCACTGGCGGGCAACGTCATCCTTGCCGTCCTCGAGAAACTGGTAGTACGCCTCAAAGCCGGCGCATGTGGCCGCCGCCTTCATGCGGCGGGCGTCATGGCAGTTGGGGTCGAGGTCAAGCGCCTCGTCAAGCATCGCGTGTGCACGGTCGATGATGCCGTCGCATGCCTCGTCCGCGGCAAAGGGCAGCTGGTAGTCGATGAGTGCCGTGGCCTCGGCCACCAAGTGGAACGCGCGGTCGGCGTCCGACTGTGGCAGCGAGTCGCGGTTCTGGGCAAAGCGGCGGCCAAATGTGGTGAAGGCGCGCGCCGCCTGGGCTGCGTCGCCCTCGAGCGTACGCGCAAAGCGCAGGCCGAGCCGCTGGTAGTCCTCCTGTCGGGGGTCAAACGCCATGCTATGCCCCCTCATTTCCCTGGTCTGGCGAGACGGGCCGGCCCTTCTCGCCAGCGCTGCCCGTGTCACCCGCCAGCTCGTTTAGCGCGCGCATAAAGACGCTGCCGTCGGGCTCCATGGGGACGAACTCGTCACCCTCGTGCTGGCGGGTCTCGTCGCCCTTGGCAAGCAGGCAGACCACCGACGGGCCGTTCACGCTGAGTGCCGCCTCGACCGCGCGGAAGATCGCCTCGGTGCGGTCGGGGATGACCTCGAACGCCTGGCCCCCCGGCGTGGCCTCGGCCATCTGGCCGCAGATGTCCTCCACGCGCTCGTGGGCGGGGTCCTCCTCGGTGTAGATGAGCAGGTCCGACCACTTGGCCGCTTCCTGGGGCAGCTCGGTGCGGCGCTCGTAGGCCTTGTCGCCCGGCGCGCCCAGCACCGTGATGACGGCGCGGCCAGGGAACTCCTGCGCCAGTGACGCGCCAAACGCCTGGTACGAGAGCTTGTTGTGCGCGTAGTCCACAAGGCCGACGACCAGCGAGGACGCGTTGCCCAGCAGCTCCATGCGACCCGGCACGCGGGCGCGCGAGAGCCCTGCGGCGCAGGCGTCGGCACCCGTGCCTAGGACCTCGCAGGTGGCAAGCGCCGCCAGCGCGTTGGTCACGTTGAAGAGGCCGCCCATGCCTAGGTCCACGTCGAGCGTGCGGGTGGGGGTATGCGCGACGAAGGCCGTGTGACCGGGGTCGATGCGCACGTCAGAGGCCCAGAGGTCGGCAGAGCTGTCCGCAAGCGAGAAGGTCAGCACGCGTTCGCAGACCGCCGCGTGGGCAAGGATGCGGTCCGCATGGTCGCTGTCCGCGCAGACCACGGCCATGTGCGCCTGGTCGAAGATCTCGAGCTTGCTTGCAAAGTAGTCCTCGAAGTCGGGGTGCTCGACGGGCGAGAGGTGGTCGCGCCCGATGTTGAGGAAGAGCGCCACGTCGATGTCCAGGCCCAGCACGCGGTCGTACTTGAGGCCCTGGCTCGCGACCTCCATCACCATGTACGCAAGGCCGGCGTCGCGGGCGTTTGCCAGGTGGCGCCAGAGGTCCGGAGCCTCGGGCGTGGTGTTGACGCTCTCGAAGTGCTCGATGCCGTCAAAGATGTCGATGGAGCCCATGATGCCCGCACGGTGTGCCGGCTGGCCGGATGCGCCCTTCTCGTCCGTGTCGCCCACGCCAGAGCCGTCCAAGATCGAGTGCAGCATGTAGGCCACCGTGGTCTTGCCCTTGGTGCCCGTGATGCCGATGACGGTGAGGTCGCGGTCAGGGTGCCCCCAGGCCTCGGGGCTTGCGATGCCCATGGCGCGGCGGATGTCGTTCACCACAAGACCGCAGGCGTCAGGTGCCGTCTGGGCCAGCTGATCTGCCAGCTCCTCGTTGCAGAGGTACGCCACGCAGCCCGCCCCGAGCGCCGAGGTCAGGAAGGCCGGCCTGAAGGCACGGCCCTTGCACACGAAGACGTGACCTGCCGCCGCGACGCGCGAGTCGCAGTCGCAACCGCAGACGCCCACGGCTGCCGCATCTGTGGGCGGGTTGGTGACGCTGACGAGCAGCCCCTCGCCCTGCAGCAGGTCGATGAGCGCGGCGAGTGTTGTGTGTTGGCTGGGCATGGTGCCCCCTTGCGACGGATCGTGCGTGTGGATGTGCTGCTCTCGATGCTAACAGACCGCCGCCTGTCGATGCCCGCGGCTGGCCCTGTGCTACACTTCTTGCACTTGGCGCCCGCTGTGGCGTCGGACCATCGGGCGATTGGCGCAATTGGTTGGCGCAGGTGCCTTACACGCACAAGGTTGGGGGTTCGAGTCCCTCATCGCCCACCACCCACATCGGCCCGGGCGGCATGCGTCGCTCGGGCCTTCAAGAGGGGGAGACATGCCTGCCAGTCGCGTGACCACCAGCGATGTGAAGAACAAGCCCATCGGCGTCTTTGACTCTGGCCTGGGCGGGCTCACCGTGGCCCGCGCAATCGCGACGGGCCTGCCGCATGAGTCGGTCTACTTCGTGGGCGACACCAAGCGCTGCCCCTATGGTCCGCGCGCGCAGTCCGAGGTGCGCCTCTTCGTGCGCCAGGTGGGCTCATGGCTTGCCGAGCGCGAGGTCAAGGCCGTCGTCATCGCATGCAACACTGCCACGGCCGCCGGCCTCGACGTGCTGCAGCGCATGCTCGACGTGCCTGTGATCGGTGTCATCCAGCCGGGTGCGCGCGCCGCGGTCCAGGCCACGCGCACGCGCCGCGTGGGCGTGCTGGCCACCGACGGCACCGTGCGCTCGGGCGCCTACGTGCGAGCCATCCGTGGGCTTGACGCCGGCGTGGAGGTCTTTCCGTGCGCGGCGCCGGAGTTCGTGCAGATCGTCGAGGACGAGCTTGCCGGCGGCACCCACCTGCACGAGGATTGGATGCGCAACAAGGAGATCTTCTATACCGACGAGGTCCGCGCAACGGTGTCGCGCGTCGTGGAGCCGCTGCGCCAGAAAGACATCGACACGGTGGTCCTGGGCTGCACGCACTTCCCGCTGCTGTCCGTCGAAATCCGCGAGGCCCTGGGCGGTGACGTCAAGATCGTGAGCTCCGCCGAGGAGACGTGTCTCGAGCTTGAGGAGACGCTGCGTCGTCGCGGCGACCTTGCAGGCGAGGACGTCACGCCCGTGCACCGCTTTGCCACCACGTCGGACGACATCACCACGTTTGCCGTGGCCGGGCGCTTCGTCTTTGGCCAGCAGCTCGACTCCATCGAGCGCATCGACCTTGGCGATCTCGAGGCCCTGACCGACGAGTGACGCCCGCGGCCGCGCGCCCTTCTCGCCAGCGTGTTCACGCACCGGCTTTCCACCCAATCGTTTCATCAAAGAGGAGCATCCATGACCGCCAGCATCGACATCGCAACGCTTGACCCTGCAAAGACCGTGGTGGTCGCGACGGGCAACCCGCACAAGGTCACCGAGATCGAGGCGATTCTCGCTCCGTGCATGCCGGGCGTGACCTTCGTGGCCCTGGGCGAGCTGGGGGACTATCCCGACCCCGACGAGAACGGCCGCACCTTTCGCGACAACGCGATCATCAAAGCCTTGGCCGCGCTTGACGAGACCGGCCTGCAGATGGCCGTGGCAGATGACTCGGGCCTCTGCGTCGACGCGCTGGACGGTGCGCCGGGCATCCACAGCGCCCGCTGGGCCGGCGAGCACGGCAACGACGCCGCCAACAACGAGAAGCTCATGGAGCTCATGGCAGACGTCGCTGACGGGGACCGCACGGCGCGCTTCCATAGCTCGGTGGTGCTGCTCTTTGCCGACGGCCGCGTGCTCTGCGGCGACGGCGACTGCGAGGGCATGGTGGGTCGCGAGCCGCGTGGCACCGGTGGCTTTGGCTACGACCCGCTGTTCCTGCCCGACGACACGCCCGGCCTGACCATGGCCGAGCTCACACCCGAGCAGAAGAACGCCATCTCGCATCGCTTCCATGCGCTTGACGACCTGGCGCAGCAACTGGCGCTCTAGGCGCAGGTTGCAGTTGCGCGCAGGGCGGATTGGGCTTCTCGTCTAGACGTCGAGGACCGTGAGGTCATGCGGGTAGCGGTTGAGCACCTCGCAGCCGTCCTCGGTGACGAGCAC
>Ga0065709_1000531_pt1 | contig 10022 bp, 7 predicted proteins | sample Hoacrofraction14_2_FD_59096 | JGI IMG/M metagenome (GOLD analysis project Ga0065709, IMG submission 59096) | Hoatzin crop microbial communities from Cojedes, Venezuela, sample from fiber fraction 14 v1 | ecosystem: Host-associated > Birds > Digestive system > Esophagus > Crop | place: Venezuela... | reverse complement strand
GGTCGCGGTCGATGAAGTCGACCACCACGCCGTCGCGAGCGGGGATGCCGTTGGTGCCGTAGGTGTAGTTGAGGAAGCCGATGTTGATGCCGTTGACGTTACGAATGAGGGGAAGTCGCTGTGCCCGCTCGGTGGCATTGCGGTAGGTCCCCACGTGGGGGATGTGCATCGAGTCGAGCATGGTGCAAGTGCGCCGCAGGCCCTTAGCGCCGCGGTCCAGNCAGTGATTGTTGGCTGTAACGATGAGGTCAAACCCCGAGGCAATCAGTTGCCGCGCGTAGCTGTCGGGNGCGCTGAAGCAGGGGTAGCCCGTGTAAGGCTTGCCGGCGAGNGGGCACTCGAGGTTCACCACNGCCAGNTCGGCGGCTTGGATGGTGGGCTCGAGCAGGGTGAAGCACGTCGAGTAGTCATATCGGCCGCCCGAGCGCGCTGCCGCAGTGATTTGCGGGCTGTGCTGCATCGCATCGCCCACAAACGTCAACGTCGCCTCGCTGCCCGCGTTGAGCAACGAAATGAGTGACAGGGCGAGTATGGCGATGACGTGCATGGAGATGGGGGAGTGTGGGGGGATAATGACCCTGCGGGCGGGTTACCGCTCGGGATAAATCTGGTGGGTGGCGGCCATCAGCGTGTTGTACATGAGCGAGGCGATGGTCATGGGGCCCACGCCGCCAGGCACGGGCGTGATGTAGGAGCAATGTGGTGCCACGTTGTCGAAGTCCACGTCGCCCATCAGTTTCCANCCGCTCTTGGTANTCGTCGANGGCTGCCGCGTGATGCCCACGTCCATGACCACTGCGCCCTCCTTCACCATGTCGGCGGTGATGAGGCCTGGCTGGCCCACGGCGGTAATCAGGATGTCGGCGTGGCGCGTGTAGTCGGCGAGGTTGCGGGTGGCGCTGTGGCACACGGTGACGGTGCAATTGCCGGGCGANGACTTCTGCATCATCATCGTTGCCACNGGTTTNCCCACGATGTTGCTGCGACCCACGACCACGCAGTGCATCCCCTCGGTGACAATCTCGTAGCGCTCGAGCAGCAGCTGGATGCCCATGGGCGTGGCGCTCTTGAAGCAGGGTGCGCCTATCGAGAGGCGGCCNGTGTTCTCGGGGTGGAAGCCGTCGACGTCCTTGCGGTAGTCGATGGCGGTGATGATGGCATACTCGTCGATGTGGGCGGGCAGGGGGAGTTGCACGATGAACCCATCGACGGTGGGGTCGCTATTGAGGCGGGCAATGGTGGCGAGCAGCTCGTCTTGCGTGACGCTGTCGTCGTGNCGCACCACNGCCGAGGTGAAGCCGCAGCGCTCGCAGGCGCGCACCTTCCCGGCGACGTAGGTNTCGCTGGCACCGTCGTGGCCGACGAGCACAGCCACCAAGTGTGGCCGGCGTCGTCCCGCAGCCACACCGCGCTCGACCTGTGAACGGATGTTCTCCAGAATCTCGGCTTGTGCTTGTCGTCCATCAATCAGTACCATTGCGTGTTGTCCTCCTCGTTGTTGTTGCTGTGTTGTTGTTGCTGTTNTGTAATTTATTGNTTATCAACGGCGGCGCAGGTTGCGAGCCATCTTCATGGGATTCTTCATCGCGGTCATTTGGTGCATGACCTTGCGCGTTTGCTCAAATTGCTTGAGCAGGCGGTTCACCTCCTCGAGGGTGGTGCCACTACCGGCGGCGATGCGCTTGCGGCGGCTGCCGTTGATGATGTCGGGGTTAGCGCGCTCGGCGGGCGTCATCGAGTGGATGATGGCCTCGATGCCCTTGAAGGCGTCGTCGCTAATCTCGATGTCCTTGAGGGCTTTACCGATGCCGGGAATCATGCCAATCAAGTCCTTGAGGTTACCCATCTTCTTGATTTGGTTGATTTGCTTGAGGAAGTCGTCGAAGTCGAACTTGTTNTGNGCCAACTTCTTGTGGAGGCGCTTAGCCTCGTCCTCGTCGTATTGCTGCTGCATGCGGTCGACAAACGAGACGATGTCGCCCATGCCCAGGATGCGGTCGGCCATACCAGCCGGACGGAACGGGTCGATGGCTTCCATGCGCTCGCCAGTACCCACAAACTTGATGGGCTTGTCGACNACCGAGCGAATCGACAGGGCAGCACCACCGCGGGTGTCGCCGTCGAGCTTGGTGAGTACCACGCCGTCGAAGTCGAGGCGGTCGTTAAACTCCTTAGCGGTGTTCACGGCGTCNTGACCCGTCATGGCGTCGACNACAAACAGCGTCTCGCTGGGGTTGATGGCGTCCTTNATCGACTTGATTTCCTGCATCATCTGCTCGTCGATGGCGAGGCGGCCGGCGGTATCGACAATCACCAGGTCGCGGCCCGTGCGGCGTGCTTCCTCGATGCCTCGCTTGGCNATGCCCACGGGGTCCTTGCAGTCGCGCTCGCAGTACATGGGCACTGCGATTTGGTCGGCGATGACTTGCAGCTGGTCGATGGCGGCGGGACGNTAGACGTCGCAGGCTACCAGCAGCGGGTTCTTGCCTTTTTCTTTCTTTAACTTGAGNGCCAGTTTGCCCGTGAAGGTGGTTTTACCGGAACCTTGCAGACCCGACATGAGGATGACGGCAGGCTTGCCCTCGACGTTAAAGGGTGCTTGCTCGCCGCCCATGAGTCGCGTGAGCTCGTCGTGGACAATCTTGACCATGAGTTGCTGGGGCTGCAACGAGTTGATGACGTTGGCGCCCATCGCCTTGGCTTTNACCTCGTCGACAAACTTCTTGGCAACGGCGTAGTTAACGTCGGCATCGACAAGGGCGCGGCGCACCTCCTTAAGGGTTTGCGCCACGTTGATTTCGGTAATTTTTCCCTGTCCTTTTAGGACTTTAAACGACCGCTCAAGGCGTTCTGATAGATTTTCAAACATATATAAATGTAGCTAGCTATTTTTTATGTGGGGGGTTAGATGAGTCGATTGGTGGCTGTGTCGGGGAAGACGACGGCGGGCTTGAACTTGCGTGCCTCGTCGATGTCCATCGTGGCGTAGGCCATGATGATGACGATGTCGCCNGGCTGCACCTTGCGTGCTGCGGCGCCGTTGAGGCAGATGATGCCCGAGCCGCGCTCGCCGGGGATGACGTAGGTGTCGATGCGCTCGCCGTTGTTGTTGTCGACGATGTAGACGCGCTCGCCCTCGATGATGTTAGCGGCATCGAGCAAGTCGGCATCGATGGTGATGCTGCCGATGTAGTTGAGGTCGGCGCCCGTGACAGTGACACGGTGTATCTTAGATTTCACAACTTGTATCTGCATGATTCAGTCGATTGATGTGTGGTGAAACTTCTTTTTTGATGGGAGAGGGGAGGAGCCGAGGGGCGATGGGATTACGCTTGCGTGGGCTTGTAGGTGATATTGTCGATTTCGCGCACNTCNCCGCAGTAGACNGTGATGCANCCCACGATGTGGTCGCTCTCGTCCCACGAGGTCACCGGCTGCAGCGAGTCACCGTCGCAAATCGAGAAATACTCCACCTCCATCTCGGGGTAGGCGTTGAGCGTGGCTACCACCCAGTCGTGCGTCTGCTCCACCGTGTGGTCGGCGCCAAAGTTGAGGCTCTCGCGCAGCGTTTGGTAAATCTTGGGGGCGACCTTGCGCACCGCNGGCGTCAAGCGCACGTTGCGGCTACTCTTGGCGAGCCCGTCGTCCTCGCGCACGCAGGGGCAGGGGACAATCTCGAGCTTCATGCCCAGCTGCTTAATCATCGCGCGAATCACGGCAATCTGCTGGTAATCCTTCTCGCCGAAGTAAGCCTTGTCGGGCTCGACCATGGTGAACAGCTTGCTCACCACCTGGCACACGCCATTGAAGTGACCCGGACGCATCTTGCCCTCCATCACCTCGGCGACGGGACCCAGGTTAAACACCCGCGTGTCGGGCTCGGGATACATCTCCTCGACGGTGGGCATAAACGCTACATCAACGCCGCAGCGCTCGAGCAGCGCCGCATCGGCGTCGGCCGTGCGCGGATAAGTACGCAAGTCCTCCTTGTTGTTAAACTGCGTGGGGTTGAGGAACACGCTCACCACGGTGAAACCACATTCCTTGACGGCGCGTTCCACCAGCGACTGGTGCCCGCCGTGCAGAGCGCCCATGGTGGGCACAAGACCTATCACTTTACCCTCGCCGCGTGCTGCGGCNACTGCTTGTTTCAGTTCAGCAACCTTGTTGATGATTTTCATTGCCATGATACATTAGTAAATAATCGTGCAAAATTAACACTCATTCCCGATATAGGCAAATCCCGTGCCAATTTTTTCATATTCCTCGCGCGGACCAGCGCGGACCAGCGCGGACTTTTTATTTTTTTGCANGCGGGCGAGCGCAGGTGATATTTTGCACGCAGACCAGCGCAGACCAGCGCAGACTTTTAATTTTTTATTTAACAGCAACTTTGCCAGAAAATTAATATTAAGTCCGCGCTGGTCCGCGCTGGTCCGCGCGAGGGTTATGTCAGTAGGCGGGGGGGATTAAACTTGGCACGGGGTTTGCAGTCTAAGGGGTATAGTGGAATTTTTTTGATTATGAAAAAAGGGATTTATATATTGATGGTGATGATGCTGCTGGGCATGGTGGCNACAGCGGCGGACTACACTAATGAACAGCTTGATTATCAGATTGTTTATCAGTGGGGGCCGGTGTGGAAGCATGCGGGCGATGCGTCGCTGTCGATTAAGAAGAATAGCGGCGGATATGTGGCNCAGNTGACGGGGAAAACGCGGTCGTGGGCCGATTCGTTCTATCCGGTGCGCGACACGTTGCGCTGTCAGATGAACAGTAAGTTGCANCCGTTGCGGTATGACAAATTTACACACGAAAAGGATTACAACGCCCACGATGTGGTGCAATTNAGCTACTACTATAGCAACACGAGTGCGCAGTGCACGCGCTACCGCAAGTCGCGCACCGAGAAAACGACGCTCGAGGCAAAGTGTCAGGCCTACGACATGGTGAGTGTGTTCTACATGCTGCGCAACCTCGATTTCAATCAGCTTGCCTCGACCAAGCGCCACACCACCGTCATCTTCTCGGGCAAGATGAAGGAGTATCTCACCATCAACTACCACGGCTTGGAGAAGGTGAAGCTGCGCAACGGCACCAAGCAGCAGGCCTATCGCCTCTCGTTCCGCTTCACCCAGAAGGGTGGCACCCGTTCGAGCGAAGACATCGACGTGTGGATTTCGACCGACGCCCAGCACATCCCCTTGGTCCTCGTCGGCAAGCTCCCCATCGGCAAAGTAAAATGCTACTACACTAAGTAGAGTTACGAGAGTTGAGAGTTGACCTCACGCAGACTACGCAGACTACGCAGACCTTTTATTTATTTTTGCTGGTAATCAGTAAATTAAAAATTAAGTCTGCGCTGGTCTGCGCTGGTCTGCGTGCAAAACCTACAGCGCGGAACGCGCTTGCTCTCAACTCTCAACTCTCGACTCTCGTAACTGTTAGAATGGTGGTGGTTCTTCACCGGGGCTGGGGAGGAAGTCGACGTTGGGTGGGGGTGGGGGAGTTTCGAGGCCGGTGGGGGTGCCGGGGACCTCGGTGTTCATGCGCGATTGGTAGGTGCCCTCGGCGCTACTGTTGAGGGTGTCTTCCCAGTTCTCGAAGCGGGCAAATTGCTTGACGAAGCGCAGGCGCACGTCTTTGGTGGCACCGCTACGATGCTTGGCGATGATGAACTCGGCGAGGCCGCGGATGTCGTTGCCCGACGCGTCTTCCGACGAGCGGGTGTAGTACTCGGGACGGTGGATGAAGCACACGATGTCGGCATCCTGCTCGATGGCGCCCGACTCACGCAGGTCGCTCAGCTGCGGTCGCTTGCCCAGGCGGTCGTCCTCGCCGCGCTTCTCGACCGAACGGTTCAACTGCGACAGGGCGATGATGGGGATGTCGAGCTCCTTGGCGAGCTGCTTGAGCGAACGCGAGATGGTGCTCACCTCCTGTTCGCGGCTACCAAATTTCATGCCCGAGGCGTTCATCAGCTGCAGGTAGTCGATGATAATCATCTGCACGTTGTGCTCGCGCACGAGGCGGCGCGCCTTGGTGCGCAGCTCAAAAATCGAGAGCGATGGCGTGTCGTCGACGTAGAGCGGTGCCGAGTAGAGCGCCTTGGAGCGCGAGATGAGGTTTTCCCACTCGGCTGGGCTCAGCTGGCCACTCTTGATTTTCTCGCCCTCGAGCGAACAAACGTTGCTAATCAAGCGGTTGACCAGCTGCAGGTTGCTCATCTCGAGCGAGAACACAGCGACGGGCGTGTTGAAGTCGATAGCCATGTTTTTAGCCATCGACAGGACAAACGCCGTTTTACCCATGGCGGGACGTGCGGCGATGATAATCAGGTCGCTGTTTTGCCAGCCCGAGGTCACCTTGTCGAGCTCGAAGTAGCCCGTTTGCAAGCCACTCAAGCCGTCCTTGCGGTTGGCAGCCTCCTGGATTTTAGCAATGGCGGCGCTGACGACGGGGTCGATTTGCACCACGTCGCGCTTGAGCGTGTCCTTGGAGAGTTCAAACAGCTTCCCCTCGGCCTCCTGCATCAGGTCGTACACGTCGATGCCCTCGTCGAACGCCAAGTTCTGGATTTGACTGCTGAAGCTAATCAGTTCGCGTGCCATGTACTTTTGCACGATGATGCGTGCGTGGTATTCCACGTGTGCTGCGCTGCTGACGCGCGAGGTGAGTTGCGAGATGCGTGCGGCTCCGCCCACGTCGTCGAGTTCGCCGCGTTCGCGCAGTTGCTCGGTGACGGTGAGCATGTCGATGGGCCGTTGCAGGTTGCCCAGCGTCTGGATGGCCTCATAGATTTTCTTGTTGCCCTCGTCGTAGAAACAGTCGGGTTTCAAGATGTCGCACACCACCGAGAACGCGTCTTTTTCGAGCATCAACGCGCCCAGCACTGCCTCCTCGACCTCGAGGTCTTGCGGCTGCAGTTTTCCCATCTCGCTCACCACAGCGCTTTCGTGCTGTGGCCGCTTCCGGTTAGTCTTCTGTTTATTCAGGTCAAATTCCATAGTACATTGGTTTCGATAGGTGGTTGCGTCAAAACTCGTTGTTGCAAACGAGATAGCAGGCTGGGCAACCCCGCAGGGATTGACTTAACCTACCCCCCAGGCCGAGTGCCGAGCGCAGCGAGGTACGAGTCCTGGGGCCCAGTACTACCCAATAATGGGCCCTCGAAGAGGTCCACTTTTCTGTAAATTAGGCATTTGCATGCAAGGGTGTGCCCCTTCGGGGAACGAGTTAGTTAGTGGCCTTTGCCCCAGGATTCGCCATTCGCTGGCGCTCATGGCTCAGCCTGGGGGTAGGTTAAGTCAACCCCGATGGGGTTGCCAAGTGCAAAGAATGTCTGCGCTGGTCTGCGCTGGTCTGCGTGCAAAAATCTCCTGCGAGTAAGTTGCTCTGCGCTGGTCGAGATTAGCGGACGCGTCCTACGTAGCTGCCATCGCGGGTGTCGACCTCGATGACTTCGCCCTCGTTGACGAACAGGGGCACGCGGATGGTGGCGCCGGTCTCGACGGTAGCGGGCTTGAGCGTGTTGGTAGCGGTATCGCCGCGGATTCCGGGCTCGGTGTAGGTAATCTTGAGTTGCGTCTTGATGGGCATCTCGGCAAAGAGCACGGTCTCGGTCGAAGCGTCGGAAACGACCTCTACCACGTCACCCTCTTTCATGAAGTCCACACCGGTGATAACTTCCTTGATGATAGGGATTTGCTCGTAGGTTTCCTGGTTCATGAACATGGCATCGTCGCCGTCCATGTAGAGGAACTGATAGGGGCGACGCTCCACGCGCACGTCCTCGAGCTTCTCGCCGATGTTGAAGCGGCGCTCGAGCACGCGGCCATCGACCACGTTTTTGAGCTTGGTGCGCATGAAAGTGTTCCCTTTACCAGGCTTTACGTGGAGGAAGTCCACGCAGAAGTACAGGTCACCATCCATGCGGATGCATGTCCCGATTTTGATGTCTTGAGCGTTAATCATTGCTTTGTAGTTTTATTGATATATGTATTTTGAATATGAGTTTCACACATTGGCGGCGCAAAGTTATATAAAACCAGAAAAAAATCAAAATCTTGGAACTAAAAACGCAAAACTCTTGTGTAATTTGAAAAAAGTATCTACTTTTGCAACCGCTTTTCGCGAGCGATAACGCGTAACACATTAAATAACATCATAATCAAGCAATGAAACGTACATTTCAACCCTCGAACTTGAAGAAGGCTCACAAGCATGGCTTCCGTCATCGCATGCGCACTGCCGATGGTCGCAAGGTACTTGCCCGTCGTCGTGCCAAGGGACGTTACAGCCTCTCGGTGAGCGATAGCGTCTACAAGTGATTCAGTAGCGCTACCCATAGCACTTCACTCGTGGCGAGCCCCCATCCTGGGAGCCCGCCATGCTAGCACTATACCCATGCAGGAGGGCCTCACGCAGACTACGCAGACTACGCAGACCTAAAATTAATTTATTAGCAAGGTTGCTGTTAAATAAAAATAAAAAGTCTGCGGAGTCAGCGTATTCAGCGTGAGGCCCTCCAGTAAACCTGCAAACGATTGCGTGGATTTTTTTTCCTTTTTTTAGTAGGGGACACACATTATTTAAAAAAAGATGTTCATATTTACAATCCATTTTGGAAAAACCAATTTTGACTTATTGATTGTGGTCAATACCTCAAAAAAAACGACAAATTAAAACAAAAACCAATAATACTCAGAACGCAAATGAAAAACGGAACATCATTTACAAATCGATTACTGCGATGGTGCGCCTTAATTGCACTATTTGCTTTGGCTACGACTAATGCCATGGCCACTACCTACACGGTAGCTGGCAACGATGCGACATTACTTGGCAAAAGTTGGGATGTTACTTACACATCCAACGACATGTCCCAGTATGGTTCAACGACCTATTATTACCTGATTAAAACAGGTAAGTTCTCGAATGCAGATGAAAATGGCCAACAGTTCAAGGTTGCTCTAGACCATGCTTGGACCACTGCTTATCCTAGCGAAAACTATACGTTTACAGCGCCAAACACTACCACAAGCTATACCATGGTCTATATCTTTAACACCAATGGTAATAGTGTATCGGTGACTGGCCCCTATACTAGTCTTACGGTAGCTGGTAATGACACGCAGGCATTGACCGACTCATGGTCAACCACAACAACGAGCAACGATATGAGCTCGGATGATGGTATTACCTACACACTCACCAAGCAGGCTACTTACACGGCAAGTGGAAGCTATCTGTGCAAGGTTGCTGCAAATCATGCTTGGACTTTTTCTTATCCCAGTACCAACCAATCTTACGACATTCCTGCTGCGGGAACCTATAACGTGACTTACTCGTTTAACGTCATCACGCAAGAGGTGTCTGTAGACGTTGCCGAAGTTGTGGAAGAGAGCGATTACACGCTCACGTGGAACGGCATGCGATACACGATGAAGGCAGGTGATGATGGTAATTACACCTACACCTTAAGCGACGTGGAACTCACGGCTGGCATGGAATACGCCTTCACTGCCACCGATGGCAGCCACTATCCCGGTGGTAGTGTAACCCCCGAAACTACTGGCAAGTACACGATTACTTTCACCTACGATGTTACCAACAACACCATCACTGCCGCCCTCAGCGACTTGGTGGAGCCCTATAGCTACACGTTCTATGTGCGCACGACGGGTAGTAGCAAGCTTTACCTGTATGCCTGGGACTCAAGTGATACCAAGCTCTTGGGTGATTGGCCTGGCACGGCAGGTAGCACCACCGAGACCATCAATGGCTACACCTATTATAAGTTTACGGTGACGACATACGATGAAACGATTAGCGTTATCGCAAATAATGCCTCGAAACAGACGAATGACCTCAAAACCACTGCGGGCACTTACACATATTATATAACGTTTAACCCCAGTAGTGGCAGCTCATCAAAGCTTAACACGGAGCCTGATGCGGAGGCGGATGCGGAAGATCACGAGTACACGTTCTATGTGCGGACAACCGATAGCAGCACGCCT
>Ga0065709_1006307_pt1 | contig 10023 bp, 8 predicted proteins | sample Hoacrofraction14_2_FD_59096 | JGI IMG/M metagenome (GOLD analysis project Ga0065709, IMG submission 59096) | Hoatzin crop microbial communities from Cojedes, Venezuela, sample from fiber fraction 14 v1 | ecosystem: Host-associated > Birds > Digestive system > Esophagus > Crop | place: Venezuela... | reverse complement strand
TGGTGGTACTTAACACTTTACAAGAAATCGGTTCCTTTTTCCATATCCAATAAAAGGAGTCGGAAACCATTTACACAAAATATTTTACGCTATCTCTACAACGTTACTTCGCCCCTGTGAAGTTACTTCGTTCCCGTAGAACCAAAGCCACCTTCGCCACGTTCTGTCTCTGAGAGGTCATCTGCCTCTTCAAACTCACATCTAAGGTACGGAGCCACAACCAGCTGAGCTATACGTTCTCCCGGCTCCACCACCTTCACCATATCACTGTGATTATGCAGGGCAACTATCACCTCGCCTCTGTAGTCTGAATCAATAACTCCCACCTTGTTGGCAGGCGCAAGCCCCTTCTTACATGCCAGACCGCTCCTTGCATATATGAAGCCGCCGTAGCCCTCCGGTATCTCCATAGCAAGTCCCGTACCTACAAATGCCGTCTCTCCGGCACCTATGGCTATCGGCTCCTCTATAGCTGCATACAGGTCAGCCCCCGCCGCACTCTTTGAACCATATGTAGGAAGCATAGCCCCCTCTCTAAGCTTAGTTACTCGCACTGTCTATTACCTCCTGATATAGTGTCATATCCACAGAGTCGGGATATGCATAGTCCGGATCAGTCTCCTGCTGCCATGTCTCGAGGCAGCTCGTCATATAGCTGAGCTTCTTCTCCGTGAGAAGCTCTGCCTTCCTCTCGTCTGTCGCCTCCCTGTCCGTAAGAGCCTTCATATAGAATATATGATATCCATACTGAGACTCAGTCACCAAGCTGTAGGAGCCGTTCTCAAGAGTATACAGCATGCTGCAGATATCTTCTCCATACACACTGCTTATCTCCTCCGGCGTCATCGTATAGTACTTCGACTTATCCAGTCCCAGGTACTCGGCCAGTTCCTCCACATCCGTAACACCCGTGGTATCACTGTCGGACGTTATACCCGTCACAGGATTTATCAGCATATTGTAGGCCTCCTCGGCGAGCTTTCGCTGCTCCTCCTTCTCCGTGTCGGTCAACTCTACCACCGTACCGTCAAGCCTGTCATCCACCGTACCGAAGTACATATCGTAAAATGTTGTCTCTCTCGCATCCTCATCAGACACCTCGAGCTTTGCTGCATCAATCACAGCCGCATATGTCTTAGATGCCATTACGTTCTCCATGAGCACCGTGGTTATAAGCTCCTCAGTAATTGACAGCTCCGATATCTGCTTATCGGCAAGTCCTCTGTAGAACTCCTCAGCAGCAGTCTCCAGCTCCGACAGCTCGTCATCGCTGACGCTCACACCATACTCAGCCGACTCCATGCAGAGCAGCTTAACATTTATAATGTTCTGCAGCACATCCTCGGGAAGCACACTCGACAGCTGCTCGGTTGCAAGCGACTGCGAATCCGTAAGGCTCGCATAGCTGCTGATATCATACACGTAGGTTGACCACACATCATCACCATAGGTTGTCTCATATGCATCCTTCATCATGCTGTAGTAGATGAACACCTCACCCTGAGACACGTTCTTCCCCGAAAATGTAAACACAGTGTCAGCCTGCTTACGTATATCCTCTTCCTCACCACAGCCGGTAAGCAGTGTGCACATCAGCACGCATACCAGCAGAAGTGCTGTATAGTATCTATGTTTCATATATTTAACCCTTATTTGCCAAGGTACAGCCTTACCTTTCGAGATGGGAGCTGCTCCCGGCTTCTCCTCCGTACATTACTCATCGGTACTCTCAGCAGCGTCATCCTTCACTATGATTCTCTCATATATATCCTCGACCAGGCTCTGAGCCTTCGCTATCATATCGTCCTGCACAAGCGAGCTTACATCACTCACGATAAAGCTCATCTTCTTCAGCACTATACGACCCTTGTAGCTCTTCAGGAAGTCCGGCACCTTCTCGGTTTCCACCTTTGCTCCCGTTCTAAATGTCAGCTCCAGCCCGTTTCTGTACTTCACGTCGGTCAGTTCAGCTCTGTGAGCAGACGCTCTGAGCAGAGATATGCTTATCAGTCTCTCTACAACCTCCGGCATCACTCCGAAGCGGTCTCTCATCTCCTGCCTTATATCATCGGCATCATCGGATGAGGTTACACTCGCTATCTTCTTATAGAACTCCAGCTTCCTGTTCTCATTTCTTATATAGGAATCCGGTATATATGCCTCCACCGGCAGATCTATATGAGTATCGAAGTCCTCCTCGACTCTCTCGCCTATACGCTCCTTTACCGCGGTACTCAGCATCTTTACAAACAGCTCATAGCCCACCTCAGCCATGTGTCCCGACTGAGCCGTACCGAGTATATTTCCTGCGCCGCGAATTTCCAGATCCTTCATGGATATTTTATAACCCGAGCCAAGATCTGTAAACTCCCTGATTGCGCTGAGACGCTTCTCGGCAACCTCCTTAATCATCTTGTCACGTCTATACATAAGAAATGCATACGCACTCCTGTCAGACCTTCCGACACGACCACGGAGCTGATAGAGCTGAGCCAGACCGAAGTTATCGGCATTATGAATTATGATAGTATTTACGTTCGGTATATCAAGTCCGGTCTCGATGATAGTAGTCGAAACCAGCACATCTATCTCCTTTCTGATAAATGCATGCATGATATCCTCGAGCTCACGCTCATTCATCTTACCGTGTGCATACTCCACGGTCGCCCCGGGCACCAGACTCTCGAGTTCATGAGCCACAGCCTGTATATCATCCACTCGGTTATATACATAGTAGACCTGTCCTCCGCGGGCGAGCTCACGGTTTATCGCCTCGCGTACCATTTCCGCGTCGTACTCCATGACGTAGGTCTGGATGGGACGGCGGTCTATCGGAGGTTCGGTAAGCAGACTCATGTCACGCACACCAATCAGGCTCATATGCATGGTCCTGGGGATAGGTGTAGCCGTCAGCGTCAGCACATCGACACTGTTCTTCATCTGCTTTATCTTCTCCTTATGCTTCACGCCAAAACGCTGCTCCTCATCTATAATGAGCAGTCCCAGATTCTTAAACTCCACATCCTCAGACAGCAGTCTGTGTGTGCCTATAACTATATCCACAGAGCCTGTCTTCATGTCCGCAAGCGTCTGACGTATCTCCTTCTGACTGCAGAAGCGTGAAAGCATCCTGATTTCCACAGGATAGCCCTTCATCCTCTCGCAGAAGTTCTCATAGTGCTGCTCAGCCAGTATGGTTGTTGGCACAAGATACGCAACCTGTCTGCTCTCGCCCACCGCCTTAAATGCAGCGCGGATGGCAACCTCTGTCTTACCGAAGCCGACATCTCCGCATATCAAACGATCCATGATGCGGTCGCTCTCCATGTCACGCTTGGTGTCATCAATCGCCTTCTGCTGATCCGGCGTCTCCACATAGGGGAAGCTCTCCTCAAACTCCTTCTGCCACTCGGTATCGGGTCCGTAAGCGTAGCCCTTCATGGTACGCCTTATGGCATAGAGGTTCACCAGCTCATCTACTATCTCATCTATACTCTGCTTGGCTCTATGCTTTGTCTTACTCCAGGTCTCTCCTCCGAGTCGGTTCAGCTTCGGCTTATAGCCGTCCTTACCGGAGTACTTGCCTATATATCTCATCTGATCCACAGGCACGAAGAGAGTTCCGTTATCGGCATACTCTATATTTATGTAGTCCTTCTCACCGCCCTCGATGGTTCTGACTTTCTCGATGCCGTGGTATATACCCACGCCATGGTGCTCATGCACCACATAATCGCCGACCTTTATATCACTGAGCACGTTGATAGGACTGCCGGTGTCGTACTGCTTCCTACGTCTCTTATACTTCGCCGTAGCCCTGCTGCTCAGGATATCACCCTCGGAAATTATTATCAGCTTCAGCTCATCACTCTCGAAGCCGCTCTCAAGCGGTCCCGTCATGACAACTACCTCACCAGGACTTATCACTCTGTCACGCTTCTCTGTGAAGTATGCCGACACCTCCTCGAAGGTCTCCGCAAGCTTCCTACCGGATGCTACAGACGACGCCACCATGATAATCCTGCAGCCGTCCTGCTTCCACTTCTCTATATCCCGGCTAAGAGCAGGCATATCACCCCTGTACGGTATGATATTCCTCGTCACAAACTCCGTGTCTGCAGCAGGCACGAGGCTCACCGGCTTATCATCGAAGCTTGACAGCATAACAGGCTCCATACCGGCAAGTCTTTCCAGTATATCTGCATCACTGAAGATTATATCCGCCTGTCCCGGCAGTATATAGCCGCCCATCAATCTGTCCTGCATGGACATGGTGAGTGCCTTGGTAAATGCCGCCGCACTCTCCTCAACCTTGACCGGCGAGTCTATATATACGCCCGTTCCCTCAGGCAGATAGTCCAGAAATGATACCGTATCCGTAAAGAAGTAGTTCACCAAACTGTCTATACCTGTGGTAGAGTTAAAGTCCATAATTTCCTCAGTCATATCACGCACGGCATGTCTGAGTCTCGCGCCCTGCTCAGTCTGAAGCTTCTTCATAAATGTATCTATTATAGGCTGTGCCTCAGCCCGGATACTGCTTATACCACGCTGCTTACGCCTGTCACTGAGGATATACTCACTCGCAGGGAAGATCTCGAAGCCATCCATCTCCTCTATCGAACGCTGCGTATCGACGCTGAAGTATCTGATAGAGTCCACCATATCGCCGAAGAGCTCTATACGACAAGGGCACTCCTCGGTCAGGGGGTATATATCTATAATGCCGCCTCTCACCGAAAACTGCCCGGACTGTTCAACCATCGACACCGACTCATAGCCCAGCATCGTGAGTTCCTCCCTCAGCTTACCCACATCGAGCTCGTCATATCTGGATATGCTGATGATATGGTTCTTCAAGTACTTCATATCAGGAAGCTTATCCATGAGTCCGTCTATGGTCGTGATTATGATGGTCTCTTCATTCTTATATATTCTTTTTATAATATCGAGTCGCTGCCTGGTCGTTTCATTTCCGCGGATATCCGCATAGTAGAACAGGATATCCTTCGCAGGATACACATAGGTGTTCCTGTTATAGAACATGAAGTCACGGCACAGCTTCTCAGCTCTCGCCGCATCATAGGTAACCACCAGTGTAAATGTGTTCTCCCCGCGCAGCTGCTCAATCAGCATAGGCTCTGCCTGTGTAGATACCCCCCGCATATAGAGCGGCCGCCTCTTCGGCAGGCGCAGGTCCAGATCCCCGCACAGTTTCATTCCCATATATAACTACCTCTTAAATATGTATCGACAGTAAATCAATCAGCCGTTAGTCACCATGTACCTTATTATACTTGTTCATAGCCGATTCGACTCCCTGCTCCACGATTTCTATCACGGCATCTGCAGCCATGCTGACACTACGTCTTACAGTCGGCAGCTCCTCATCCGTGAAGCGCCCCAGCACGAAGTCAACCTGTGACATATAGTCGGGTCTCTCTCCCAGACCGACTCTTACTCTGTCAAATACTGTGCCTCCGATCATGGCGACTATACTTCTCATACCGTTATGACTGCCGGCACTTCCCTGATGTCTCACTCTTATCGTACCGAGCGGCAGATCCTTATCGTCATATATCACGATTAAATCTCTTATATCACATTTGTAAAAATGAAGCAGCTCTGACACCGCTTCACCACTTAAGTTCATATATGTCATCGGCTTAGCCAGAACCACCTTCTCGGTTCCTATAAAGCCGTGTCCGGTAACAGACTTACACTCCTTCTTGTTAAATGGGATGTTCAGTCTGTCTGACAGCTCCGTCACTACTGAGAATCCCGCATTATGCCTCGTGCCGTCATACTTCGCATCGGGATTCCCGAGTCCAACTATTATTTTCATATATATACCTCATGTACTACTCCATCATGGACTTCATAACTCTCTCAGCCTCAGCCAGCTGCTCCTGTGAGTTAACACCCATAATCTCTCTTGCATCCTTAACCGGCACTGCGTCGCATATAAGACCGGATCTCTTGATGATGCTTATGGTGTCCGTGAGATAGTACTCGCCCTGCTTGTTATCATTGTTTATGAAGTCAAGGCTCGTCAGAAGCGCCTCGGTATTAAACATATATATACCGGAGTTAACCTCCTGTATCTTTCTCTCCTCATCGGTACAGTCCTTCTCCTCTGTGATACACATAAATGTATCATCCGTATCTCTTACAATCCTTCCGTAACCATAGGGATCATCGAGTACAGCGGAGAGTACCGTCACACCGTTACAGCACTTCTTGTGCTTCTCATACATAAGCTTCAGAGTATCCGCCTTAATAAGCGGTGTGTCACCGCACAGCACCAGTGTATCCTTAGCCTTGCTGAGATAGGGAGCCGCACACTTTACAGCATGTCCCGTACCCAGCTGATCATGCTGCTCCACGAAGTCCACAACATCCGATACAGCCTGCCTTACCATGATACCACGATAGCCTATAACTACTATTACATCCTGCGCACCTGCCTGCTTGGCAGCCTCTATACTATAGTGAACCATAGGCTGACCGCAAACCTCGTGTATAACCTTCGGGAGATCCGAGTGCATCCTCGTACCTCTACCCGCAGCAAGTATAACAGCATTTAAACTCTTCATAATTCTTCTTACTCCTCTAACGCGTTAAAACCCTTATATTTCGGGGACTCAAGAGCCCCCGAAACATATACGCCTAAAAATAGCCCTAAGATTATACTTCATAACCTGAGATATTGCAAGCCCTCTTACGCAGCAGGCTGCAGCTCTGAATCAGAGCTGCAGCTTTCAACCTTTATGCACTTTAAGCTGCGCCTGTATCTGCTGTCAGGACATATCTTTATAGTATACTCAGATGTCCTAACCTCTATCAGGATAGTCTTCTCCTTCATATCTACCGGTTCACCGGGCTTTACCTCCTCGCCCGGCTCACCGGTTATATAGTTTCCGAGTCTGCCCCACTCCAGATATATCTCAGTCCCATCTGCACCGAAGAGTCCGGGATACTCCTCCTCAAGTGCATCTATAAGCTCCTCCGCATCGCTGCTATAGCCGCGAATCTTACCCATGGTGAGACTGCCGCGTCTGAGACGTGCCTTATCCATAAGCCTCGGAGTGCAGCAGGTCGGCTCATTTCTATACCTGAGTGATATCTCCTCACACAGTATATCGCACCATGCGAGCCTGTTGTCGTAGTTAATCTCTACTCTTGTCTTCTCTTCTGTGTATATCTTACCCATATGCTTTTTCCTCCTATTTATGTATATAACTATTTGCAAATAACTGATTTCTATACCCGTTATGTCCGTTTTACAGGCATGGCTTTTCATCAACCACAGATGCCGCCACGCATCTGCTGACCGGATTTGTACCCGTCCCTCCGGTTATGGTCCCGATTCATAAGGTCACATCTCTGGCCCTTAACGGATAAGCTCGTTAGGTTAGCTGTCGGAGTGGCGGGACGGCGTCCGCATAGCTGTCGGCTCCGACTCCGACAGCGGGAGACATGATCGGTTCTATGCTTCGCAGATAAAAGTGCAAAACAAAAGAACCGATATTTACATACTGGTGAGCTACATCAGGACAGACCTCGAGCGCATCGCTCTCCGTCATCCATAATGCTTCCCGTCAGTGTTGTAAATATCGGTTCCTAAGTCTTAACCGATCATCCGGTTCTTATGTCATATGTTATATACTCCTCATAGTGAAAACATACATGTTATAAAATATCAACGTACATTGAGTATAGATCATATTATCTTACTTGTAAAGCACTTTTTTAAATTTTTTATATATTTTTTCTGTTCTGTTCACTCCTTATCATTACCTATGAATTCCCGAACACATCCTCTATCTGTTGACCGTTCAGGTGGTTCTCCTTTATAAGCCGTTCTACCATGGCGTCCACCTTGGATCTGTTGGAATTTATGATAGCGATAACTCTGTAGAGTGCATCCTTCAGCAGCTCATCTGTCTTCTGCTTAATTATCAGGGAGTTCTCACCCTCCATCATCTCTCTTTCCGACATAACCGACAGACCTATCTCATCATACATACCATACTTAAACATCATCGCCCTTGCAAGTGCTGTGGCCTGCTCGAGGTCGTTACTCGGTCCTGTGGTTACACCCTTCTCGAGTCCGTAGTAGACCATCTCCGCTGCACGTCCGGCAAGCATAGCCTCTATCTTATGCTCCAGCTCTGTTCTCGTGTAGGTACCCTTGCTCTCATTTGACAGGAGTACGTATCCGCCGTAGTTTGAGCGGGCAGATATGGTTATATACTGAGGAGTATTGCCGTGAATCCAGTGCAGCAGTGCATGTCCGCTCTCATGTATGGCAGTCTTTCGCACATCCTCCTCATCACGGTTCTCTCTCTCCTCACCATCGATGTAGTCATGATATGCCGCATCGAGTATCTCTCCCGTAACCTTATCCGACTGCTCACGGATTGCCTTACGAACTGCAGCGTTCATAACATTTTCCAGCTCGGCTATACTGCTGCCTACGGAGCGTACCGCAAGTGACTCGAGCTCAGCTGCCGTTACACTGTACCTATCCTCATCGGCAGTCTTACGCCTGAGATACTCCAGTCTCTCCTCTTTATCGGGAAGGTCTACATATATCTTCCTGTCAAAGCGTCTCAACACTGCCGGATCGAGTCCGCCGCCGTTCTCGTTTACCTGTGCATTAGTTGCCGCTATAACAAATACCGGCTTATCCGGACGTACATCGAAGCCATCCATCTCGGCCAGCAGCGCAGTGACTATGTCATCCGTACCTCTCTGTCCGGGTCCTACACTTGATCTATCCTTTATGACGGCATCTATCTCATCGATAAATACCACCGACGGTGCATACTTACGTGCCGCCTTGAAGAGCTTATGCACATTCTTTGCCGAGTCGCCTACCCACTTACTCTCGAACTTGTTGCCCTCCGTTGCCAGGAACATGACATTTGCCTCGCCGGCCACCGCCTTCGCAAGCATAGTCTTACCTGTTCCGGGAGGTCCGTAGAAGAGTATGCCCTTCGGCGCAGTGATGCCGAGCTTCGCGTACTTCTTCGGATTCTGCAGACTCTCTATGAAGAACGACAGCTCCTCCTTCGCATCCTTAGCACCGATCACATCACTCAGCTTAGTGTCGGGTCTGGATGCGCCACTCATGACATTTTCCATATCCTCGGCATCCACGGCTGTCTCAAGTCTTAGATCCATCAGCGTCAGCGTGGCTGTCCTGCCGTCCGCTGATACGCTCTGTGCCGTTCCGTATCTCAGTACCTTGTTGGCACTTGCCAGATAATCCATGGAGTGCTGCTGGTGTATAACCTTGACCATACGGTCGATGATCTGCTTCTCGTCTCCGCTGCCGAGGTCAACTATATCCCTTATACCCGCAGACTTAAGCGAGAACTCCTCCTCCCGGGAGTACGTGTGAGAGCTTGTCCTCAGTATAAATACAGGGATGTCCTCCTCCTTGCAAATGTTATACATCCTGCGGCCCTCAGAATCGACATCCTCTATATTTACATATGTATGCTCGTTATCNATNAGTTGACAGATATTGATACCAAACCTTATGTCTTTGCACCCCGGGGGTGCAAGGGGTGCACGAGGGGGTGCATACTCTCAAATGAAAGCCTGCCGCTCACTCCTCAGCATGAACGTCGAATGAGCCGAGCAGCATCTCTTATTTCTGTGCTCATTTGTATTCTACCTGCCCGACTCAGAAATATTCAATCTATAATTCAGCAAAGACACAAAAAAGGAGCAGCCATGTCACCGGCCACTCCGTTTCTTCCGGACATCGCTGTCCGTCTTTATACTGTTATCTCTGTTCCGTCCCGGAATACGAAGGTAATGTCTTCCTTTGTCCTGACCCTCACGGTTTCCACAAAGGTGCTCCAGACGGCATCGTCAAACTCGGTGACGGCATCCTGTTTCTTCAGGGCCTTGATGAATAATGTCAGCTTCTCCCTCCGCGCAAGGTTATCCGCGATCTGCTCTCCGAGCTCATCGTATCGGCTCTTCGTCTCTTCATACCTTCGCGCC
>Ga0065709_1006316_pt1 | contig 10035 bp, 12 predicted proteins | sample Hoacrofraction14_2_FD_59096 | JGI IMG/M metagenome (GOLD analysis project Ga0065709, IMG submission 59096) | Hoatzin crop microbial communities from Cojedes, Venezuela, sample from fiber fraction 14 v1 | ecosystem: Host-associated > Birds > Digestive system > Esophagus > Crop | place: Venezuela... | reverse complement strand
AAAAATCCCTCCCGGTTGAACCATCCATTCATTGGAAACCAAGTTAATAATAGCAGGAAAAGCGTTAAAAATCAACCGAAAGAGGCTCCAAATGGCTTGAATTCTTAAAATAGTATAAACTCTTTGTTTATGACCGCTAAATATGGTATGATTAGAAAGATTCAGGGGAATGATTGACTTTAGTGTGCTAATGTGGTAGCATAGTAAAGAATTTTTGGACCCGGGAGGCAAGTATGGCGGAATTCGACATGGTGATGGACGCGCGGGAAAAGATCAGCCTGCGGCTGAGGGAGTTGTACCAGAAGAACGGGTTTACCCGGTACCGGATGAGCAAGTTTGAGGAGTACGACCTGTACAGCCGGAACAAGGATTTCCTGATGAGCGAGAACGTGATCACCTTTAACGACGTAAGCGGGCGGCTGCTGGCGTTGAAGCCGGACGTGACGCTGAGCATTGTGAAGAACGGAAAGGACTGTGGGGACGGCATTCAGAAGGTGTACTACCACGAGAATGTGTACCGCGTGGCGAGCCCCGAGGAAGGCTTCCGGGAGATGGATCAGGTCGGAATTGAGTGCATGGGCCGGATTGACGGAAGCGTGATCCGCGAAGTGCTGGGGCTTGCGGCGGAAAGCCTGGAGACATTGGGGCGGAAATATGTGCTGGCGGTGAGCCAGCTGGAAATTTTGCGCAAGGTGGTAGAGAACCTGAGCACCGACCGCGGCGCGACGGAGGAACTGCTGACATGCGCGCGGGAAAAAAATACGCACGGGATTGAGGAAATCTGCCGGAAGTACGGGCTGGACGAGCAGGGCGGACAGCGCCTGATTCGCCTGATCCGGATGGATGGTCCGGCGAAGGACAAGATGGATGAGGTGAGAGCGCTATCCAAAGAGATCGGTATGGAAGGCGCGGCGGACGAATTGAATGACGCGCTTTCGGATTTGAATACGGACAGCGTATGGATCGATTTTTCCGCGACGGGAAATCTGAGGTATTATAACGGCATCGCGTTTCAGGGCTTTTTGGACGGAGCGCCGGGCAGCGTGCTGAGCGGCGGACAGTATGACGGGCTGATGCGCCGGATGGGCCGGAAGGACCGGGCGATCGGGTTTGCCGTATTTCTGAATCAACTGGAGCGGCTGCCGGAGGAGGGATGCGGAAATGCTTAATATTGCCCTGCCCAAGGGAAGACTGGGCGAGAAAGTGTATCAGCAGTTCGCGCAGGCCGGGTTTGAGTGTCCGGCGGTGCTGGAGAACAGCCGGAAGCTGATTTTTGAAAACGAGCAGGCTGGGGTGCGGTATTTCTGGGTGAAGCCGAGCGACGTGGCGATTTACGTGGAGCGCGGGGCGGCGGACATCGGCGTGTGCGGGAAGGACATTCTGATGGAATACCGACCGAAAGTGTACGAGCTGATGGACCTGGATATCGGGAAATGCCGGATGGCGGTCGCGGCTCCGGTCGGGTTTCAGGAAGATCCGGAGCGGACGCTGCGGGTGGCGACGAAGTTCAGCCGGATCGCACGGGACTACTACGCGGGCATCGGGCGGGACATCGACATTATTCATTTGAACGGGTCGATTGAGATTGCGCCGATTCTGGGATTGAGTGATGTGATTGTGGACATCGTGGAGACCGGGACGACCCTGAGGGAAAACAATCTGGAAGTGCGGGAGACGATTATGCCGATTTCCGCAAGGCTGATTGCGAATCAGGCCGGGTACCGCTTCAAGCGGGCGGATGTGGACCGGCTGATGAAAGGACTGGAGGAAAAGCAGGCATGATGAAGATCATGAAAATGGGCGAAGTGTCCCCGAAGGAGATTTTTGATCGGAGCGCGCCGACCGCGAACGTGGAGGACATCGTGGCGGATGTGATCCGGAATGTGCGGGAAAACGGGGATAAAGCCCTGAAGGAATATACGGAAAAGTTTGACGGGGTTAAGCTCGACAGCCTGATCGTGACCGAAGAGGAGATTGAAGAGGCGATCGGGAAGACGGATCCGGAATTTCTGCGCGTGCTGGAGCGCGCAGCGGAAAATATCCGGAAATTCCACAGCCGGCAGGTGCGGAATTCCTTTATCATCAATGAGGAAAACGGCGTGGTGATGGGGCAGAAGGTGATGCCGGTGGACCGGGCGGGCGTGTACGTGCCCGGGGGCACCGCGCCGCTGTCGTCCACGGTGCTGATGGACGTGATTCCCGCGAAGATCGCGGGGGTCGGGCAGATTGTGATGGCGACCCCGCCCGGAAAGGACGGGAAGATTCATCCGTCCATCCTCGCCGCGGCGAAGGTGGCGGGCGTGGATCTGATTGTCAAGTGCGGCGGCGCGCAGGCCATCGCGGCGCTGGCGTACGGGACGGAGAGTGTGCCGAAGACCGACAAGATTGTCGGGCCGGGGAACGCGTTTGTGGCCGAGGCGAAGCGGCAGGTGTACGGCGTGGTGAGCATTGACATGATTGCCGGACCGAGCGAGATTTTGGTCGTCGCGGACGGGAAGAGCAATCCGAAGCATTTGGCGGCGGACCTTTTAAGCCAGGCGGAGCACGACAAAATGGCGAGCGCCGTGCTGGTGACGGACAGCATGGAGCTGGCGGAACAGGTGCGGGACGAGGTGGAGCGCCAGTTGCCGGAGCTTGCGCGGCAGGAGATTGCCCGGGTGAGCATTGACCGGAACGGGAAGATCATTGTGACGGAAGATCTGCGCGCGGCGATTGAGGCGGCGAACGAGATCGCGCCGGAGCATCTGGAGCTGTGCGTGGACAATCCGTTTGACTATCTGGACGCGGTGAAGCACGCGGGGAGCGTATTTATGGGGAGGAACTGTCCGGAGGCGCTGGGCGATTATCTGGCCGGGCCGAATCATACCCTGCCGACGCAGGGGACCGCGAAGTTCTTCTCGCCCCTGAGCGTGGATGACTTTGTGAAGAAGACGCAGTACACCTATTTCAGCCGGGAAGCGCTGATGAACGTGGCGGATGACGTGGCGAGATTTGCCATTGAGGAAGGGCTGACCGGACACGCGCGGAGCGCGCTGAGCCGCGGGGAGGAATAAGATGAGCCGATTTTTTTCCGGAAAGTACCGGGATCTTGTGCCGTACACGCCGGGGGAACAGCCGAAGGGGCAGCAGTTGATCAAGCTGAACACGAACGAGTCTCCGTTTCCGCCGGCGGACGATGTGGCGGAGGCGGTGAAGGAAGAAGCCGCGAAACTGAACCTGTACAACGACCCGGAGTGCACCGCGCTGCGGGAATGCGTGGCCGCGAGATATAACGTGAGCCCGGACGAGGTCATTATGACCAACGGAAGCGACGAGGTGCTGAACTTCGCGTTCATGGCGTTTTGCGACGATGAACATCCGGCGGTGTTTCCGGACATCACATACGGATTTTATCCGGTGTTCGCGAAGATCAACCGGGTGCCGTACAAGGTGATTCCCTTGAAGGAGGACTGGACCATCGCGCGGGAGGATTACGCAGGTGAGCACGGGATGATTGTGATCGCGAACCCGAACGCGCCGACGGGGCTGGCGCTTTCGTTGGATGAAATTGAGAAGCTGCTGATGGAACACAGCGATGACCTGATCGTGGTGGACGAGGCGTATGTGGACTTCGGCGCGGAGAGCGCGGTGAGGCTGGTCCGGGAATACAACAATCTGCTGGTGACGAGGACGTTTTCCAAGTCCAGAAGCCTGGCGGGGCTGCGGCTCGGGTTCGGGATCGCGCAGAAGGAAATTATACGCGATCTGAAAACCATGCAGTATTCCACGAACCCGTACAATGTGGACCGGCTGGCGCAGGCGGCGGGCATCGCGAGCCTGATGACGGACGACGTGAACCTTGCGCGGGTGCAGACTGTTTGTGAGACCCGGGAGTGGACGCGGGCAGAGCTGGAAAAGCTCGGATTTGAAATGACGGACAGCCGGGCGAATTTCCTGTTCGCGCGGCATGCGCAGTTCCCGGGGAGTTTGCTCCGGGACGGGCTGAGAGAAAGAGGAATCCTGATCCGGTGGTTTGATCAGGAGCGGATCCGGGACTGGAGCCGGATCACCATCGGGAAGCGGGAAAACATGGAAACCATGGTGAATACCATCGCGCGGATGCTGGAGGAAAAGAAATGAGACAGGCGGAAGTGAACCGGAAGACCGGAGAGACGGAGATCCGGGTTTGGCTGGATCTGGACGGTACGGGAGCATACGAAATTGATACCGGAGTCGGTTTTCTGAACCACATGCTGGAACTGTTTTCCCGGCACGGGCGAATTGACCTCAAGGTGACTTGCAAGGGTGACACATGGGTGGATGATCACCACAGCGTGGAGGACATCGGCATCGCGCTGGGACAGGCGATGGCGGAGGCACTGGGCGAGAAGAAGGGCATCCGTCGGTACGGGCAGATGCTGCTGCCGATGGACGAGGCACTGATTCAGGTGGTCGTGGATCTGAGCGGCAGGGACTATCTGGGGTACGGGCTTGAGATTCCGACGGAGAAGGTCGGAACATTTGACACGGAGCTGGTGGAGGAGTTTTTCCTCGGGCTGGTGCGGAATCTGAAATGCTCGCTGCATATCCGGCAGCTGGCGGGGAAGAATTCGCACCACATTATTGAGGGGACATTCAAGGCGGTCGGGCGCGCGATGCGCGAGGCCGTGAGCATTGACCCGGAGACCGCCGGGGAGATCCCCTCCACGAAAGGATTGCTATGAGCGAAGTAACTGCCATTGTGGACTACGGGGTGGGGAATTTGTTTTCCCTGACCGGCAGTCTGGAAGCCATCGGGCAAAAGGCCGTTGTGACCGGAGACGCGGAGGAGATTTTGAAGGCGGACCGGGTGATTTTGCCCGGGGTCGGGGCATTTTCCGACGCGAGGGAGAAACTGCGCGCGGCGGGGCTGGATACCACAGTCCGGCAGGCCGCGGAGCGCGGGACACCGCTGATGGGAATCTGCCTCGGAATGCAGATGTTGTTTGAGAAGAGCTACGAGTACGGCGAGCGCGAGGGGCTGGGACTGCTGAAGGGCGAGGTTCGGCCGATTCGGGAACTTCTGAGAGAGGCGGGCGCGGATCCGGAGGAAGAGCTGAAAATACCGCAGATGGGATGGAATGCGCTGCACATTCTGAAGGACAGCCCGGTGCTTGCAGACGTCCGGGAAGGCGAGCATGTGTACTTTGTGCACTCCTACGCGGCGGACGGATGCGGGGATTCCCTGATCGCGACGGCGGAATACGGGATTCCGGTGACCGCGTGCGTGGGGAAAGAGAATGTGTGGGGATGCCAGTTCCATCCGGAAAAGAGCGGGGAGACGGGACTGAAGATTCTGCGCGCTTTCTGCCGGATGAAGGGAGAAAATGTATGATTATTTTTCCGGCGATTGATTTATACGGCGGGAAGGCGGTTCGCCTGTTGAAGGGCGACTATCAGCAGATGACCGTATACAGCGGGCACCCCGAGGAGGTCGCGAAGGATTTCGCGGCGTGCGGCGCGACGCATATTCATCTGGTGGATTTGGAAGGCGCGAGGGACGGCGGGACGCCGAACCTTGAGACGGCGGTGAAAATTCGCCGGGAGAGCGAGCTGTTTTGCGAGATCGGCGGGGGCATCCGGAATATGGAAGTCGTGGAGAAATATCTCGGGGCCGGGATGGACCGCGTGATTCTCGGGACGGCGGCGGTGAAGGATCCGGATTTCCTGCAGGAAGCCGTGGAGAAATACGGGGAGAAGATCGCCGTGGGCGTCGACGTGCGGGACGGCAAGGTCGCCGTGAGCGGGTGGACGGAGCAGTCCGGGTACGATTTTCTGCCGTTCTGCCTGAAAATGCGGGACATGGGCGTGAAGACGCTGATTTGCACCGACATCAGCCGGGACGGCGCGATGCGCGGGACGAACCGTGAAATGGTGCGCGAGGTGAGCGAGAAGACCGGGATTCAGGTGACCGCGAGCGGCGGGGTGTCCACGATGGAAGATATCCGCGCGCTGAAGAAGATGAATTTGTACGGGGCGATCATCGGGAAGGCGTATTATACCGGGGATATCGATCTGAAAGAAGCGATCAGGGAGGCAGAATGATTACCAAGAGAATTATCCCGTGCCTTGACGTGAAGGACGGGCGCGTGGTGAAAGGCGTCCGGTTTCAGGGGCTGGGAGATGTGGATTCGCCGGTGACGCTGGCAAAGCATTACAGCGAGAGCGGCGCGGACGAGCTGGTGTTCTACGACATCACCGCATCGGCCGAGGGACGGGCGCTGTTTACCGACATCCTGACCGAAACCGCGAAGCAGGTGTTTATTCCGCTGACCGTGGGCGGCGGGATCAACGGGCTGGACGACTTTGACCGGGTGCTGAAATGCGGGGCGGACAAGGTGAGCGTGAACTCCGGGGCGATCCGGCATCCGGAGCTGATCGGCGAGGCCGCGAAGAAATACGGGGATCAGTGCGTGGTGCTGAGCGTGGACATCAAGCGCGTGGACGGGCAGTTTCGTGTGTTCGCGCGGGGCGGCCGGGACGACACCGGGTTGGACGCGATGGAATGGATTCGCCGGGGCGTCGGGGACGGCGCCGGGGAGGTCGTGGTGAATTCCATTGACACCGACGGCGTGAAGCAGGGGTTTGACCTGGAGATGCTGGAAAAGGTGTGCGAGGTGGCAAAGGTGCCGGTGATCGCGAGCGGTGGCGCGGGAAAGATTGAGGATTTCATCACGCTGTTCAAAACCCTGCCCGGGGTGGACGCAGGGCTGGCGGCCTCGATATTCCACTTCGGCGAGGTGGACATAAGGGATTTGAAGGAAGCGATGCGGGAAAACGGGATTCCGGCCCGCGTCTGAAAAGGAGAGAGAAAGATGCTGAAGATTGATGAACTGAAGTTTGACGAAAAGGGACTGATTCCCGCGATTGTGGTGGACGCCGTGACGCGGAAGGTGCTGACGCTGGCGTATATGAACCGGGAGAGCCTTCAAATTTCCATGGAGAAGGGGCTGACCTGTTTCTGGAGCCGGAGCCGGCAGGAACTGTGGCTGAAGGGCGAAACGAGCGGGAACTATCAGCACATCGTGTCCATTACGGCGGACTGCGACCGGGACGCGCTGGTGGTGATGGTGGAAAAAGACGGGCCGGCGTGCCATCTGGGAACGGACAGCTGTTTCAATGATCCGGTGTATATCAGCGAGGAGCGGCATGACTTTACCTATGAAGGGCTGATGGAACTGATCCGCGGGCGGAAGACCGAGAAGAAGGAAGGCTCCTATACGACCTATTTGTTTGAGAAGGGACTGGACAAGATTCTCAAGAAGGTTGGCGAGGAGAGCACCGAGGTGATCATCGCCGCGAAGGACAAGGACCGCGGAGAAACGATTTACGAGATTGCCGATCTGGCGTATCATGTGATGGTGCTGATGGTGGAAAGCGGAATCGACCTCAAGGATATCCGCAACGAGCTGGCGGCGCGGCATGTGATTGACCATAAAGTGAAGCAGGAGAAAATGACGAGCGATGTTTGATCTGCATACGCACAGCCGATTTTCCGACGGGAAGAATACCGCGCGGGAAATGGTGGAAAGCGCGATTGAGAAGGGTTTCAAGAAATACGGGCTGAGCGAGCACAGTCACTGCGACTGGGATGTGTGCGGGATGACGCCGGAGGTCACGAACGAATACCGCGCGGAGATGGAAAAGCTGAAAAAGGAATATGCCGGGAAGATTGAAATCGTTTGCGGGCTGGAGCGGGACTATTATTCCGACGACGAGCTGGAATATGACTATGTGATCGGGTCCGTGCACGCCGTGATGATGCCGGACGGGCATGCGTTCTGCGTGGATTGGGAGCCGGAGAAGATTGAGAAGGATATTCAGACCTATTTTGCCGGGGACTGGTACGCGCTGGCGGAGGAATACTTCCGCGTGGAAGCGGATGTGGTGCGGAAGACGAAGTGCGATATCATCGGGCATTTTGATCTTGTGAGCAAGTACAATGAGCAGCGGGGCTGGTTCGATGTGGAACACCCGAGATACCGCGCGGCGTGGAAGGCGGCGGCGGATGCGCTGATTCTGACCGGGAAGCCGTTTGAAATCAACACGGGGGCGATCAGCCGGGGATACCGGACAGACGCGTATCCGTCGAAGGAAATCCGGGCATATCTGCGGGAGAAGGGCGCGAAGATGATTCTGTCGAGTGACGCGCATCAGAAGGAAAATATCGGGTTCGAGTTTGAGCGGTTTCAGAGCGAAATATGATGTTGCAAGGGCGCAACAAAAGTGATATCATGCCTTCCGGAAACGGAGGAGGAACGGATGCGGTATCTGTATGAAACACACATGCACACCTGTCTGGCCAGCGCGTGCGGCGTGAGCACCGGGAAGGAACATGTACGGTTTTACAAGGATCAGGGATATACGGGCATCATTGTGACGGATCACTTTTTCGGCGGGAATACCTGCGTGCCGCGGAATCTGCCGTGGGAAGAGCGGATTGACCTGTTCTGGCGCGGGTATGAGGACGCGGCCGAGGAAGGGCAGAAGGTCGGGCTGGACGTGTTTTTCGGATACGAGCAGAATTTCGAGCATGACGAGTATCTGGTGTACGGGCTGACGAAGGAATACATGAAGGCGCACCCGGAAATCGAGCATTGGACGCGGCAGGAACAGCTGGACGAGGTGCACAAGGCGGGCGGCACGGTGATTCAGGCGCACCCGTTTCGCATGCGGGACTATATGGATATCATTCGCGTCGGGGAGCTTTTCGCCGACGGGATTGAGGGTGCGAATGCCGGGAATTATCAGATGGACGACGCGCGGGCGTACGCCTTCGGGAAACAGAAGGGATTGCTGATGACCGCGGGGAGCGATAATCACCACTCGCCGGCGCCGATGCTATTTGGCGTGGAATTGGAAGAAAAGATCGGGAGCGCGAAGGATTACGCGGAGATCATTCTCAGGGGCGGGCCGATTCATATTCATGTGCCGGAAGGACGGTTTGAGATGCCGGACTGGGAACGGGACGAGCGGCATTTCGCGTGGCATCTGAAGGCGGATGAGACGCTGGAGGCGCTGGAGAAAGGTCCGTGGACGTGAAAAAAACCGCTTGACAACAGGGGGCAAATGGTGTAATATACGCTTTGCCGCTTTACGAGAGCGGGTTTGACGCGGGGTGGAGCAGTTGGCAGCTCGTCGGGCTCATAACCCGGAGGTCGTAGGTTCAAATCCTACCCCCGCAACTATGGCTCAATAGCTCAGCTGGCTAGAGCATTCGGTTCATACCCGGAGTGTCATAGGTTCGAGTCCTATTTGAGCCACTTATCCCCGAAGCCTTACAAATTAAGGCTTCGGGGATTTTCGTTTTTGGGAAAATTGACTACCTTGGTGCTCGATTTACCATTTTGACGCCCGTTTTGACTACCAAACGGGGCGAAAAGTTATGGTTATTATGATCCGACTATCGTTGATTTGGCATTCGCGATCGCGACCAGGTATGGAGAGGGAGCAGCTGCGCTGGCCTGTGAGATGTGCGACGAGATGGCGGAACTGCAAGGCATTTATATTGCACCGACAGAGCTCGCCGAGGCTAAATCGTACGAGTATGTCAAAGCGGCGGTCGATGCAGACAGAAAAGAAGAGGCAAAGCCTGTTAATGAAAGAAATGAAATTGACAAGAGCAAGACGCCGAGATATACTATTCCTGATAAAGAAGTTCTTCGCGTGAATTACGAGAAAAGTGTTGAGGAAGGTTGGATTTCTCCGCTCGTAAGCTTTGCAATTTATTACAATATTGAAGATACTATTTATAATGAATTAGTTGGTGAGAAAAGTGCGGGAGGCATTGAAAACGGGAAGTCATTCGTAGCATGTTAAGTTCGTCAGACGCCATCTGACGAATCTGTAATTGGAGAAACAGAGTTTACCCATTTTGACTATCATTTGATAATCAGACGGAGGAAATGCATGATGAAGACAGAAGTCACGCTATTTTCTTATGAGAATATTGAACTGCAGGTTCCAATCACTCCTGAAAGAGAGACTGTTTGGCTCACACAGGAGCAGATGAGTACA
>Ga0065709_1006619_pt1 | contig 10036 bp, 8 predicted proteins | sample Hoacrofraction14_2_FD_59096 | JGI IMG/M metagenome (GOLD analysis project Ga0065709, IMG submission 59096) | Hoatzin crop microbial communities from Cojedes, Venezuela, sample from fiber fraction 14 v1 | ecosystem: Host-associated > Birds > Digestive system > Esophagus > Crop | place: Venezuela... | reverse complement strand
GATACTTTGCGGGGAGTAGGGGCGCAGGCGTGCTATCGCCTTTCGCCTCCACCACTTGTCGATGTTCCACGACATACGGTGGTTGAGGGTGTCGTAGGAGGAGGCGATGTTGTCAAACATCCTCTCCACCTGCCCGCCCTTCTCTTCCGCATCGGAATAAGGCTTCACCTGTTCCTGCTTATAATTCATAATCTAATCTTTAGGACAAACCCGACCCAGTCGGGGCAGCTCTTAACAGAGAGTTTTTTTCTTTAGGACAATCCCGACCCAGTCGGGGCAGCTCTTAACAGAGAGTTTTTTTCTTTAAGACAATCCCGACCCAGTCGGGGCAGCTCCTGCCGGAGGGCTGTCTGCGGCGCAGCCGCCATCGCCGGAACGGCGATTTTAATTGTCAATTGTCAACTGTCAACCTTCCGGTTAAGCGAGGGCAAAGGAAACTTGTTTACTTTGCAGAGCGTGAGGAAGGTCGGCGTAGCCCACTGTCAATTGTGAAAAATTATCTGTGAAGCAGATATTTTTTCACATTGTTCTCTATTCTTTTTGCGATATCCTCGCTGTCGTCGGCCTTCACGAATTTCTCACCGGTGATATGCTCGTAGAGCTCGATGTATCTGTCGCTCACGGAGAGGGCATATTCGTCGGTGATTTCCGGCATTGTCTGCCCCGGTTCGTTCATAAAGTTGTGGTCTATGAGCCACTGTCTCACGAACTCTTTTGAGAGCTGTTTCTGCGGTTCTCCTTTCGCGAATTTCTCCTCGTAGCCGTCGGCATAGAAATAGCGGCTGGAGTCGGGGGTATGGATTTCGTCGATGAGATACACTTTACCGTCTCTCTTTCCGAATTCGTATTTTGTGTCAACGAGGATAAGTCCTTGTTTTGCAGCTATTTCCTGTCCGCGCTGGAAGATTTTGCGTGTGTAGTCCTCGATGATGGCGTAGTCTTCTGCGCTCACGAGTCCTTGTTTGATAATCTCCTCCTTGCTGATGTTGAGGTCGTGTCCCTCGTCGGCTTTTGTCGTCGGGGTGATGATAGGCTCGGGGAAGCGCTGGTTCTCTTTCATTCCTTCGGGGAGTTTCACTCCGCAGAGCTCACGGCATCCCTCTTTGTATGCTCTCCAGGCGCTGCCTGTGAGGATGCTTCTGATAATCATCTCCACTCTGAAGCCCTCGCATTTCAGTCCCACGGTAACCATGGGGTCGGGTGTGGCGAGTTTCCAGTTGGGGCAGATGTCGGTGGTGTGGTCGAGGAACTTCGCCGCTATTTGGTTTAGCACCTGTCCTTTGTAGGGTATGCCTTTCGGCAGTATCACGTCGAAGGCTGAAATGCGGTCTGTGGCAACCATCACAATCAGGTCGTCGTTGATGTCATACACGTCTCTCACTTTTCCATGATAGACACTCTTCTGTCCGTCAAAATGGAAGTCTGTTGTCGTTAATGCTTTCATAAAACAAAAAATTATATTAATTTTAATTGTCAACTGTCAATTGTCAATTGTCAATTGAGAATGCGGCGCAGCCGCATTCTCATACGCCTCCACGATGCGTGTGACGAGCTTATGCCTGACGATATCCTTTTGTTGCATCTCCACGAACCCAATTCCTTCGATGCCTTTGAGGATTTGTATTGCCTGCCGCAGTCCACTTTGTGTGGAGTGGGGCAAGTCAATTTGCGTGAGGTCGCCTGTTACCACCATTTTCGTGTTCCAGCCCATACGTGTGAGAAACATTTTGAGCTGTGCCACGGTAGTGTTTTGTGCCTCATCGAGGATTACCACGGCGTCGTTGAGCGTTCTTCCGCGCATAAATGCGAGGGGTGCGATTTGTATGATGTGTTTCTCCATCATGTCTTGCAGCTTCGCCGCCGGTATCATATCCTCGAGCGCATCGTAGAGGGGTTGCAGATACGGGTCAATTTTCTCCTTCATGTCGCCGGGGAGGAAACCGAGCTTTTCGCCTGCCTCCACTGCCGGACGGCTGAGGATGATCTTTTTCGCCTGTCGTTGTTTCATCGCCCTCACTGCGAGTGCGATGCTCAGGTATGTCTTTCCCGTTCCCGCCGGTCCTGTGGCGAAAACGAGGTCGTTGTTGTCGAATGCGTCGATGAGTTTCTGCTGGTTCTCGCTGCGGCTCTTCACGGGCTTTCCTGTCGTGGTATATACCACCACCCCTTTTGCCATCTCGCTTCCGGGCTGCACGCCGTTCACAATGTCGAGAATGTCCTCCTCGCGTATCGAGTTGAACGTCAGCACGTGGCGTCGCATCGCCTCAAGATTTTCTTCAAACTTGTTCAGCTGCCCTTCGTCTCCGAGCACTCTCACCACGTTGTCGCGGGCCACGATGCGCAACTTGGGATACAGGGCTTTTATCATCTGCAGATGTGAGTTGCCTGCCCCATATAGTGCCACCGGGTCGATGTCTTCTAAAACTATATGCTTCTCTGTCAAAATCCTTTAATAATAATGTTTGTAATTTACGTAAATTTGGCGCAAAGTTACACAAAATTTATGAGATATACACTGAAAAGGAGAAAATTTTTTATTTTTTTCTTTTCAGATGCCCCATATTCAATGTTTTTATATGATTTTCCTTGTCATACTACTCTGCGAAGAGGTCTTCGGCAGTTATTTCTTTCTGCACGATGCCCGAATTGATGTTATGTTTTATGCCATATACAGTTACCATTGTGGTGTGTACCGCCGATGTCGTTCCGCTTTCCTTTATGAAGACCTCCTTTTTGTGAATTAGTTTTTTCGCATACTCGTCGTCGATTTCGTACTTCTCTCTGGAATATTTCATTTCGCACATATTTATCACCTGGTCTTTGCGGTCTATGAGCAGGTCAATTTGCACACCTCTTTCTCCGTCCTCTTTTCGCTTGTTCCGCTTCGATATCCAAGAATATTCCGCACTTTCCACGCCTGCGATGCCGAGAGCTTTCTTTATCTGTTTTGTGTGTTGCAGACACACTCTTTCAAAAGCCAGACCTGTCCAGGCGTTATGCAGCGGTGAGTCGATGTTCTGACTCCAGAAGTTCTCGTCATTACGGCTGTTCTCCTGCATATATTTAAAATAGAATAAGGTGAAATTGTCTATGAGCTGATATATAGCCTCCTTTTTCTTGTATCCGAGGGAGTTGTATTTGCGTATGAATCCGCAATACTCAAGGTCGCTGAGTATTCTAGTGAGGTTGCCATTATAGGCTATACCTCCCTCTTTTGTTATCTCCTCCATCGTCATTCCAACTTTCTTTTGCCCTAAAATCATAACTATGTTGATATACGGGTCGGCGTTTTTAAACAGGGAGGCGTAAAGGGAGTTGAACTCGTTGCGTAATTGTCCTGTGGAGCTGAAGAAAAGGTTGTCGATGTTTTGCGCAAGACTTAATCCCTTTTTCATCAGCGACCAATAGAAAGGCACGCCTCCAAGTATCATATAGGCCTCCAAGAGCTGGTAGCGGGGATATTGCAAATCGCTGTATTGAGCCATCAGCTCGCATTCGTGGAGGGTAAACGGCTCAAGCCTTATTTGATAGGTGATACGGTTGTGCAGTCCGCCATAGTTTTGAACCAGCTCATTGATAATCCATGAGGTTGACGAGCCGCACACGATTAAAAGTATGTCCTTACGATGAACAGCCCATCCGTTCCAGAAATGCTCCAGTGCCGGAATGAAGCCCGAACGTGGGGTGTCGAGCCACTGTATCTCGTCGATAAACAGCACCTTACGACCTTCTCTCATATCTTCCAACTTCCTTTGCAGGGCGTGGAAGGCGTCTATCCAATCTACAATTTTACCGGCCTTGAAACCATTCTTCTCCAAGGAATATTTAAACTCTTTTAGCTGGCTTTTCAGAGGAGTGTGAGAGGTACTCGTGTACTCGAAGGCAAAGTTGTAGTTAAACACCTCGCCTACGAGGTATGTCTTTCCCACGCTACAGCGGCCATACACCACCATAAACTCACTCTTGCTGGAGGAAAAAGCCTCCATAATTTGCTGCTGTTCTCTTTTTCTGCCTATTAACATAACGATATGTATTTAATCACACTGCAAAAGTAAGATTTTTTTCGATTACATCGTGTAAAGAAAGCAGAAAAAGTGCTGAAACTTGGCAAAATCTGCGATTTTTTACCACATTTTGCCAAATTTGAGGCGTATTTTGGTTGTCGGGAAGAATTTTTGAATTAAAAAACAAATGTTTTTTCTATAGCTGAAAGATTATTCGGGAAAAATTTGTAATTTTGCAGCCGTAAATAAAAAGGAGGGATGGGGTACTCTAAAAAAGAAATCAGACCACCACAGGTGCAGCATTGGTTGGGCCGGTGTGTCCTGAAGAAAGAACCCTCTGTTAAGAGCAGTCCCGGCGGGGCCGGGTTTGTCCGAAAGGAAAGCTTTATAGAAATTAGAAAAAAGACAAGTCTTTGAGAATTAGGGCATTGATGAAATCTTTGATAGCTTGAAGACTTGAGATTTACGGATAAGAATTAATAATGAAAGAATCGAAAGATAATAAAGAGAAGTTTTTGCATGTTTTTGTGGCGATAGTGCTGGTGCTTGGCATTGTGCGCCTGCTGTTTCCTTCGGTAACAGGAAAGACGACGGAGACGGGGGAGGCTGCTGACAGCACTGCCGTGGCGGCACTTGCGGCAAACGATGACACAGAAGATATTGACGGCTCCGACAACGGCAAGGCATCTGGCAGCGACAGCAACGATGCCGAGGGCAGTGCGCCGGCCGTGAATAATGCCGCTGAAGGCAGCAATCTGGCTGCAAATAACACCTCTGAAAATGATACGGCAAATGCTATAGTCGCGGATGCTTCAAATGCCTCTGGCTTAGGACCGGATAATCTTGTGAATGTTCCTGAAGACGCCACAGACTATTCCGCCGGCGGAGAGCGTAAGAAGCACAGAATTTTCGGCGTGCATAGCTATCGCGACTGCTTCCCCGATTTAAACGATGTTCAACTGGCATCGGCACAGCGTTATGGCGTGCAGCCCGTGGCCAACCGTGAGGATGCCGAGATGCGCAAGAGCGAGCTGGTGTTCGTGGGGGCAAACCCTTACTTCTTCGTGCAACCCCTGAGCCGCAGCATACCTTATTTAGTGCCGCGCGCGTCGGTGCTGTTGCAAGACATCGGCAGGGCATTCTTCGACTCACTTGACGTGAAAGGTCTGCCGCTCCACAAAATCATCGTCACAAGCGTACTGAGAAGCAAGGATGATGTTGACAGACTGCGCCGATACAACCGCAATGCCACAGAAAACAGCTGCCACCAGTATGGCACCACGTTCGACATCACTTATAACAGATATAAGACAGTGGAAGACCCCAACGGTCCAAAACGTCGCGAGGTTAGAAACGACACACTGAAATGGATCCTTAGCGAAGTGCTAAGGGATATGCGTGCGCAAAACAGATGCTATGTGAAATACGAGGTGCATCAAGGCTGCTTCCACATAACAACGAGATAATGGAAAATGGATAATTACAGCACTCTGTGCTGTTTGCGCCGGAACGGCGCTCTAATTGTCAACTTTCCGATTAAGCGAGGGCAAAGGAAGCTTGCTTACTTTGCCGAGCGTGAGGAAAGTCGGCGAAGCCCATTGTCAATTGTCAATTATTTACGGCTTGCCGTAAATACGCTCTCCAAAGATTTTTGTACCGACCCTCACCATAGTGCTTCTGCATTTTATGGCGATGGGGTAGTCGTGGCTCATTCCCCACGACCTTTCGCAGAATGCGGGGTTGTCGGCGAAGTATTTGGCTTTCAGCTCGTCGAAGAGTTCGGCGGCGGCGTTCATCTCGCGCTCCACCTGTTGCATGTCGTCGGTGTTGGAGGCCATCATCATCAATCCGACGATGCGTATGTTTTTCATTTCCTTCCATTCGCCGTCGTCGAGGAGCTGGCGGCAGTCGTCGGGCGAGAGGCCATATTTCGTGTCTTCCTGTGCGATATGGAGCTCGAGGAGAATGTCGATGACCCTTCCGATTTTCTCCGCCTGCTTGTTGATTTCACGCATGAGTTTCAGAGAGTCCACGGCCTCGATCATCGAGATATATGGCACGATGAAGCGCACCTTGTTGGTCTGCAGGTGTCCGATGAAATGCCATTGTATGTCTTTCGGCAGTGCGCCGTGCTTTCTTTTCAGCTCCTGCTCGTGGTTTTCACCGAAGATGCGCTGCCCTTGTTTGTAAGCCTCCATTATCGCCTCTTCGGGGTGGTATTTGCTCACTGCCACGAGTTTCACTCCCTCGGGGAGTTCTGCAAGCACCTCTTTTATTCTCTCTCCAACCTCTGCGTTTTCCATTTTAATTTTTGTTTTTATGCTCGAAGACGTCCATGATGGCTGTGTCGGCGATGCTCACGATGTCGTAGTCGATCATTGTGCTGCCCATCACTTCCTCTACGTTTTGCAGTGCGCTTTTCAGTGAGCTGCCCTGCACGAGATAATACACGTTCGAGCGTTTTTCCTTTGCTGTTTTCTCGTCGATGGTGATGAATTGCAGTTTTGCCTTATACCATTTGTCGGCGCTGTCTCTGTCGTCGAAGAAGATCTCCGAGTAGGATGCCTTGTTGATGTTCTCCACGGTGAAGGCTCCGCTGATGTATGCTGACATTTCCTCTATTATCTCCGACTCTGCCTCTGTGAAGCTGAGTGCGTCAACGGTATATGTCTCTTTAACTTTTTTCTGTGTTCCGTCCTCAATGGTTTTCTCGTAGCTTATTTTGCATTCAAACCAATTTGCTGTTCTTGTTTTCATTTCTTTATTTATTTTCGTTCATTTTCTGTTTTGTTAGCTCATCGATAATCTCTGCGGCGATTTTTTGGCTTCTCGCGTCGTTGAGGTTTGACTTTCCTCCGAGGTCAATCTGCAACTGGCTGAGCTCATCGAGCGATTTCTGGCTGTGGCTGATATAGTCTTGTTGCGACTCGTCCATATTCTCGTTTGAGTACCATTTATTGATTATCTGCGCGGCCTTGGCCGAGTAAGCTCTTCTGAATTCCTCCTCTTTCATTTTCTGCTCCTCCATCCTTGCCTTCTGCTCTTCGGGTGTGAGGGTAACGGAGTCGCCGGTCACTATACCCCTGTCGTTCAACGGGTCGTAGCCTTGTTCGATAAGTTCGTCGGTGGCAGACTTCGGTGCTCTCTGCACGAATTCCACTTCCGTCTCTTTCGGCACGAGGTCGGTATATACTGTCCATCCGATGAGTGCGAGGATGATGGCGGCGGCGAGTCCGAAGAGTATTTTAAACAATACGCCTTTGGTCTTTATCGCGCTTCTCATCTGGTCGATGTTCTGGTATCTCTTCTCCGGGTCGGCGGCGGTGGCTTTCTCAATCACCGTCTTGTATTTCAAGGGTATCGATGCCTGCGAGAAGAGGTAGTTGATGAACTTGCCGATGGAATAGATGTCGCTTCTTTGGTCGATGTCGCCTCCTTCTAGCACCTCCGGGGCCACGAAGTCGCTGAAGTCGCCATACATCATCTGCCTGTCTTGTATGTTGGCATAATACGAGCCGTTGGTGATTACCGCCACGCTGTTGTCGCCTTTCATCGCCATGACGTTCGACGGTGCGAAACACACATGGTAGATGTCTTGGCTGTGCAGTTGCTCGGCGAGGTCGAGGATTTGGCTCACTGTCCTGTCCACGAAATTGTTTTGAGCCACCACTGCCGGCGTCTCCGTGAGCAGGTTCTCGAAGCTGGTGAATGCTGAGGTTTTCAGTCGCAGACCTTTCACCTGGCCGTTTTGCGAGATGGCGCTAAAGGCCAGTTTTCCCTCAATTCCAAGATTAGCTGCCGCCTGCGCCTCATAGCCCAAGTCGCGGCTGAAGAGCGGGTTGTCAAGCAGTTTGGTATTGAGTATCAGCACATTGGCAAATTTCTTGTCAATCTGCTTCTTATACACGTTGCCTAAGGGTGTGCGGGCCACTTTCTGTGTCTGCGCGTCTCTCGACTCCACCAGTTGTTCGTAACTTATATCCATCGTCTCTAAAATTTATTTCAATCTTATACTTTTCTCACTGCAAGCGTTAGCTTGCCACCTCTTACTGCACGGCTCGCCGTGCCACCTCTCACTGCAAAGCGGAGCTTTGCCCCCTTTTTCGGGTGCAAAGATAGCAATTTTTTTTATATCTTGCAATTAATTCTCAACTTTTTTTAGTTTGCGGTACAACATCAGCAGATAAATGCCGCCTCTCACCGACAGTTCTGTCGCCATGGCAATCCACACACCTTTAAGTCCATACACGGGCGCGAGGGCGGCGGCGAGGGTGAGCCTTACTCCCCACATACACACGCCGTTCACTATCATCGGCCGTAGCGAGTCGCCCATTCCCACCATCACTCCGTATGCCACGATGCTGGCGGCGAACATCGGTTCTGCGAAGGCCTCGATTCTCAGCACTTGCGAGCCGAGGGCGACAATATCGTCAACAGGCGTCATCAGTCCAATCATCTGCGGCGCGAAGATATACATCAGCAGTCCCATCGCCGACATCACGAGCATTCCACCGAAAACGGTCATGTATCCGAAACTGCGGCAGAGGTCGCGCCTGCCGGCCCCCATACTTTGTCCCGTCAGGGTGGTGGCGGCATCTTGCATACCGTAGCCGGGCATATAGCAGAGGCTCTCGGCGGTTATCGAGAGCGAGTGGGCTGCCAACGCCACGGTGCCGAGAGGCGCGACGATGATAGTGCTCACGATTTGCGCGCCGCTCATCATAATGTGCTGCAGGGCTATCGGCACACCTATCTTCGCCGCGTTGCCGGCATATCCGCCTTTGAGCGAGAACCCTTCCCAACGGCCTCGCAGGGAGAGGTGCTTATTGCGCACGAGCAGACGGTAGAGTAGGGTGAGCGAGGTGATCACTGCCGCCACGAGGGTGCCGAGAGCCGCGCCTTTCACGCCCATGTCCAACTGGAAGATGAAGAGGTAGTTGAACACCACGTCGAGCACACACATTATTATATTCATCACGCTCGGCGTTTTCATGTCGCCGGCGCATTTCAACATCGAGGAACTCAGGTGGTCGATTTGCATAAACGGCAGCCAGAAACAGCAGATGAGGAAATATATCGACGCGTCGCCGATGACCTCCTCGTTACCGCCAAGCCATACCGGAACCAACTTGTAAACCGAGGCGGCGGCGACGGTGATGCAGAGTGCGAAGAGCATTGTGCAGAGCAGGGCCTGACGGAGAATCTGACGGGCGCGGACGAAGTCGTTGGCACCGATGGCATGCGCCACCTGCACGGAGAAACCCATCGCGGCGGCGGAGGTCATACCTCCCAAGAGCCACAGCGACGTCTCCACGAGACCTATTGACGCAGAGGCTTGCGCGCCGAGGTGGCCCACCATCGCCGCGTCGATGTAAAACATCAGTATCGATGACAACTGCGCCAGCATCGAAGGCAACGACAAACTCACGATAAGGCTCGCCTTATCGCCCCTCGTCAGCGTGCCGTGCTCACGAATGCGCCGCAGCAGTTCTTCACTTTGCTTCATTATTTAAAACTACTCTCTATATCAAACCAATCTTTTCTTTTTACTGCACGGCTTGCCGTGCCACCTCTCACTGCAAAATCGGAGATTTTGCCACCTCTCACTTTATCATCCGAAAAATATCCATCGGATGATAAGCGTCAGCACGACGGCATAGAAGCCCGCGAGCGCATCATCAAGCATGCACCCCCATCCTCCGTGAATATTTTTGTCCACCCACCGGCATCCCAGAGGCTTGGTGATGTCGATAATGCGAAACAGCACGAACCCCGTTGTCGCCAAGGCGAGCGTGCTTTCCGTCGTCGGGCAGTAGAGGGCGGCAGTAACGGCAATCCACGTGCCGAAAAACTCGTCGATAACCACTCCCCGGGGGTCTTCGCCCCAGTATTTCTCCATCACGTTATCCGTCCACACCCCGATAAAGAGCGATGCCACAATGAGCACCGCCGTGGCTATGGCGAGGGCGTCGGGAGAGAGCAAGAAATACAGGCCGGCCCATATCAGCAGACCCACGAAGCCCGCCAATGTG
>Ga0065709_1030034_pt1 | contig 10038 bp, 6 predicted proteins | sample Hoacrofraction14_2_FD_59096 | JGI IMG/M metagenome (GOLD analysis project Ga0065709, IMG submission 59096) | Hoatzin crop microbial communities from Cojedes, Venezuela, sample from fiber fraction 14 v1 | ecosystem: Host-associated > Birds > Digestive system > Esophagus > Crop | place: Venezuela... | reverse complement strand
TCTGAGAAGTACTCAAAGTTACGTCCTGCAAATGCATTTCTATGTGTGTTCATAGCCGGTGCATACCAACCGGATACATCCATTTCATCTGCCATCTTGCCGATTACTCTTCCGAAGAGTTCTGTCATATCTACATTCCATGTAGCCGAAATCAGAACAGATCCCGGGAATCCGATTGAGCTCTGGCTTGTAAAGTTATTGTTGATTGATGCAGGTCCGTCACAGTCAACTGTCTTTACCTTACCAACTGATGTAACTTCAGGTGTAGAATATCCGCCGTATGCAATCATAGTATCCATATCAGATACTGTGAGCTGGTCGAGGAGAAGATCCCACTTTTCATCATCATAGTCGAGTCCTCTAAGGTCATAGAGTGTGAGACCATTGTCTGCTCCAAGTGTAGGCATTACGTCACTGTCGTCGTTATAATCTTCAGGATCATAGTTGTCGTTATAGATGAATTTAGCCTTATATTCATCAGACATGCTGTAATTTGTAGGAGCTGCTGTAGCTTCGTCATAGTTTGCAAAGCCGTCTGCTCTTGAGAGATATGTTACATCGCCTCTGGCATCAGAGAACTGATTTGTTGCAGCTTGATCATCTGTTGAACGTGAATTTGATTCATCATATGTGATTGTTGATGCGACTGTATATGTCTTTTCATCAAGTACTTCATGAGAGTTAGCTCTTACAGAAATACCATAATCGCCCGATTCAAGAACATAGCATCCATCTCCGCTGTCATCATATGAAGCCATATCTTCAGCGCTGAATGTAATTGTAAGTGTCTGAGATGCTCCTGCTTCAAGAAGATCTGTCTTATCAAATGCAACAAGGTTTGCTGCTGCTTTCTCGATTCCGCCGTTTGTGTATGGTGGATTGTAGTATACTTCTACGACATCTTTTCCTGCAACATCGCCTGTATTTGTAACTGTTACGTCGATTGAAAGTTCACCGTCATTATCTGTGATATCACCCATCTCTACATCAAATGTAGTATATGAAAGTCCATATCCGAATGGGTAAAGAACATTTGCATCATAGTCAAATTCCATGCTTCCTGCCTGTGCCTCGGCATATGCTGTTTCATAGAATTTGTATCCTACATAGATGCTTTCAACATAGTTTACAAACTGAGGGAGTGTTGTAACTTCTCCTCCTGTAAGCCAAGATGTTGATGTATAAGCAAATTCATCCATGTTGTCATATGTGAACTGACCAAAATTGTTGTATGAAGGTGTTGTGAACAAGTCATATACGAATGTATCAACTGTTCTACCTGATGGATTCACATCTCCGCAAAGGATTTCGCCAAGCGCGTTGAATCCGCTCTGTCCCGGACATGGAGCATAGATTGCGCCCTTAATCTGTTCATAATCATTGAGAAACCCAAGTTCCATTGCATTGTTTGCATTTACAACTACGACAACGTTGTCAAAGTTAGAGCATACCATTTCAATAAGCTCTTCTTCTCTGTTGTCGAGTTCCAAATAGTGGTCGCCTTCATCCCAGTCTGTGCCTTCATTAAGTGTATCGTCGTATGTACCTGCAAAATATGTATTACCTGTCGTAGCATCCTGCTCAGCCCAGCTTCCGTCTACAACTGCAGTCATATCTGTAGGAAGATCTGCGTTTTCACCGCCGGGTCTTGATATAACAACAAGTGCTACATCAGAGAACTCTTTTGCTGAAGAAATGAGATCATCTGAATATTCTGATACGTTTGGTTCCGGAAGCGTCCAATCCTGAGCCCACATGCCTACATCCGGTCTTGCATCCTTATATTCCGTATAAAAAGAAACCAAATCTTCATTTACGCTAAATCCTGCGTTTGTAAGTCCTGTGATAAGGTCAATGATTTCATACTGATCTGAAATAGCACCTGAACCTACACCACCGAATACAGGATTTGTTGACGACCAACCAAATACGTTAATGTTTGAATTTTTCTCAAGCGGAAGAAGTCCGTCATTCTTCAAAAGAATCATACCTTCTTCTGCTATCTGATCTACTGCATCGTAAGCCTCTTCGATGCTCTCATCAGATATTGAACCGCCCTTTTCAAGAGCATTACTTACAAGAGTTTCCATAGGTCCCAAAATGATCCAGTTAACGCCTATGCACACGCCTGCTATAAGTGCTATAACCGCACTCATTCTGGTTACAAATTTCTTAGATGCCGACCACTTGGTCACACCCGCAACAATCAGCAGAATTATAAAAAGTGCGAGTATAATCGCAAGGAATATAATCTGCGGAATACAACTTCCCAGGACGTTTTTTACGTCCTCCATGTTAATTGATAACATTCTATACCCTCCTTATAAAAACGTTTCGGCTCATCGCCTGTTGCTTTGAAAAAAGAATAACCTCCTTCTTATATGATTTTTTCATAACCTTATATGTAAAAAATATATTATGAACTTATATAATTTATACTATAGATATATCCTTAAAATATTTATTTTTCTTCATCACTCTTGCTATCAGTTTTTTGACCCTCGGGGAAGATAATCTTAAATACAAAGAAAAATACTATCATGGAAATACCGCCCATGATAAACGTTGAACCGATATTATACAGCCATCCCGGAACAAAATCTTTCATAACGCCAACCCACACGCAGTTAATTGAATTAACAATAGGTGTTATGATGAGCCACGCTATAAAATACCACATAGCCTGCCAGTATATATTGCCCTTGCTCTTAAATGTGATATTTCTTTGAAGTGGAAAATTGATGCACTGTGCAAGAAACGATCCTATAAGCATTGCTATGAAATATCCAAGGCCTCCGCCTATAACAACCTCTCCGGCTTCGTTATATAATACGTCATATCCAAGTGCATTCCATGTAAAACTCTTACCAAACAAAGTCACGGGAATAGCCGGCCAGCTCCATTTGGTTCCTGCAAGTTCTATTCCTATCAGATTTGGCAGAAAAGCAAATATTAAATATTGGAAAATTGTGACACCCTCTGAAAAAATAATAAAGAAAAATATCTGATAAAGCCATTTTGAAAGCTTCGGATGCCTTTCTGAAAAGTTTGCCCAAAGTTCTTTTATTTTTTGCATGTAACCCTTCTCCTTTCCAAAACTGCGCATTTTTTTGCGCAGAAAAACATAAGTTTTTCGATATATTTAGATTAGCAGTTTCCGAAGGGAAATTCACACGTTGTTCACAAACGGTTCATTTTTTAGCACGAAATGTAATTTCGTATATAAAAAAACTTCGCCGCATAGGCGAAGTTTCTTATTATTATGTATTTATAGGTAAAAGAACTCTTAGTTCAAACCAATCATCGGTTGTCTTGACGGTTACGCTTCCGCCATATCCCGCCGCGACTTGTTTTATACTTTTTAGTCCATATCCGTGATATGCAACATCGGGTTTTGTGGTTCTCGGAAGTCCGTTTTCAAATTTCAAATTTCCTTTTCCTTCAAAATAATTTTCAAATTTACATAGCACGAAATTCTTTTGCCTTGATACCGACAGATGGATTAGTCTTTTTTGCTTATCCGGTATACGCCTTTCATATTCTATTGCATTATCAAGCGCATTGCCAAATACAGAACACAAGTCCATAACATCCATATTACTTAGAAGAGTTCCGTCTGCAACGCATGTAAATGTAATCGAATGTTTTTGGCAATACAAGGCTTTGGATGTTATGACCGTATCAAGAACAACATTACCTGTCTTATACTGAGCTTCATATGTTTTAATTGCATCTTCCATCTCATCTAGGTACTTGTCCTTTTTGTCGGGATCGGGTTCATTTCTCAAAACCTGAATCTGGTGTTTTAAATCATGATACTTTTGATTTATTAAATTTATGCTCTCTCTCGATAGTCTGTACTGCACATACTGATTTTGAAGTACACTTTTAAGAGCCTCTACTTCTCGCCATGCTCTATTTTGACAGCATATGACATAGTGCGTATACAAAACAGCAAAGCCACCTATATCTACAAGCGTTCTTATTATAAGTACATCCATAGGATATGTTGCCGAAAACGGAGTATCTGAATATATGTAACTTATATTACTGACCGCAAATATCGCAATTCCTATAGTTATTGCGCTTATCAGTTCTTTTTTTGCGATTCCAAGATGCATATCGGATGGCATTTGCTGTTTTTCAAGCATATATACCATAACGGATATCGCTCCGTATATTGTTACCAATAATAATATTTCATTTACTTTTGGTATTTTTGCCTTTGCAAAGAAGAAGCAGAAAATCTGCCACTCAAAAGATGCCATAAGCTCCGCCAAAACAAATGCTCGTATAGTAAAATAAGCAGAATCCTTGTGCGATATATGGCAAGATAAATCTATAAACAAAAACATTAGAAAAACCGCCACAACCATACTCGGTATCCAAAGCACTATATTAAATCTCGATGATACAACAAGCCATACTATTTGTATAAAAAGCATTCCTATATATATACATATTCTTTTTAACTTGTCACCTTTTTTGTGCATCATGAGAATATATATCATGCATGATAACCACTCCGATATAGCGGTATATACTCTTGGAATATCCGGAATGTTCAGTTCCATAATTTTCCCTCTTTTACTTAATATTTTCCCCGATATAATTGGTCAGCGCCGTCATAAAGTCATTTTTTCTGGCCCTTGCAATTGCCAGCATATTGCCATTTACAACTGCGCATCCATCTTTTATGCCCTCAACATATTTTAGGTTTACAAGATATCCCTTGTTGCATCTAAAAAAGCTCTCTCCCGACATCTTCTCTTCGGCATCTTTCATTGTTGCAATTGTTGTATACTCATCCGTTTTGGTATAAAAAGTCAGATTATGCCCATGACTTTCTATATATGTTATCTGATCGACATCAACCTTTCTGCTGCCCCCCTTAAAAGATATTGTCACATAATGCTTATTTTTATTGGAAATACGCCCAACAGCCCTTTTTAGGCGCTGACTAAACGCAAAATAATCTACGGGCTTTAATACATAGTCAAGCGCATCCACGGCATAGCCTTTTATAGCATACTGCGCCATATTCGTTATGAATATTATGACAACTTCGGGATCCACCATTCTGATATTCTCCGCCGCTGTCATACCATCCATGAACTCCATCTTGATATCCATAAGAATTATGTCATATACAGACTTATAGTTTTCAACAATTTCATCACCATCGCTGTATCTTGTTACTTGAAACTCTTCTCCGCTTTCATCACTGTATTTTTCTATATATTCCTTCAACTGCTTTGCATATCCGTCTTCATCTTCAACAATTGCAAGCTTTATCATAAACCCTCCACCTTTATATATGGTTTTATAATCGGCGCTATGCTCATAGGTCCATCACACGGCGCATCATATTTTTCCCCATTTTGTCTTGAAATACAAAAATCAACAAGTCTTTTTGCTGCAACTTCCGCATTCCAAATATCTTTTATAGTTCTGTATGCATTTTGTCCAAGGCGTCTTTGCAGTCCTTTATTTTCAGCAAGATATACCGCCTTCTTAATGAAATCATCGATATTTTCTTTGTCATAAATAATCCCGTTTTTGTCATGACTTATAAGATATGGAACGCTACCTGCCATACTGCCCGCAACTACGGCGCATCCGCTATTCATAGCTTCATTTACGACAGCGCCCCATCCCTCAAGATTATTACTTGTGAAAAGATAAATCTGACTGTCTTCCATCATGATTCTAACTCTTTGCGGCGGCAAAAAACCATGAAATGTGATAACGTCTCCAAGCCCCAAATCACTTGCTTTTCCATGAAGCGCATCACTCATTTCACCGTCGCCTACAATGTTCATTCTAAACGGAATTTTTTTATCCTTTAATACTTTTGCAAGATCTAAGACAAAATCGGGATTTTTTACTCCCTCCATGAACCTTCCGCTCCACATGATATTTAACTTTCCATCAGGTGAAATCCTTTTCATATCTTTCATCTGCTCATCTGTATATGTTTTTAGCTCAGGAAAATATCCCCATCTAAACATCTTATTTTTATAGGCATGTATAAGAGCAAAATCAGATGCTACATATGCACCATTGCAAAGCATATATACATTTTTATTGCGAAATCTTATATGCTCTTTGTACTTTGCTACAAGCCCCCTTGGCGATATGGCTTTCCATTGTCCATCTCTATATATACGTTCGCTCATTCGTATGAGGAGCTTATCCTCCATAGCTCTTTTTATGCAACACTCATTTACGTCTGTATCGAGCGACCAGCCAAGAAGAACGACGTCATAGTCTCTAATCATCTTTTTTATTTCATCAGTATTTTCATCCGTCTTTATGAGCAGATAGTCCGGATCTTTTATCATTTCTCCCCAACCCATATCTTGCCTGTCCTTTTCCATGGCCTGAGTCTGTATGAATTTAAAGTTATCTTTCCCCAAAAGCTTTATCATCTCACTGCAAAAAGGGATTTGATGATGATTTATATAATTTGAAATAAACAAAAAATTCATGATTTAATCGCCTTTAACAAAATATTTTTTAAATAAGCTCTTTAAAATCTTTTGTAGGAAAATATTTTGCTATTTTCTCCTCGTTTAGATTCTCTCCTATCACAATGACAACTTCTTGAGACTCAGAGCACTCGCTAAATATAGCGGCATCTTTTGTGGCATTTATTTGCAAGAATTTGTCATTATCTATTTTTAAAAAACCTTTTATTCTATAAATATTTCCAAGTTTTTCATCTCTGATGGCATCGGCTACTGCTACCTTTAATTTATCCGCGTCCAGATTTACTCCAAAATAAAATAGCGATGTATATGCATTATCATCTTCTATAGGCATTTTTACAAAACTTGTTCGAACATAAGATGACCTATAAATTTTTTTCATATCATCGTCATCGAAATCATTCCAGTCTTTTGCCTTTATGATATCATCAATATTTCTATTTATACCAAATCTATCAAAAATATTTTTTATGTATTTTCTTTTTTCTATGGCTTTGTCCACAGATAAGCCGCTTATTTTGCTTATAAGAATTATTCCTGCATCAGCAAGTTCCGATGCAAGGATATATTCTGACTTATCAGAAATTTTCCTGCTTTCTGCATCCACAATTCCGATTACATTTCCAAGCTCGCACATTCTATCGAGCGGATCTTCATATAGCATATCATATAGTTCATCTGTATCAAATATGCCCGAAGGCTCGATTATAACTCTTGTATAGCCGCTCATTGCAAGCGTTATGAGTTTTGTTTTGAGTCTTCTTTTGTGTGCTTCTTTCCCGTCTCCGCCGACTATCATTGCAACATCAAGATTTTCTCCCGTTATATCCTTGAACATAGCGGCATCAACATTTATAGCACCGTAGTCGTTTTCAAGTATGCATACTTTTTCACCTATACTTATTAAATACTTTGCATATATTTTTATAAATGTTGTTTTGCCTGATCCAAGAAAGCCTGTTACCAAATCTATTTTTATCATGTTCTATTTTCTGTTTCTGCCTTTCTCTTTCTTTTTTCCGAATACATATTCTTATCTATTCTCTTTAGGAAGCTCTCGGGTGTGTCCTTCTCTTCATCAAATATGGCCTTACCCATAGACACATTTATCATAAATTCATAAGGGAGTTTTCCGGCATTGACACTTTCATTGAACACTTCACACTCACGTTTTATATTATCTTCTATAATATCCAATTCTTTTTCATCATCAATATAGTCCACAATTATGAACTCGTCGCCGCCATATCTGGCGCACATAGTCGCTGCGTCCGTGCTCTTCATTATGATATTCCCGACTTCACAAATTGCCTTGTCGCCCTCGATATGCCCAAAATTGTCATTTATATCCTTGAATTTGTCAATATCAAGAATGATGCACGCCAATATTTTGTCAGTTTTATTAGTTCCAAGAAGCATGTCAATTGAACCTTGCCCCTTACTTGATTTTATTGCGTTCGCCAAATAATTATTGAAGAACTGTCTATTATATAAGCCGCTCAAAGTATCTATATACGAGCTTTCATTTTGCAAATTAAAATAAATATTTACAAGCGCTACCGCTATAGCAATGTAAATAAGCGATACTCCGTAAATAAATCCCTGCACGATAGCAGCGGACAACGTCATAAATGTGACCATATAAAGCGAGAAAAATCTGTATTTTTGGCTTGTTCTCTTATTTTTATAATTTTCATATACACTATAAAAAAAGTAGAAAAAATCTATCACCCAAGCCAGTATAAAAGCCGGCATTCTGGAATAAATATTATCTGCGCTTATTTTGAATATTATGGGATAAAAAAGATTAATAATTCCAAAGCAAAATACCACAAAAAGCGGGATGGCAAAGGTTGCATAAAATTTAAAGCTTCTGAGTCTATCATTATTTATCTTGCAGTCCGCATATATTGCAAACATATAGATAAATATGGAAGTACAAAAAATAAGTGTTGTATTGGATGCATAAGAAAGAAACCTTCCGTAAGGCCTATCTATCCCATCAACAATATATGTAATCATGTCAACGATACACATAAACATTTCCATGCGAATTATTGACAGAAACATTCTCTCTGATACAAGTCTTGTTTTGTGCGAGTGCTTGCTGCTGGCATTTATAAGAAGCATAAGCACTATACCGATTGTATCAACTATAAGATTTGCATAAAGTGTGCCGCGCAAAGTAATTATCAAAATAATCCTCCAAAACAGGTGATATTAGGTCAAAATAATAAAGAGTATATGTACTCTTTCCATATACTCTAATTATAAACCATAAAAGTTGCCTATGGTAGTTTCTTATTTACATGACTATAGCCATGCAATCTATATCATCTTCGAATTTATGTGACTATAGCTATCAGCCTATAGCATTTTATAGGTTACATGACTATCGTTCCGCCGCCTATAACAAGATCTCCGTCATAAAATACTGCCGCCTGTCCTGTTGTTATAGCTCTTTGCAGCTCATCAAACGTTATATCTACGCTTCCGTCAGCATTTGCATATATCTTCGCCGGCTGTTCTTTTTGTCTGTAGCGAATCTTAACATTTGCCTTGAACTCTTCACCTTCTTTTGGAATATTTCTCATCCAAGTGATGTCTGTTACCTTCAAATCTTTTTTGAACAGTTCATCATTAGATCCAACCGTTACCGTATTTTCTTCCATATTTTTGGATAAAACATATACGGACTGCGGAACGGCTAGACCAAGACCTCTTCTTTGGCCTATCGTATAGTGTTCGGCGCCTTTGTGTTTTCCGAGGACATTTCCCTTTGTATCGATGATATCGCCCTCTCCAAAACTTTTGCCCGTCATTCTGCCTATGAGCGATGCATAGTCTCCGTCAGGAACAAAACATATATCTTCACTGTCGTGCTTGGTAGCATTTACAAAGCCGTTATCCAGCGCGATTTTTCTAACCTCGGTCTTTTTGACAAGGCCTCCTAGCGGGAAAATAATCTTAGAAAGCGTATCTTGATCGATCGGATACAACACATAGCTTTGATCTCTGGTCATATCAACAGCCTTTTGCAAATACCATCTTCCGTCTTTATATACTTTCCTTGCATAGTGCCCGGTTGCTATATAGTCATAGCCATTTTCCATGGCCCACTTTTTCATATAGCCGAATTTCATGCGTCTGTTGCAGTCGATGCAAGGGTTTGGTGTATTTCCTTTTAGATACTCGCAGGTGAATTTCTCCATTACTTCCTTTCGAAACTCACTCATAAAATTTATAACCTTAAAGTCGGCACCGATTCTCTTTGCAACTGCCGCAGCATCATTTACATCATCCAGACCGCAGCATGTATTTTGCTCGGGAAGGCCAATCCCCGAATAGTCATAGAGTCTCATATTGCATCCTGTGACTTCATATCCTTCTTCTTTTAACAAAAATGCCGTAACCGAGCTGTCTACGCCGCCGCTCATTCCGACAAGTACTTTTCCTTTTGACATATAAACCTCTATCTTAACCAAAATTCTACAACGAGTAAAGCAGACACTCGCAATCCGCTTCGCTACTTGCTCGTGAACCGCCA
>Ga0065709_1030033_pt1 | contig 10039 bp, 3 predicted proteins | sample Hoacrofraction14_2_FD_59096 | JGI IMG/M metagenome (GOLD analysis project Ga0065709, IMG submission 59096) | Hoatzin crop microbial communities from Cojedes, Venezuela, sample from fiber fraction 14 v1 | ecosystem: Host-associated > Birds > Digestive system > Esophagus > Crop | place: Venezuela... | reverse complement strand
ATAGCACTGGCTACAGTAATATATCCGTATTTCATAATACATTCTTTTGTTAATACCAATGCAAATTTACATAAAATTTTTTATTCAGTTCTATTTCAGGTAAAATCTTTACTAAATAACCCGAACTAATATCTTAAATTTTATAAACAAAAAAGAAAAAACTATAAGAATATTATCAAATGTATACATACTACAGAAATAAGTTGTAATTTTACACTCAACTTTAAGTGTTTGATTTACACCGGGACTAAAACCGTTTAATTCCAAGGGAATTGTTCTGATGAAACTAATTAAAACTCAATAAGATCCAAAGTTTGGTTTGGTAACGTAGTCGTTAAAACGAAAAATAGAAAAGTATAAATAAATTTATTAATCCAAAATTAATTATTATGAACCTAAAAAGAACATTAAGAGAATTAGGCTATTGTACGGTCTTATCGTCTTTGATGTTGAGTTCATGTTCACCCGACTGGGGAAAGGCAGATCCTCCGGCAGGTGATCAAGTTCTCGCTTCAAGGGAAGTTGTAGGTACTTTCTCCTTTGATGGAGAGGGAACGGTGCTATCAACAATGGATAAGGTCGTAGGAGTAGAAGGTGTGAATTATGCAGAAGTCAAAAATGATTCACTCAAAAAAACTACGTTGATGTTGAACGGAGCATGTCTTCGGACAACAAACCCTTTCAAGAGTGTAAAGTTACAAAATGGTGCAGCTGTTACATTCTGGGTATACTCTAAAGACACCGTAGACTTAGATGATATTCTGATACGTTTCGGTAGTGAGAATGCAGACTCTGCAGAATTCTATATGACAAAAAATGCAGAGATTGTATATAACAAATCTGGACAGTCTAATTACGACGAAAATAATCCTGATGAGTATAAAACAGGTGTTATTGTTCCTGACCAGTGGCATTTTATTGCTTTACAAGTTAGTACGGATGGATATACCCTATATGCCGATGGCATTCAAAGCAATGTTGCTACGGGTCGTGACTGGAATGCAGTTGTATCAGCTATAAATCATGCTGACTACGTGTATCTTGGTAACACAGATGGTAGTATAGGTGAAACATATCTTGCTGACATTACGTTCATACGTAACCAGATGCAAGAAAGCGACTGGAATAAGAAATACACAGGAAAAGAAAGTGGAGGATCTGAAGACGATAAATCATTCGAATATGTTGTAGGAGACTTCGTTCAAGTAGTAGGTGCAGAAGATAACACAAGTGCATGGTGGTCAGAATTCTCCAACTACTATAGAATACCAAGTGAGTCATCTATGACGTTCAACTTCACTAACTACACTAGTGGTACTGGTGGAAATTGGAACAACTGGAACCTTGCCATTACGACAGATGATGCAAGAGGTGGAGATGATTATTCTGAATACTTCGTTATACGTTCTGACTTATATGGTTGGGGTGATTGTTATGCATCAGGTACTTGGAGTAATGAGGGCTATCCAAGTGACGATGACGGATGGGCTACATTCCGTACAGATATGGTTGGTGCCGATGTTGTTGTAAATGTTGAGCGCTCTGGATCAACAGTCACTGTAACAGCTACTGCAACATGTACTAACAATACTGTTTATGTAGAGAAGTTTACTACAGAATGTGGAGATGGAACACAGGTTATAAGAGCTTTCTTCATTGCAGACGGATCACATTTGGACTTCAACAAAGATGGATGTTTCGTTGAAAAGAAGGTCGATGTGACAACAACGACAGTTGGAGCAGAGGATAATAGTAGTGCATGGTGGTCGGAATTCTCTGATTACTTCCAGATTCCATCTAATGCTGAATTAGACTTAGCATTCACTAACTACACTAGTGGTACTGGAGGAAACTGGAATAACTGGAACCTTGCCATTACGACAGATGATGAAAGAGGTGGAGATGATTATGCTGAATACTTCGTTATACGTTCCGACTTATACGGTTGGGGTGACAGTTATGCATCAGGTACTTGGAGTAATGAGGGCTATCCTAGTGATGATGACGGATGGGCTGAATTCCGTACAAACATGGTAGGTGCAGATGTGGTTTTGAATATTGAACGCTCTGGCTCAACCGTCACAGTAACTGCTACAGAAACATGTACGAACAGTACTGTTTATGTAGAGAAGTTTACTACGGATTGTGGAGATGGAACTCAGGTCATAAGAGCCTTCTTGATAGCAGACGGTTCACATCTTGGCATGGATAGTGACAGATGTAAAATATCTATACCATTATTTGATTAATTTTTCAAACTGAAAAAATTTAGGTAATGAAAAATATATTTCATAAAATCTGCTTTGCATTTTGCCTAGTGCTCCTCTCTGCAGGAGCACAGGCTCAAGGCAGTTTTACCGCCAGCGGACAAGTCGTTGACGGTACTGGAGAGACGATTATCGGAGCAAGTATCATGGAAGTAGGTACGACAAACGGTACTGTTACAGACTTCGATGGTAATTTTAAGCTTCAAGTAAAAAACGAGAAATCACAGTTGAGAATATCATACGTGGGATTCAACACCCAGACTGTGGTGGCAAAACCCAACATGAAAATTGTGCTCGTTGAGGATTCAAAGACTCTAAACGAAGTGGTTGTCGTTGGTTACGGTGCACAGAAGAAAGAGAGTGTCATCGGTGCCATATCACAGGTATCCAGTAAGGATCTTCTTTCAACTCCTGCAGCGAACGTCACTCAGGCTATCGCAGGTAAGATACCAGGTGTGATTACAACACAGACATCTGGTGCTCCTGGTGCTGATGATGCAACGATTAATATTCGTGGTCGTGCAACCTTCGCTGGAGATGGTACGCCTCTCGTTATGGTAGACGGTGTAGAACGTTCCTTCTCTCAGATTGCGCCTGATGATATCGAGAGTATATCAGTGTTGAAAGATGCTTCGGCAACAGCCGTTTATGGTGTGCGTGGTGCTAACGGTGTCATTCTCGTAACAACGAAACGTGGTAAGGATCAGAAACCTGAAGTTTCTCTTACTGCTAACTTCCAATGGCAATCCCCTACCCGCAAGAATACCTATCTTAATTCATACGAATCTGTAAAGCTTTACGAAGAGGCATTAAGTAACGATGGACTGCCATCAGTTTATTCTGACAGTGATATCGAAATGTACAGACAGTCTTGTCAGGGACAGTTGAGCGGTTTAGACGCTATGCTCTATCCTAATGTAGATTGGTATAATGAGGTATTAAAATCAAGCGCTCCTGCACAGAGATACAATGCAAGTGTGAGAGGTGGTACAAAGCGTATGCGTTACTACGTATCAGGTGAGTATTATAATCAAAAGAGTATGGTTAGAAACTTGAGTAACGATCAGTATGGAAACTCTTCCTCTCCAGGTTATCGCAGATATGCGTTCCGTACGAACTTGGATTTCTTCTTGACAGATATGTTTACACTTTCTGTAAACTTCGGTACACGTTTCGAAGAGAGATATGGTTCAAATACATCGGAAAGTAGTAGTTACAGTCAGATTTTCTACAGTCTTAACCATACCCCAGGTTGGATATTCCCTGTAACATACACGGTGGATAATGGTGGAGAAGATATGACTCTCTATGGAGGTAACTCTATATATCAGAATAATATCGTAGCTGCACTAACAAAAGGTGGATATTATAAAGGTACTAATACTATAAATGAAATCAACCTCATTGCAGAACATAAACTTGACTTCATAACACCAGGTCTGAGCGTACGAGGTATGTTGTCATACGACTACGATTCTTATTATAAGAAGACCTTCGGTGCTACATACGCAACATACGAATATAATTCAGGTGATCCAAGTAATATAGATTCTTACACCAAGTATAATACAGATGGTGAGTTGGGTTACAGCAAATCAAGTAGTACTACATACAAACTGTATATGGAAGCACAGTTGAACTATGCCAGAAAATTCGGAAAACATGATGTTACAGCAATGGTTCTGTATAACCAGAATGACTATCATTACAACTCTGAATTGGCAAAGCGCTATCAGGGTATTGTGGGACGTGTAACTTATGGTTATGATGACAGATATTTAGCAGAGTTTAATGCTGGTTACAACGGTTCTGAGAACTTCATGAAAGGTAAACGATTCGGTTTCTTCCCTGCTATGTCTGTTGGATGGCGTATTACACAGGAGAAGTTTATGGAAGGTACTCAAAATTGGTTAAACAACCTCAAGATTCGTGCCAGCTATGGACAGGTAGGTAATGATGTATATACCGTAAATGGTACAGCACAGAGATTCCTTTATCAAGAAACGTGGAATCAGATATCCAATGACTATTACTTCGGTACATCAGGTGTGACTGGTATATATGAAACACAGTATCCAAACTATGGCGTAACATGGGAACGTGCACACAAATATAATGTTGGTTTAGAGTTTGGTTTGTGGAACGGTTTATTGAACGGTAATATCGATTTATTCTATGAGAAACGTAACGATATTCTTACAGCATATCTCACTCGTCCTGAATGGGTCGGTGTAGCAATGGCTGCAGGAAACCTCGGAACCAGTAAGAATAAAGGTTTTGAAATCGAACTGCATCATAGTAAGTTGTTAGGTAAAGAATTCCGCTACAACGTAGATTTTGCTTTCTCTCATGCAAAGAATGAGATTGTAGATATGAATGAGCCTGCACTGAAGACTGCATATAGAAAAGAAGCAGGAAACCGTATCGGACAGTACTATGGACTGATCTGTGAGGGTTTTGTAACTTCTGAGGATATTGCAAGCGGGACTCTGCCAATATCAACATACTCAACAAACGTACAGGTTGGTGATTTGAAATACAAAGACATGAATGGTGATGGATATATCGATGATCGCGATGTTACAGCTATCGGTTATTCAGATCTTCCAGAGAATACATACTCACTGACTTTAGGTTGTACATGGAAAGGTATAGGTTTCAACGTGATGTTCCAGGGTGTTGATCATGTTAGCCGTTATTACGATGCCGATGCAATGTATGCTTTTTATAACAACGGTAAAGTAAAGGAGCATCATCTTGGTAGATGGGATCCTTCTCAGACAGAAGCATATAACCTTGCTAATGCAACTTATCCATTGCTGCACACAAACAGTTATGGTGACCACAACCAGCGTGTTAACTCATTCTTCCTACAAAACGGAGCATACATAAGATTGAAGAATATAGAACTCTCTTATATGCTTCCATTGAAATGGATTCAGCACGTAGGTATGAGTAGTTGTCGTATATATGCAAATGCAAACAACTTAGTAACATGGGATCATCTAGACGGACTCTGTGATCCAGAAAGTAATGGTTCTAACAGATATCCTATCATGAAGACCATCAACTTCGGTGTGAATGTAGTATTTTAAAAGATTATGATTATGAATAAAGCAATATATAAATTCGCTACAGTTGTAGTAGCAGCTTTGTCTTTACAAAGTTGTAGCGACTTCCTCGATAAGGAACCTAGCAATGTTCTTACGAGTCAAGATGTGCTTACCGACTGGGCGTATATGGAACAATTCCATTATGACACATATAATTTCTTGCTCCACGGAGCTTTAAGGATAAACAGTTCATGGCTTGATTCTGCCACAGACTTGGCTGAAACTAGTTATGGTACAGGTGGTACGAGGACAACTTTCAATATAGGAAACTATTATGGTAGTGGTGGCGCTGCTGAATTAACAAGCATCTGGGAAAGCCGTTATAGAGGTATTCGTAAATGTAATATGGTTCTCACTTATATTGATAACATTACACCTCCAACAGACCTTTCTGAATCAGTTTACCAGTCACGCAAAGCAAATTATAAAGCTGAAGCAAAATTTTTCAGAGCATGGTTTAACTGGGAGATGTTTCTAAGATATGGTCCAGTACCTATCGTAAAAGAAGTTCTTGATCCAGACGGAGACCTATTGACTGGTTACACAACAAGACCCAGCATTAAAGCATTTGTCGTTGATTACATCTTAAATGATTTGGAAGAGAGTAAAGATAGCCTTCTAAGTTATGATGATGCCTCAGGTAATACATATTCCGGACGTATTTCACAACCGATGGCGTACGCATTGATTGCTAGGATTAAACTCTATATGGCAAGTCCTCGTTATTCAGCAGAGAGTGGCATTACTTGGCAAGATGCATTGGATGCTAGTTTGAAATTCATTGAGAAATTCGGAGACAAATATAGTCTTATGCAAGATGATGCATCTAAAGGTCCAGGTTATATGACCGCCTGGTCTTTCACTCCTTACGGTGATAAAAATACAGAAACCATTTTCTACCGTAACGACGCTTCTATAGGGTGGTCTTCAATATCAAGTGATACCCCTGTCGGAGAAGGAGGTAGTGGCGGTCTGTGTCCTAGTCAAAATCTCATAGACATGTATGATATGGCAGATGGTTCTGCACCGTTTACTTCTTATGATGCTACAGGAGCACCTGTGTATGACAGTAATGGTAGACCTACGATAAACACCGAATCAGGATATACAGATCAGACGATGTGGGAAAACCGTGATCCTAGACTCGAAAATACGGTACTTCATCATGGATCTACATGGAATAATAGGGAAATCAACGTTATTGCTGGTGAAAGTGATAATCCTGCCGGTAACGGTAATGCGACACCTACTGGTTACTATGTAAAGAAATGGATTCCAGAAACGATTCTTGCAAACGAACATTCAGGAACGGCTAAACGTCTTTGGAAATTCATTGGTTTAAATGAGATATATCTCAATATAGCAGAAGCTACTAATGAGATAAGCGGGCCTCAGAATGATAACGTTATAAATATGCTTGATGCTATAAGATCTAGAGCAGGTATTACAGGATCTGTAGCAAATCGTTCAGATTTGATGAGCAGCCAAGAAACAATGCGTAACTTTATACATAAGGAACGTACTATTGAGTTAGCGTTCGAGGAGCACCGTTGGTGGGACTGCAAGCGCTGGAATGTAGCTGTAGAAGCGTTCTCTAGACCTATCTACGGAATAGATGTAGCAGCTGATGGTACGATTACAAGAAAAACAGCTCAAACACGTACCTTTGAAAGTAAAATGTACCTCTATCCTATCCCTGAGACAGAATATTGGAAGACAGGTATAGAAAACAATAGTGGTTGGTAAAATTCTAAAAGTAATTATTATGAAAATACAACATATAATAAACCGATTTTCTGCCTGTGGTAGAATTGTTGTCTGCGGAGTTCTGCTGACAGCAGCAACATCATCATTTGCTGATGATGGAAAGATTCTAAAAGGTAGAATAGTAAATGCTGACGGCGAACCGATAGTCGGTGCTGTAGTAAATGTGGCAGAGAATTTAAGAATAGCTGTCACTGATGAAAATGGTTTCTTTACACTAAAGAAAGTAAAAGACGATGACGAGGTCAATGTAACATGTCTCGGTTACAAGAAGGCAACAGCAAAACCTGATTTTGAAAACTTTACTCTTACAATGGAGGAAGTAAACGAATATCTTGAAGACGTACCTATGCCTTTTACCCGTAAGGAAAAGATATTGACAACAGAGGCTACGTCTACCGTTACCGGCGAAGAACTGCAAAAACATCCTGTAACAGTGCTTCAAGACGCTTTCACTTCTACTCTTAATGGAGTAACAACATATCAAAGTTCTTCAGAACCAGGATGGGCGGAGACGACCATGTACATAAGAGGATTGCGTACAATGAACAGCAGTGCCCGTTCTCCGTTGATAATAGTAGACAATGTAGAACGTGACCTTTCCTTCTTAGATGCATATCCTATCGAAAGCATAACCATACTCAAAGATGCTGCTGCTACAGCAATATATGGTATGCGTGGAGCTAATGGCGTTGTTATGGTAACCACAAAACGTGGTGCTGCAGGTAAGACCAATATTGATTTTACACAAGAAGTGGGTTGGCTTACGCTTACCAATACTATGGAGACCCAAAACTCCTACAATATGGTAAAGACGAGAAATCAGGTAAGATATCTTTCAGGACTTGAACCTCTTTATTCAGACGAGCAGGTAGAGAAATATCGTAAAGTGTGCGCTGGAGAGGAACTTGAAGGAACCGATAAATACAGATATTTCAATACAAACTGGTTTGATCAACTTTATCGTTCTTCTGCACCTATACTGAGAACAAACTTACAGATTTCTGGTGGTGGTAAGAAAGCTCGTTACTATGTGTCATTCTCTTGGCTCAGACATGAAGGTATGTGGAATACAGAGGGTACGGAATGGAACTCAGATTTCTCCACACAGCATGTGTTGAACCGTTGGAATCTAAGGTCGAATATCGATATTGACGTTACAAAAAATCTTAACGTTAGTCTTGACCTCGGTGGACGTATTGATAATATCAAACAACCTACAACGGGTGTGTTCTCTTTGGTAACCTTCGGTGCTGTTGAGGCAGAGCCCACACGTCCTGTATATAACCCTGATGGATCATTGTATGCTTCATCCGTAGCAAATAATCCAATAAATTATTTGGCGGCATCAGGTCAGGAGAAAAACCGTCGTAGAAATCTATACTCTACATTAAATTTGAAATATGATTTAAGTGATTTGGTAAAGGGATTAGGACTTTTTGCTACAGTAAGTTTTGATGCGTACGAAACGTTCGAATCCACTCAAACCAATGCTATCAATACGTACAACTATGATCTTTTTGGAGATTGGACAGATGTTAGTGATATAACATATACTAGATATACAACAGCTTCTGCTCTATCAAATCCCTCTGCTAATCAGAGAAACTACTATTATAATCTGAATACCTACGGAGGAGTATCTTACAAGAATAGATTAGGTAAACATGGATTAGACGCAAAATTATTTATGCGTTTCTATAGGAACGAATTTGCAGGAAGTGATAATACTTCTCGTCAACAACAATCCTCTAGGAGATATATGTCTTGGAATGGAATGTTTACATACGATTACGACAGACGTTATGTGGCATCGTTTAATCTTTCAAGAATGGGAAATGATAACTTCTCTGAAGATAACAGATGGGATACGTTCTTTGGTGTAAGTGGTGCTTGGAATATTTCTGAGGAAAAATTCTTTAAGAACGATATTACAGACCTTCTTAAGTTACGTCTTTCTTACGGACGCACAGGACAGGCAGAAACCGGAACTAACCGATACCCTTATCAGAGTACATATTCATCAGGTACAGGTTATGCGTACGGATATAATGCCTCATACGTTACCGGTTACTATGAGAGTCTGGCCGGAAGTGAGAATAATAAATGGGAAATTTCCAAAATGATAAATGCCGGACTCGACTGGGATTTCTGGGGTAAGAAATTCTATGGTAGTTTTGATATTTTCAAGGAATGGCGCTCAGACATCCTCGTTTCCCGCTCTACAATACCGTCTATGGTAGGTGTAAGCGTGGCACAGGATAGTTATGGTAAGGTTGAAAGTTGGGGGCACGAGATAAAATTAGGTCATGCCAACCATATTGGAGATTTCGGTTATCATTTTGAGACTCAGTTCTCTTTCAGTAGAAATAAGATAACCGAGATGGATGAGACAGAACCTTCTGTAGAATGGCAAAGAAAGACTGGAAGACGTATTTATGGTAATGAGGAAGTTGCAAGTATTTATGAATGGGAAAACCGTACTGCTATTGGAGGATGGAATATATATCAATTCCAGCAATGGGCTACAGATGAGAATCTCATTGCTACCAGTCAACAGGATGCTATTGACCATCCAGAGAAATATCCTTACAACACATTCGGTACCCAGACACTTGGTACAGCTGTATTCGTAGATGTTGACGGTGACCGCCAGATAACTTCTAATGATATGGTTCCAGCCACATTCAATATGATACCGGATATCGTATGGAATTTCAATTTAGGATTTAGTTGGAAGGGATTTGATGCACGTGCCGTATTCACTGCATACCTTAACAGAAATGTATTCCTTTCTCCGGCTATAAGTTACAGCGGTTGGAGTAATATGGGTACTCATGAGGTAACAAAAGCATGGGGTTATTATACAGATGATCCTACAGACCCAAGAAATAT
>Ga0065709_1030031_pt1 | contig 10040 bp, 10 predicted proteins | sample Hoacrofraction14_2_FD_59096 | JGI IMG/M metagenome (GOLD analysis project Ga0065709, IMG submission 59096) | Hoatzin crop microbial communities from Cojedes, Venezuela, sample from fiber fraction 14 v1 | ecosystem: Host-associated > Birds > Digestive system > Esophagus > Crop | place: Venezuela... | reverse complement strand
TTTGTTGCACTTCACAGACATGTTCAATCAAGAGTCCGGAAATCGGATTGCTTTAAACAACTGCGAAGGTTATCTTGAATACGACAAAACTGTTACCCGGTCGTCCAGAGCGGAGTCGCCCTGCTGGCGGTGGTGTTCTCACTGATTATGCTGCTCTGCGACCTGATCATGGCCTGGATTGATCCGCGCATCAAGTCACAGATCACCGGCGGAAAGAAAAGGAGTAAGAAGGCATGAAGAAAGTACAGACAGCAGCAGGGCCTTCGGACGTCTCCTCTCTGCAGGCGTCGGATCAGGCAGTCAAGGAGAACCAGTTTCTCCAGGTGATGAAGCGGCTTACCTACAACAAAGGCGCCATGGTGGGACTGATCCTGTTCCTGTTTGTCGCGGTTGTAGCGATTCTGGCTCCGTGGATTGCCCCGTATGACTATGTGGCCATCGACGCAAGGAGCAGGTTCCTGTACCCATGTCTTGCGCATCCGTTCGGGACGGATCAGATGGGAAGAGACATCCTCAGCCGCGTCATGATCGGCGCAAGGTATTCGCTGGTCATCGGCGTCGGGTCCGTCATCTTCTCGGCGGTCTTCGGCGTGATTCTCGGCTCCATTGCCGGATTCTACGGGGGGTTCTGGGACAACCTGATCATGCGGATCTGTGACATTATCCAGTCCATCCCGGGCATGATCTTCAACATCGCGCTGGCCTGCGTGCTCGGCCCGGGTGTCGGCAACCTGATTCTTGCGCTCGGAACCGAGGGCATCGCGGGTACCGCGCGGCTGATGCGCTCATCCATCCTGAATGTTCGAAAGATGGAGTACATGGATGCAGCCAGGATCGGCAACTGCAGCAACCCGGCCATCATCTTAAAGCATGTGCGTCCCAATACATTTGCACCGATCCTCGTCCAGGCGACGATGGGCGTCGGCGCGCGGATCATGATGGCGGCTTCGCTGAGCTATGTCGGAATCGGCATCCAGCCGCCCACACCGGAGTGGGGCGCCATGCTTGCGGACAGCAAGAACTTCATCATGCAGTATCCGTACATGTGCCTGATTCCGGGCGCCTGCATCATGATTGTGGTTCTGTCGCTGAACCTGCTCGGAGACGGTCTGCGCGATGCGCTGGATCCGAAGCTGAAACAGTGATGAGGGAGGAGATCGGTCATGGAATATAAGAACAGCAATGAGAAGGACAGAAATGTCTTCCTCGATATCTCAAACCTCAAAGTGGAATATGTGACCAGGGAAGAGACCGTGTACGCGGTCAACGGTGTGGACATCCGGCTGGAAAAAGGCAAGGTGCTCGGCCTGGTCGGGGAGACCGGCGCCGGCAAGACGACGATCGCCCGGTCGATTCTCGGGGTCCTTCAGTCGCCGCCCGGCGTGATCCGAGAAGGATCCATCTCGCTGAACGGAAGGAACCTTCTGGAGCTTCCGGAAGAGGAGATGGAGAAGATCCGCGGCAAGAGCATCACGATGATCTTCCAGGATCCCATGACGGCGCTGAATCCGGTCATGACGGTCGGGGCGCAGATCTCGGAGGTCATCCGGCTGCACAATAAGCTCTCCGATGCCGAGGTGAGAAAGAGAGCCGAGGAGATGCTGGAGACGGTCGGGATTCCGGCCGAGCGTTACGATGAATTTCCGCACCAGTTCTCGGGCGGCATGAAGCAGCGCGTGGTCATAGCGATCGCGCTCGCATGCGAGCCAGAGCTTTTGCTGGCGGACGAGCCGACAACCGCGCTGGATGTCACGATCCAGGCGCAGGTGCTGGAGCTCATGCAGGAGCTGAACCGAAAACACAATACGACCACGATCCTGATCACCCACGATCTGGGGGTTGTCGCGGAGATGTGCGATGTGGTGTCGGTTATCTACGCGGGGCAGGTCGTTGAGAGCGGCACGCTGGAGGATATCTTTCGGCATCCCACGCATCCCTACACCATCGGCCTGTTCGGGGCGCTTCCGAAGCTGGATGAGGATGTTGAATGGCTCAGTCCGATCGATGGACTTCCGCCGGATCCCACGGATCTTCCGAAAGGCTGTAAATTCGGTCCCCGCTGCAAATACTGCACGGAGGAGTGCCGGATGGCGGAGGTCGGACTCACTGAGGTGTCGGAGGGGCATCAGGTGCGATGTATACACTGCGGCGGCAGCGATACAGGGGAGGCGTAAAGATGGCTAAGATCGTAGAAGTAAAGAATCTGAAAAAATACTTCAAGTCGCCCCGCGGTACCGTCCATGCGGTGGACGATGTGACCTTCAGCATTGAGAAGGGGAAGACGATGGGCATCGTCGGCGAGTCCGGATGCGGCAAGTCGACGCTCGGACGCATGCTGGTCCATCTGGGGGAGAGCACGAGCGGTCAGATCATTTTTGACGGGGAGGATGTGACGCAGCTTTCTGGAAAGGATATGAAGAAGTTCCACGAGCACTCGCAGATGATCTTCCAGGATCCGTACTCCTCTCTGGATCCGCGCTACACGGTCGAGGACTCGGTCATGGAGTCGCTGCTCCTGTCGGGACGCTACAAGAGGGAGCAGGCGAGGGAAAAGACCCGTGAGCTGATGGATCTTGTCGGAATCGCTCCGAGACTTCGCCTTGCGTATCCGCACGAGCTGGACGGCGGACGGAGACAGCGTGTCGGCATCGCCCGTGCGCTCGCCCTGGATCCGGAATTCGTCGTGTGCGATGAGCCGGTGTCCGCGCTGGATGTCTCCATCCAGGCGCAGATCCTGAACCTCCTGAAGGAACTGCAGATCAAGAACAACCTGACTTACATGTTTATCACGCATGACCTGTCGGTCGTGAAGCACATCTCCGATGACATCTGCGTCATGTACCTCGGGCAGCTGGTGGAGACCAGTCCGTCGGGTGAGCTGTTCAAAAAGCAGTATCATCCGTACACGAAGGCGCTGCTTTCCGCCATCCCGTCCACGGACATTGACAACAAGATGAAACGGATCGTGCTCAAGGGCGAGATCACCTCCCCGATCGATCCGAAGCCGGGCTGCCGGTTTGCGGCGCGCTGTCCGTATGCGTGCGAGCGCTGCTACGAGCCACAGAAGCTTCAGGAGGTCAGCCCGAATCATTTCGTATCCTGCTGCAGAGTGGAAGAGATCAACGGGTGAAAACTATGAGCAACAGATATATGTACGTGGGCAACTGGGGCTTTGCCCCGGCCCCGAAGGGAATTTCAATTTTTCGATACACGGATGAGGACGGCTCGCTTGAACTTCTCAAGTCGGTGCGGCAGGATATCGCGGCCGGACAGATGTGCCTGGACGAGAAGCGCGGAATCCTGTACGCGTCCGACGAGTGCGGCGAGCGGGAGGGGGAAATCGGCGGCGGCGGTTACGTGTACGCGTTCCGCATCAACCGCAGTACCGGTGATCTTGAACTGATCAACCGGCAGGACTCGCTCTCGCCGGAGCCGTCCTATGTGACGCAGACAAAGAGCGGAAGGTATCTTGTGGTCTGCCACTGCGCCGACCCGTTCCACGTCACGAAGATCGTGCGCCGTGAGGACGGCACCTTCGGCAATGAGGTGCTCTTCGACGACACGGCACTGGTGCTGTTCCCCATCGGGGAGGACGGCGGGGTCGGGGCACCCTGCGATGTGGTGGTGACAAACGGCAACAACGGCCTGGGCAACAGCCCGCACTCCCGGCGCAATGTGGACCCGGTCAGCAATCATATCCAGCTCGTGGAGGTCATCTCAAGGCTCCATGCCATCATTGCCAGCCCGGACGGCGGCATCTTTGTAACGCTCGACAAGGGCATGGACAGGATTATGACGTTCCGCATCGATGAGGAGAGGGGGAAGATTGTCATGCTGCATGAATATCAGGTGGATGACATCGCCAGCTTCCCGCGCTATGGTGCGTTTCACCCGGAAAAGCCGGTGTTCTATTCGGACAATGAGAATCTTGCCCAGGTGAATGTCTACCGCTATACTTCGGACGGAGAGCTGACGCTTCTGCAGAAGATCCCGGTGCTCTCGGAGGATCCCGGGCTGATTGACGGCAAGCCGGCAGGCTGCCAGGACATCATCGTCCACCCGTCGGGTCATGTGCTGTATGTGAGCATCAGCGGGATGAATCAGGTCTCAGTGGTCGCACTGGATGAGGATGGAAAGGGAACGCTTGTCCAGGAGATCTCCAGCATGGGGAACTTCCCGCGCTGCGTGCGTCTCTCGCCGGACAACCGGTTCCTGCTTGCTGGCAATATGGCCTCAGGCGACATCGCCGTATATGAGGTCGCGGAGGACGGCACACTGACGTACACGGCCCGGACTTACGAGGCGGTTTCGCCGTCGGCTATCCGGTTCATGCATGAGGAGGCGAGGTGAGCGATATGGAGAGCCTGACCTTCAAGCGGACGGATGCACTGGCAAGGGAAGCAGGGCTCCACCTGAATGTCCTCCAGGTCGGCAGCAAGACGCAGCAGCTGAGCTTTGTCAACCGCGGTAACGGAATCACCATGCTGTTTCGCGCATTCGACATGATGGAGTTTGACAATGTAGTCAGCGTGCCGCTTAAGCCGGACACCTATGTGGATATCAACTGTGTCTATTCCGGGCAGCACTGCACCAGCCGGAAACATAAGGACTTCATAGAGTTTACCCGGAAGTATTATTCAGATTCCGAATAAATCAAAACAGCTATCTGGTTTTCAAAACAGACGGAGCGGTTCGCAGATAAGCGGATTGCTCCGTTTTCTTCGTTCTGCTACGATCAACTCAGAGAAGAATGTTTACACGATATTCCGCGGAAGGCGGCAGGGAGGCAGAATGAGCTATTCGACGATGCAGGAACTGACCCCGGTTGAGCGCAATATGCCGCTCGCCAGATACTTTTACAACTATCCGATGAAGGATCTTCCGAAGGATCTCAAGGAAACCATCTTCGGTCATCCGATGGACCCGAGGGACTCGGTCCTGCCGGAGAATTTTATCGACTGGCTGCAGCCGGTCGGAAAATATCTGAAATACGAGAACGGATACTGCATGCAGGAGGACGGCACGGGTTATATCGCCACCTATATGAGGATTCCGGAGGACGTTGACGTTAAGAAAATGTTCTGGTACCTGAACTGGCTGAACTTTCATTCAAGGAGCCAGCCGGCGGGAACCGGCAATATCCGCTACAAGATCTGGAACCCGGCCGATCACTGGGATCACTACTTTGTGAACTGGAAGGATGCCTCCGAGGGCGTCCACACGACCGAGAGCCTGGATCTGGGCGAGGGGGACCGCAAGTACGACACCATCCGCCACAGCTTCAATCTCCGCGACTACGGCCTGACGGATGAGAAGATTGCGGAGCTGAAGGCGTCCGGCTGCCCGGTCAAGGAAACCTCGGACTTCGAGTCTTTCGACGAGCCGGGCTTCCACCTGACCATGGGCCAGATCCGTCCCTGTGCGGAAGGCGGCTGGGAACGGCGCAGTGTCGAATGGATCGGCTGGCGCCCGGAGAACGGGAAGCTGATCCGTGAGCCCAGGACGCAGTGCAGCGAGGCGTATCTTCGCAAGGTGGCCTATCACACGCTGATCGAGTGGTACCACATGATGGATTTCATCAACGATCTGTACGATGAATACCATGACCTTCCCTACGATGCGGATTAACAGAGCTTGCAGTATCCAAAACTATATGGTAAGATTCTCTCACGCGTAAAACAAAGATGACCGCAGGACATGCGGATATCAGTAACAGCGGCTGAAAGGAAAGCAGATTCCTTCAGCCGCTGTTTTTTCAAGCAGATTACAGGAGGTCCCCAAATGATGCGGAGCATCTTTTTTGCATGGGACCGACGATTTGCCGCCGAAGCGCCGGCTGAGGGGGCGATTCCATAAGGAGGAAAACAGGATGGATAACAACGCAAAGAACAAGGCTCCGGCTGCCAAAGAGAATAAGATGGGTACCATGGCTGTGCCGCAGCTGGTCTTCAACATGGCGATTCCGCTCATGTTCTCACTGCTGATTCAGTCACTCTACAATATCGTCGACAGCATCTTTGTCGCCCGGCTGGGCATCGACGCGCTGGCGGCCACCTCGCTGGCATACCCGGTCCAGATCCTGATGATCGCGCTGGCGGTCGGCACCGGGGTCGGAGCAAATGCGCTGCTTTCAAGACTTCTTGGAGCACGGGAGCATGAGAAGGTGCGGCAGGCGGCTGCGACCGGCGTCTTCCTTGCAGTGGCCAGCTCATTCATTTTCATCATCGGAGGGATCGTCGCGGCGCCGGCTATCGCGCGCGCCATGGCGTCCGAGAAGGCGACTGCGGACATGTGCGCCGCGTATCTTCGCATCTGTATGATCTTCTGCACGGGAACCTTCCTGGAGACGATGGCACAGCGCTGCCTGCAGGCCTCCGGCAAGACAGTGCTGAGCATGGTCTCGCTCGTGGTCGGAGCCGGGACCAATATCATCCTTGATCCGATCATGATCTTCGGCCTGCTGGGGTGCCCGAAGATGGGCATTGCAGGAGCTGCCATCGCCACGGTCATCGGCCAGTGGCTCGGAGCCTTCGTCGCACTGGCGCTGAACCAGTTCTGCAATCCGGAGATCCGCATCACCTTCAAAGGCTTCCGTCTTGATCCGGACAATGTAAAGAGCATCTACCGCGTCGGCCTTCCCACCATCATCATGCAGGCGATGGGCAGCATCATGAACTTTGCCATGAACGGTCTGCTCATCACGGAGTCCGAGACGGCGGTCGCCTTCTTCGGCGCCTACTATAAGCTGCAGAACTTCCTGTTCATGCCGATTAACGGCCTGGGCCAGGCATCGATCCCGATCATCGGTTACAATTTCGGTGCCAGGAATCCTGACCGCATCAAAAAGACACTCCGGACCACCCTGCCGACGGGCATCATCATCGGGCTTGCAGCGACCGTGATCTTCATGATCTTCCCGAAGCAGCTGCTGTCGCTGTTCAGCACGGACGCGCAGATGCTTTCCATCGGTGTGCCGGCAATCCGCATCATCTGCGTGACATTTGCAATGGCTTCCGTGACAACCATCCTCGGTTTCTCGGCTTCGGGCCTCGGCAACGGCGTCGTGAACATGCTCGGCACAGGCCTCCGGCAGGTCATCATCCTGATTCCGGCGGCTGCGATTCTTCTGCACACGGCAGGGATCGGATCAGTATGGTTCGCCATGTGGCTCTCGGAAGGCTGCGCCGTTCTGTATGCGATCTTCGCGATGCGCAGGCAGATGAGGAAGACAGAGCAGATCATCGGTCAGAATACAGGAAAATGAACGAAATCCGGAAATGAGTTAACAACAGGGAAGACACGAGCAGAAAGATTCCCTTGCATTCTGTGCGCCGGGACAGATAAACTGGCATCTGCAAAAGAGAGGATTCTGCAGCTATGAAAACAGCCGACAAAAACACCGCCCGTCAGTCCGCGTTCCGGTGACTGTTCTACATCGCCGGCCTTCTGATCCTGGCGCTGCAGCTGCCGCTTTCCTTTTTCTTTACGTTTTCAGACATTAACGAGATGCGTGTCGGACATCGGACAAACCCCGCAAAACTGGTTATAACGCTGTTGCTTCATAGTACGTAAGATAGGATGTAGCACAAAAAATCCCGGGAAGGCTGAGACATTTACGGTACAGAAAAAGACTGTAAAAGAACAGGGCGGGCAGGTCGGGGCAAAAAAGTCAGCAGCCAACACGCAGGCCGCCGCAGCTCCGGCCCCGGTGTCAATGTATCGGTATCATGTCGCTTACGCGAACTCCCTTGATAAGAAGCTGGCCGGAGAATATGAGCTTCAGAAAGATGCGGATCTTCGCTGCGGGGCAGGCGATGATAAAGAACTTCGCATGACCATGAAGACCGGTGAAAAGGTTCGCTGTTACGGATACTATACGGCTGCGGATAATACAAAGTGGCTGTATGTACAGTACCGCACGGGCGGAGAGCTCTACGCCGGCTTCTGCAGCGAGGCGTATCTTAAGGCGAAGTAAATGCTGAATAAGTTACAGGTATTTATCCGGCAGGCTGTCAAAGGCGGCGTCCATGTCGCTGAGCACAGACTTTACTTTGTCGGCAGGATAATCGTCGCCGGCTTTGAGCCATTCGGTAAATAAGGTTAAAAAGGCAGAGATATTGGATCTGACGATGATATGGAACTCGTCAGAGAAGGTATGTCTGCCTGTTTCATATTTCCAGATCTCGAGATATTTCTTTTCAAGGATGCTACTTACCTTATCCTTGAAATTCCGGTTCCCATTGCTTCCGAGAAGAACGGTCCATACATTCCGGTTGTTTTGCAGATGGGCGATGATATTGTCATATACGCCGTAGTAGGAATGGGAAGGACTGGCTGATACGGCCGAAGCGAACTCATCGAGGATCTTCGTCTCCATCTCTTCATAGAGTGCATAGATATCGGAATAGTGATAGTAGAAGGTCGATCGGTGGCTGTCGGCCAGATCACAGAGTTCCTGCACGGAGATATACCGGATCGCATTCTTCTTCAGCAGCTCGATCAGGGCATTGCAGAAAGCCTTTTTTGTCTTGCGGATTCTTCTGTCTTCCATGAAAATCTCCGGATTTTATCGGGATCCCGGACATATGTAATGCGAATGTCCGATATCCGATTTTTCAGGTCCATCTGTTTATTGCTATTAGACTCTGCGTCCGATATTGTAATGGACGAGCGAATAGTTGTCAAATACAAAGCGCCTGCGATTGCGAGTGTCCACTTTTACCGTCAGGGAGATTCAGTCCCCTGCGATGATTAACTGCGGAGGAAGGTTATCGGATGTGCCTTGGCACTGAAAGAGTAAACAGAGGCAGGCAGCCGGAGTTTGATCTGGCGAAAGCCGCAGCTTTGTTTTTTATGATCATCATCCATGTGGCAGACAACATGGGAAGCATTATGGAAACTAAGGGCACCGTGCCGGTCATCCTTGATTTTATCGGGGGACCGCTGGCGGCGCCGGTATTCATGTTCGCCATGGGCGTCGGGATGGTGTACACAAGGCATGATGCACCGGAGGACTTTGCAAAGCGGGGCGTGCACCTTTTGCTTCTTGGCTATGTGCTGAATTTCTTCCGCGAGACGATCCTGATCATTGCGGCGCACGTGTTCTCCGTGGAGACGTCCTATGACAAATCCCTGATCGATACGATCGGGACAGTGGACATCCTGCACTTTGCAGGCATTACGTTCCTGCTCGTCGCGATGTTTAAAAAGCTGAAGGCAGATCCGAAGCGGATTCTTGCGGCTGCGCTGATCATGCAGGCGGCAGGATGCCTGGCAAATGGTCTGTTTGGGAATCTTCCGAAGGCGCTGCAGTATCTTTTGGGGCTGCTGTTTTACACCAACAAGTATGTCTCATTTCCGGCGCTTCTGTGGTTTATCTATCCGGCGGCCGGCATTGCCTTTGGCAGCCTCCTGCAGCGGGTAACGGACAGGGATGCGTTTTACCGCAAGACAGGCGCCATCGCTGCGGTTTCATTGGCGGCTGTAACCATGGGAACGATGGCCACAAACACCAATCTTTTGAGTTACTTCATGGACACAAGCTACTATAAGCAGAATTTCTTCAGCACCCTGTGGATCCTGTCAATTGTCCTGCTCTTTACCGGAGGATGCTTTTTTGTCTCAAAACGGATTGGCGGCAAGGCGGAAGCCCTGATCAGATCCACCTCGGCACAGGTCAATACGATTTATATCATACAGTGGCTTCTGATCACATATTTTATCAGCATCAGGGAACTTGCCGGCATGGGGCATCTGACGGATCCGTGGATCGTTCCGACGGGAGTCATCCTGACGGCAGTCAGCATACTTCTTGCAAGAGGACATGACCGGGCGAAAGGAAAGATGAGGAGGCACAGCGAATGACTCAGAAAATGAAGAACACGCTTCCGGGAATTATCTTCCGCAACGTGTTTACCTACTTCAACTTAATATTCGCGATCCTGGCAGCGCTCCTGATCCTGGCGGGCTCCTACAAGAGCCTGACGTTCCTGCCGGTGGTGATCGCCAATGCGGTGATCGGTATTGTGCAGCAGATCCGT
>Ga0065709_1006439_pt1 | contig 10049 bp, 13 predicted proteins | sample Hoacrofraction14_2_FD_59096 | JGI IMG/M metagenome (GOLD analysis project Ga0065709, IMG submission 59096) | Hoatzin crop microbial communities from Cojedes, Venezuela, sample from fiber fraction 14 v1 | ecosystem: Host-associated > Birds > Digestive system > Esophagus > Crop | place: Venezuela... | reverse complement strand
CCGGGTTGACCGGCTGGCCGCCCGTGGCGCGGATCGCGTCCGCCAGCGCGGCGAGGTCGCCCATGTCCTCCCTGGGGTTGACGCCGCTGGGCCTGATCCTGTCCAGCGGTATCGACTTCTTGTAGCTGTTCATCGTCCTCCTCCTCTCACAGGTGGTTCCACCTGGTGTCCGTGTTTCCGCCCACGTAGCCCTTCCAGTCCTCGCCCCTTCTTGGCGAGAAGGTCTGGCACGAGCGCCGGGGCCCCTCCGTCACGTGCTCCGGGGCGTCGTGGGCGCACCATTCGCGCCCGTGACGCTCGCGCCACCACCGGCAGCCCTCGCAGTCCCCCGTGGGCGCCGTCATGCGAGCCTCGTGAGGTAGATCGAGGACCCGCGCTGCTGCACCCGCCAGCGGTCGCGGTCCATGACGCGGCAGAGGCCCTGGTTGCACTTGCGGGCCTCTCGTGCGTCGGCGAAGTCGCGCCGCACGCACGTGGCGCCCGCGGCCTCCACCTGCGCGAGCACGGCGCGCCAGGGGCTCTCGGCGCCACGCTCCCTCTGGGGGACGCCATCCACCGCCGACCACCCCTCGGGCAGCGCCGGGGCGGCCTTGGCCTTCTTCGATGCGGGCGCCGCCTTCGCGGGCCTCTTGGCCGCGGGCCTCGGTTCCTTGGCCACGGCCTTCTTCGCGGGCTTCTTCTTGGCCACGGCCTTCCCGGCCAGAGCCTCCGGGGCCGCCTCGTCCATCTGCTGCAGGAAGTGGATGTCGTGCAGCAGCGTGCGGATGGTCTTGGGGGATGCGTGCAGGATGTCGGCGATGCGGTCCACGCCGTTGCCGTCGGCATCGAGCCGCCTGACGTCGTCCAGGTCGACCATTGTCACGTCGCACAGCGGCGGCACCTCGACGCGGCGTCGCCTGAGCTCGGCGCGCAGGTCGCACCAACGCACGTCGTGCTCGAGCGACGCCTCGTCCATGTTCATGCGCTTGGCCTGGACGTCGTTGGCCGCGGCATCAACGCGCCGCATGGTCCCAGAGCTCACCGGCAACGTCACCACCCCCTGGCCTCGACCACGTTGAGGCCCATCGCGTCGGCCGCCGCCTTCTCGACCAGGCACCCGGCGCTGCGGCGCCAGCCGTCGAGAAGGACGACCGTGTCGTAGGCGGGCCTCGGCGTGGTGCCGTAGGGTCCGTCCACGAGCCTGCACAGCTCGTGCAGCGACAGTGCCATCCAGTCGGCGTGGAACATCTCGTAGCCGGCCCAGGCGCGCGCGACCTCCGCCGGGCTGTGCACGTTCCGGGCGCCGGCGGCATGCACGCGAGCGGCCACCCTGTCGAAGGCGCCGAGGTTGTCGCCCTCGACGCCCGTCATCGGGCCCGAGAGGAACACCCAGCGCCCCTCGAGGTCGATGTCCTCGGCGTTCACCATCCCAGCGTCACCCCCACCCAGGCGAGGAGCCAGATGAAGCCCCAGCTGCCCACCATGAGGGCGGCGCACATGAGGACCGTCGCCGGCTCCTCCAGCGCCCACCAGAACGTGTCGATGACGTCATCGAAGAAGTGGTACTCCTCGTACGGCGACCTCATGTCGCCCACGGTGCCGCCCGGCCATCCGCCGGACGGAAGCTCGTACCTGTGCTGCTGCCTCATTTCAGCTCCAATCGGTCGTCCCGCTCGCGGGACCGTGCGAGCGACTGGCCAATGCGCCCAAGCCCCTTGAAAGGAGGAAGAGAGGAGACGCTGAGTCGCACGGCCCCGCGTGGGGGACGCCCAGGCGGGCGGGACGGCTGCCGGACGGACGCCTGGCAACGATGCCATCCCCTGGGAGCGCCACAATTTCCGTCTCACCCGCCTGGTAGAGTTGATGGTCATGACGCGAGCTCCAACGGCTCGCTGTCGGGCCTGTCGAGAAGGTCTTGGTCATGCTCGTCATCGGGCGCAGGCGCGCCGTCGGGCCTGCCGTCGCGCACCCAGCGCCGCAGGTGGGGCATCAGCCCCGCGCAAAGTTGCCGTTCCATCGCATCCATCGCAAGCTCCCTTCTGGTTTCCGTGCCCCGCCGAGGCGACGCCGCCGGCCGCGCCATCCACGCAGACCGAGTCTCACCGGCGCGCCTTCACGCCAACGGCGCCCCCTCCGCAGGGCATGGGTGACTAAGCCTTGACGCCCGAGATGTCGACGCGCCCGGACAGCACGTCGAGCGTGCATCCGAGCGCATCTGCAAGCCTGTAGGCCTGATCGAGGCCAGGAGTGTTGCGGCCCGCCTCGTAGCCAACGATGGACGACAGGGTCACACCAGACAGTTCGGCCAGCTGCTTCTGGTCAAGACCCTTTTCAGCCCTCATAGCCTTCAAGCGCTTTGCGAAGGTCTCATTCGAGAAGGTCATCAAAATCCCCTTTCATCAATTAATAGGGATTCTTAATCCCTGTTCGCGAGTGATGGTAGGGAATATAAATCCCTATGTCAAGAAAAAACAGGGATTCAGATTGAATATTTTGTGTTTGGCGGGTAATATTCGGCTCACTAGTCAGTTAGGAGTTAGGAGGTGGTCATGCAATTGCGCTTAATGGAGCTGAGAAAAGCTGCAGGTTATAAGAGCCGTGGAGCCATCGCTGCGGAGCTCGGAGTCCCAGAAGACACTTACAAGACTTGGGAGACAGGTAAGGTCAATCTCTCTTTGAAGCGCGCCTGTCAGATTGCCGACCTTCTCGACTGCTCTTTAGATGAGATGTGTGGCCGAGAGGTCCCCGACCAGGCGTCCTTCTCCGACCCCCGAGAGGCCGAGCTCCACCAATGCTGGCAGTCCCTCGACGAGCCCGGCCGCACCGCCACCCTAGCCACCGCCCACGCCCTCGCCACCTCCCAGGAGACCGCCGACGACACACACCCGGCCGCCACAGGGGTCAGGCTCCCGGCATGACGCATGTCTCCTTGTCTGGAACCAACCCCGCGCCCAGGCTTCCACTCCCCACCCGGGACCCAAGCAGTGGCGACACACGACCTGAGAGGAGGTAATCCATGAACGAGTTCCACGTCTACACGGTTTCCAGCGATGTCAGGCGATCACCGCTTGATGCCGTATGCCGCGAGATATTCCAAGTCGGAACGCCTCAAGGCATGACGCTCGACTGGTCTCGATGTGGATTTGTGAGCATCGTGTCGATGAGGCTCCCCATACACGCCAACTCAGTCGTATTCGGAGACGACGTCCTCCTTGAGGATGCTCACAGTCCCATACGTTGGGAAATCGGCGAGGGCTCGTGGACGGAGGCAGATGATGACCTTCTTTGGTAATGCCTTCACATTCATGGGATATAATGCTTGCCCAACCTGCTTGAACGCCTTGGGAAGGAGAGACTATGGTCGTTTTCATGAGCAGCTTTGGCCTGTCCCTTGCCACAAGGGAGACCGGCAGAGACGCATACCTGCAGATCTCGGACGCGATGAAGAACCCCGACACGCTGGTCACGTTCGACTTTACGGACGTCATCACCGTCACGAACTCCTTTGCAGACGAGGTCTTTGGACGGCTTGCAATGGAGCTGGGCATGGACGAGCTCCGCAAGCGCACGAGGTTCGTGAACATCTCGCCCATGTGGGCGAAGGTCATACGTGGGGCCATGGATCAGCGCGCCGCGATGCGCGAGCTGGTGGCGTCGTAGGTCTGGCCAACCACACAACTTGCATGAGGCTCGGAAATGGGTACGTCCCGCCGGGTCAGCGAAGGGCGCCTGCGGGTGCCCCTTCGTTTTAGAGATTCAGGGGACCTCTAGCCCCACAGACAGCAAAAAGCCCCGCTCGTCCGGCAAGACATCCAGCGGGGCGCCCCCAAAGGAAGGCAAGGTGAATCATATCATGAGGAACACCGTCAGGGCCGCCATCTACGCAAGGTTCAGCTGCGAGAAGCAGCGCGACGCCTCCATCGAGGACCAGCTCGAGGCCTGCACGCTCTACTGCGAGGATCGCGGCTACCGCATCTGCGCCCAGTACACCGACTACGCCATGAGCGGCCGCTCGGACGACCGCCCTCAGTTCCAGATGATGCTCGAGGCCGCCCGCACCGGCGCCTTCGACGTCGTGGTGGTGTGGTCAATGAACCGCTTCGCGCGCAACCAGGAGGACCTCTTCCACCACACCTACACCCTGCGCCGCCTGGGCGTGACGCTCGAGTCCACCCAGGAGGACATCGCCGGCGACTCCATCCAGGCCACCACCAACAGGTCCATCCACGCGCTCTTCGACCAGATCCGCTCGCAGGAGCAGGCAATCGACGTCATGCGCGGCATGACGGCCAAGGCGCGCAAGTGCCAGTACCTGGGAAACACCTGGTTCGGCTACGGCCACGACGGCGACGCCATCACCGTCAACGAGGGCGAGGCGGCCCTCGTGCGCGAGATGCACGAGCGTTACCTCAACGGCGAGGGCGCCGGCAAGATCGCGCGCTGGCTGGCCTCCATCGGCGTGCGCACCGTGCGCGGCAACAAGCCGTCGTACAAGTGGGTGTGGGAGATCCTCGCCAACGACCGCTACTGCGGCGTGTACCAGTGGGGCTGGGAGAAGGACCCGCGCGGCCGCAAGATCACCGACGAGGACGGCCGGCCCGTGCCCCTCGTGCGCGTGGAGGACGGCATCCCGGCCATCGTGAGCAAGGAGTGCAAGGCCGCCGTGCGCGAGCGCATGGGGCTCCACCGCCACTACGACGCCAAGCACGACTACCCCCTCTCGGGCAAGCTCGTCTGCGGCGTCTGCGGCAAGCCCATGCACGGCGAGTGCTACAACGGCAACGGCGGCGAGTACACGCGCTACGTCTGCCGCCACAAGAAGGTGCCGTGCATCCCCAACTACTGCTGGACCCTCGAGGAGGCCACGCTGCGGGCCGTGAGGGACCTCCTGGGCTCGCCCGAGGTCCTCGAGCGCCTGGCCGACCTCATGATGGAGTTCCAGCGCCAGGGCTCCCAGAAGGCGTCGATACGCGCCGCCCGCAAGGACGTCGAGAAGGTCGACCGCCAGATCCAGAACCTCGTGCGCGCCGTGGAGGACGGCATGCCCTGGGACGAGGTGCGCGAGCGCATGGACGCCCTGAAGGAGCAGAAGGCCTCCATACGCCGCCGCATCCGCGAGCTGGAGGCCCAGGCCGCCGCCTACTCGCGCGACGACGTCGTGGCCTTCCTGCGCGCCGTGTCCAACGGCTACATGGACGACGCCGACCTTCTCGCCGTGGCCGTCTCAAAGGTGTTCCTCCACGAGGACCACGTGGAGGTCGTCATCAACATGACCGCGGGCGTCACCACCGCCGGCGAGGTCGCCGAGGCACAAAAAAAGCTCGAACCCCCGCAGGGGTTCGAGCAAGTCACTTCTGGTAGCCCGTACCGGATTCGAACCGGTGATCTCCGCCTTGAGAGGGCGGCGTCCTAAACCGCTAGACGAACGGGCCATTCGATTGTGGGCAGGACGATGGCTGGGATGGAGGGAATCGAACCCCCACTGACGGAACCAGAATCCGTTGTCCTACCGTTAGACGACATCCCAAAGGAATTGTCCTGCGCGCCTTTGCGCGAATCCATACTTTACGGTAAGTCCGCCCGAGTTGCAACCCCCAAGTTTTGAAGATTCGGGGAAACTTTTGGAGCGCTCATTGCGGATCGCGAGACTTCCCCAACAAGCACCGGCCTCATCTGCAATACGAGCCAAGAGCGTCGAGAAGGACCTCCCGTCTGTTAGCAAGCTCGCCCTCAAGGACGCGCTCGAGCAGCCAGTCCAGAATCACGCCCACCTGGGGCCCCGGCTCGATGCCGCACGTCTCGATGACGTCCCGCCCACCCACGGCCAGCTCGCGCACCGAAAGCGCGAGGCTCGCCTGTCGCTCGCGTCGCATCACGGCCTCCACGCGGTCGAGCTCCACGGCCCAGCCGGTGAAGCGTCGCGCCTTGGCCAGTGCATCAGCGCGCATGAGGCACACCAGCTCGTGGGCCAGCCGCCAGCCCTCGCCGGGCACCGTGGCCTCGATCCTCGCCACGAGCCGCCGCACCGCCCGCGCCGAGCGCACCGCCCCGCGCAGCTCGTAGTCGTGCAGGCGCACGAGGCAGCAGGTCCTTCTCACAAGGTCTGTGGGCAACGCAAGACGGCGCATGGCCTTGGCAGCAAGCTGGGCGCTCTGCTCGGGGTGGCCAAAGAAGTGGCCGCGGCCGTTGGCATCGACGCTCGCGCACTGGGGCTTGGCCATATCGTGGAAGAGGGCCGCCCAGCGCAGCTCCTCGGATGCCACGCCACCGCAGAACGCCTCCGCGCCCCAACAGACGCGCGCCGTGTGCTCCCAGACGTCAAACTCGTGGTAGGGGCTCCGCTGGTCAAAGCCGCGCATGGCCGCAAGCTCCGGCACGGCAGCGCACATCACCTCGGGCCACGCCATGAGCGCGCGACCGGCATATCCCTCCCCCACGATGCCGCAGAGTTCGATGCCAATGCGCTCCGAGGCCACCGCGGCCAAACCGTCCGCGCAGTCAACAAGCGCCGCCTCGGTGGCCGGCTCCACGTCAAAGCCCATGCGGCTCGCAAACCGCACGGCGCGCAGCACGCGCAGGGCGTCCTCCGAGAGCCGCGCGTGCGGGTCGCCCACGCAGCGGATGATGCCGGCCGCAAGGTCGTCCCTTCCGCCGTACGGGTCAAGCAGCCCGCGCGTGGGGTGCCACGCCATGGCGTTGATGGTGAAGTCACGGCGGCCAAGGTCCTCGCGCACGTCGCGCACGAAGCGCACCTCGTCGGGATGGCGCAGGTCGGAGTACGTCCCCTCCACGCGGTAGGTGGTCACCTCGACGGGCTTGCCCTCCACCACGGCCGTCACGGTGCCGTGCTGCGTGCCCGTCTGGTGCACCTCTACTCCGGCGGCGAGAAGAACCTCCTCGGTCTGCTGCCACAGGGCCGAGGTGCACACGTCGATGTCGTGCCCCGGCATGCCACGCAGGCAGTCGCGCACCCAGCCGCCCACGATCCACGCCTCGTGGCCAGCCGCCTCCAAGGCCTCGAGCACGCGCAGCGCATACGCTGGCGGCTCAAAGCTCGTCGGTTGTGGCTGCGTGCACGGCATGCCCTTCTCCCCTGCTCGTCTTGGTCTTTGCGTATGCCCATCTTACTCGTTGCCGGCACCTGCGAGCGCGGTGCTATGCTCGTTGCGTCACACGACAGGGGGCGCCACACAACGCGCCACACCAGCTCTAAGGAGGAAGCATGGACGAGAAGACCTGCATCACCAGCGAGGACATCGTCTCGGCACACGAGGACTTCCAGGCCGAGCGCGCCAATGTCATCGCCAAGAACGCCGTCACCTCGGCGGGCCTCACCAAGGCCGCCCGCGTGCCCGAGGGCGTGGGCAAGAACGCCCTGGGCTTTGACGTCGAAGTCACCCAGGGCAAGCGTACCAACCAGGAGCGCTCGGGCCGCTGCTGGATGTTCGCGTCGCTCAACACCATGCGCTACCAGGTCATCAAGCGCTACAACCTCAAGACGTTCGAGCTGAGCCAGGCCTACCCGCTCTTCTGGGACAAGCTCGAAAAGAGCAACTGGTTCCTGCAGAACATCCTCGAGACGCTCGACGAGCCGCTGCACGGCCGCCTGCTTGCGCACCTGCTCACTGACCCCATCGGCGATGGTGGCCAGTGGGACATGTTCCGCGCGCTCGTGAGGAAGTACGGCGTGGTGCCCAAGGAGGCCATGCCCGAGACCGCCTGCTCGCGCAACACCCGCGAGATGGACGCCACTCTCACCCGCTACCTGCGCGGCTGCGCCCTGCGCCTGCGCCGCTCGCACGAGGCGGGCGTGAGCGAGGACGACCTGCTGCAGATGCGCAAGGCCATGATGGGCGACGTCTACCACCTGCTGGCCACCTGCCTGGGTGAGCCGCCTGCAAGCTTTGACGTGCGCCTTCGCAGCAAGGACGACGAGCTGGCCCTGGCCGGCACCTTCACGCCGCAGGAGTTCTTCTTTACGGCCGTGGGCCTCGACCTTGGCAACTACGTCTCGATCATCAGCGCCAACACGGCCGACAAGCCCTTTGGCCACACCTACACCGTGAGCCGCCTGGGCAACGTGCTCGAGGCCGGCGGCGTGCGCTACCTCAACCTCGAGGTCTCGCGCCTCAAAGAGCTTGCCATCGCCCAGCTGCGTGACGACCTGCCCGTCTGGTTTGGCTGCGACGTGGGCCAGTCGTTCCTGCGCGAGGAGGGCATCATGGACACCAACGCCTTGGCCGTCGACACGCTTCTGGGCTTTGACGTGGAGAAGTGCATGACGCGCGCCGAGCGCCTGGACTACGGCGAGTCGGCCATGACGCACGCGATGGTCCTCGAGGGCGTCAACCTCGACGCCGACGGCCGCCCCACCCTCTGGAAGGTTGAGAACAGTTGGGGCGAAGACCATGGGCGCGACGGCTTTGACACGATGAGCGATGCCTGGTTCGACGAGTACGTCTACCAGGTCGTCATCGACAAGAGGTACCTCACCGGCGAGGAGCGCGCGATCTATGACACCGAGGAAGCGACGGTCCTCGAGCCATGGGATCCCATGGGCTCGCTGGCGTAGGTCGGCGCGATAGTCGCTCCTGAGGTCTCCCGTTCGTCTCCGTGCTCAAACATTCTCGCAGCGCCTGTGACGCGTCTGCGAAACTGCGCGCGGAGAAGAACGGGAGACCTCTTGCACACAGCCGTGGGGTGAGTCGATCTGCCGTCCAGTTTGACTCATTTCGCAGGTCGAGGCACACAGCCGTGGAGCTGCCATACCGTCTCCGTGCTCAAACAGCTGCTGACGCAGAACTGCGCGCGGAGAAGGTATGGCAGCCCTGGGGATGCCGCACTCACTAGCGGCCCCAATCTGGATACCGTATGCAGATTGAGGGAGATAGTGCACGGAAGCGTAGCGCGTCCGTGGTCATTCTTTATTTGCAAGTAGAAGTTGGCTGCGCCGCCGTTGGCGGCGCTTTTAGAACGGGGCGAAGGTCGGATCCCCCACGGTACAGACGTCGTCGCCGGACATGAGCTCGGTGAGGGCGGCGACGAAGGGCCGCTCGTCTCCCGTACGGAATGCAATCGTGAGCTGGACGTCCTCGGCAAAGAGAGAGTCGGTGACCTTGCCGCCGGCATCAGCCGCCAGGCGCACGACGCGGTCGTAGGCGGCGTAGGGCACCTGGGCCACCACGCGCGTGACGAGCGTCATCTGGGCGATGAGGCCCTCCTCCTCGGCGCTCTGTACGGCGGCCTGGGTGGCGGCGGTGTAGGCGCGCACAAGGCCGCCCGGGCCCAGGAGCGTCCCGCCAAAGTAGCGCGTGACCACGCAGCAGACGTCGGCCAGGCCCGCGCCGCGCAGAACCTCCAGCGTGGGCATGCCGGCCGTGCGCTGGGGCTCGCCGTCGTCAGAGCAGCGCTCGCGGCCGTCCGCCAGGACCCATGCGGGCACGTTGTGGCGCGCGTCATGATGACGCGCCCGCACGGTGGCCACGAAGTCGGCCGCGTCCTTCTCGCCCGTCACATGCGCAATCTGCGCGATGAAGCGGCTCTTGCGGTCGACGAACTCGCCCTGGGCCTCCACGCCCTCGCGAAGCGTCAGGTATGACGTCTCCTGTGCCACGGCACCTCCTCGCACCACTCGCGCCTGCGCGCTCCCGCGCGCCTCCATCCCGGCTAGCATCCCACGACCGTCGCCCGCACGCAAGGAGGGCGCCAAAGGCAGCCGCTGAACCTAGCGAGGCGCTGAGAGGCCGTATACGGGCCGCAAAATACCGACCCCTAGCTAGATGACCTTACCTCTGGGATGCACGCTAGAGTACGATATCACCACAGCGGGAAATTCTGCCCTACTTTTGATATCCCTGACCTGCGGCTCTTTGAGTGCCAATACTTACCATGCACAGAAAGCCGTCTAGATTCACAGGGGCTGACCTGCGTCTTGAGTGCACCGGCTAAAAGCGCCCTCTCAAAAATCACCCAGAATAACGAATATTGCAATGACAAAATGCCACATATGTTCATCGGCCTGTCAATAGGCAATGCTTCGCCAGCCCCCGGGTAGCTAGCCCGGGGGCTGA
>Ga0065709_1030028_pt1 | contig 10050 bp, 7 predicted proteins | sample Hoacrofraction14_2_FD_59096 | JGI IMG/M metagenome (GOLD analysis project Ga0065709, IMG submission 59096) | Hoatzin crop microbial communities from Cojedes, Venezuela, sample from fiber fraction 14 v1 | ecosystem: Host-associated > Birds > Digestive system > Esophagus > Crop | place: Venezuela... | reverse complement strand
GAGCCGGTACCCGTCCGCCTCCCAGCCCTGTCCCGGCCGGATCGGTATTACCGGGATCTGTTTGTCCTCTGCCAGTGCGGCCAGCTCCTGCAGTTTCTCATCATAGCGCTCACTTCCCTGCGCGATGACCAGCTGAGATGGCATCACACTGGTCTGGTCCGTGCCCATCCAGCTGATCTGAAGATCCTCCAGCAGCCCCTGAATCCCATTGATATGATCTTCGTCTCCATGCGTCGCGAACACGGCATCCAGATGCCGGATCCCATAATACTTCAGCACCGTACCGGCCTTATACTCCCATACCTGCGTATTAAATGTATTGCCGCAGTCGACCATACAGGTGAACGCCCTCGTCTGAATCAGGATGCAGTCTCCCTGTCCCACATCCAGAAACATGATCCGGTCCGGAGCAGGCGGACGCCATATAATCATAAGCGGAAGCAGCATCATCAGCATCAGACACCGGCGCTGCCGGACGGCTTTGGTACGAACTGCTTTGGTACGCACTGCTTCTGCAGATCCGCCTTGTATCAAACGACGCCTCCGGTATACAAGAAGAACTGCACTTCCGGGCCCATGCAGTCTTCGCACGAGCAGAGCCAGCTGCAGGTAATAGACAGCCATCTGCCACAGAGCCGGGCGGCCGGTGATAACGACGCCGCCCGGGAGCAGGGCCGGAATCCGGCACAGGCTGCGTACAATCCACAGGATCACATGGCAGGCCCCGGCCATGAACGTGCCCATAGCCGGATGGATGGCATGCATGACAGCCGTCGCCGCGCCCAGCGGCAGCAGCACGGTCAGCAGCGGAAGCGTCAGGATATTCAGCAGTACCCCGCCCGGCACCAGCTGATAATAGAACCAGGCGATCAGCGGCGAAGTTCCTGCCCATACGGCCAGCGAAGCGGCGATGGCTTCCGCCGTCCTCCTGGAGAACCGGCGGCGCAGCTGACGCGACAATGGTCCGCCAAGCAGCCGTATTGAGAGACTGCATCCGAACGAGACCCACAGGGCACTGCCGCAGAGGCTGCGCGGTGACTGAAGCAGGATCAGGGCCAGGCACAATGCCAGCGATGTCGCCCGGTCACTTCTGCGTCCGAGCATTCGGGCGCCCATACTGATGACAAACCAGGTCAGCGCCCGTCGGGACGAGACAGCCGCGCCTGCCAGCAGGCAGTACCCGATAACAGCGATGATACTGCCGATCCCGGCTGCCGGCACCATCAGGATCATCCGCAGCAGCCGGTAGACGGCCATACCCAGCAGCTGGATATGCAGGCCCGATACGCTCAGGATATGAGCCATACCGCCCTCGTCAAACAGCTGCTTCAGATCCCGGTCCATCAGCGAACGGTCTCCGGTCAGGATGGCCTGCAGGCAGGCCGCATCTTCCTCTTCGGCCGCCGCCAGGAAGTGCTGCCGGGTCCGGTCCCGGATCCGCTGCGTCCAGGTATAACGCGACTGGTCAGAGGCCTGTGCTTCAATCTTCGATTCCGTCAGCACAGCTGTGACGCCCTGTTCGAGATAATACTGCCTCTGATCAAATTCGCCCGGATTCGTGGGACCTTGCGGAATACTGACCGTGCCTTCTGCAATCACCCAGTCCCCGGCCTTAAGCTCACCGGCCGTCTCCTGCGGCAAACCGAATTCCTCCGGATAAATAAAAATACAGGTCCGGCCGACCGGAAGGATCCGGTAGATGGCCGAGGCCTGTATGATTTCACTTTGTGTTATGTAACCTTCCGATGAGCCGTTCCCCTCTTCGAAATCCCCAGACGTGAGCGCCGCCAGAAGCCGCAGCCCTCCGTCTGTCTCGTCGATTCGGATCACCTGCCCGCAGATCCGGGCCGGCCGGCCATCCAGTGTCTCAAGAGCTGATGGATCCAGCCGTACGTTCCACAGCACGATCCACGCAATCACCAGACACGAGAGGGCCATCAGAGGCCGTCTTCTCAAATTATCATCCCTCGGCTGTCGCTTCCGTTACCTGTTCTCCTTCTTCATCCGCCGTGCGGCCGCCGCCCTGGAACGCCGAGTCCTCCTGTGCACGGACCGTCGTCACGATTGCGCTGTCCGGAGTGAATACAGTATCCAGACTGATCTCGCCGCGGAACCGGACATCACTGCTACCCTCGACCATGAACCGGACTCCGTCGCACTGTCCCAGCGCACAGATGGACTGCACAAAACACTGCAGCGCCGCCTCCGGGCTGACCTGGGCGTCGTAGCTCTCGTTGAACTTACTGCTGAGGTCGACCAGACAGATACGGTCGGTAATGGTCACGCTGTTGATCTTCGTATCCGGCGAGACCGCGTACTTATGCTTCGCCCGGTCATCGACCGTCCCGCTGATAATCTGCTCGCAGACCACCTGCTCCGTGATCAGGTTGCTGGAATAGTAGACCAGCCGTGTCTCCGGCACGATCAGCTCGCCCGTATCATCCGGGAAGTACAGGGTAAATGTGTTCGACTGGTAGGAGTTGATGCCGCTGCCCTGCGATACGATAAATGTATCCGCAGACATAGCACCGACCACCGTTCCGTCGGTCTCGGTCAGCGGCTGCCCGTCGATCGTCACCGAGATACTTACCACGCCGGCCATCTGCACCAGCGTGCGCACCAGCGAAGTCCGCAGCAGGATCTCGCGGATGTTCGTCAGTCCCAGATAAGCTCCGCTGAAATCCACATTGATCGTGTCGACGTTCTTCTCGTATCCGTTGACGGTCACATCAGACGGAATCGCCGCGCTTCCTTCCGGCGGTGTCCCCGACGAAAGTTCCTCAAGCAGTTCGCCCAGGATGCCGTCGAAATCCTCCGAGACCGGCTCATAGGTATAACTGTCGAGAGTCACCCCGTCCGACTTAATATAATAGACATCGTACGTATTCCGGTCCGCCGGCTCACTTTGCCGTGAGCAGCCGGCCGCCGCCAGCAGGCAGCACAGGATCAGAATGACCGCACTCATTCTGCAGACTCTTCCCACACGCACTCCTTACTGACCGGAATCCCCTGCATCCTTGACATAATGCAGCGGGATTCTCAGTGTAAATGTCGTCCCTTCGCCTTCCTTGCTGTAGACGCGCAGGGCTCCGTGGTGCATCAGCACCGCGCTCTTCGTGATCGCCAGGCCCAGTCCGGTCCCGCCGATCTCGCGGGAATGGGACTTATCGACCCGGTAGAACCGTTCGAAGATGTATTCCTGGTCCGCCTCTGGGATGCCGATGCCCGAATCCTCGACCTTCACGAAGAAATAAGTGTTATCCATGTTCAGTGATACATGGACCCATCCGTCCGGCTTGTTGTACTTGATGCCGTTCTCGACCAGGTTGCTGATCGCCAGCGTCAGCTTCGTCTCATCCACCTCGGCCAGGATCGGCTTGTAGTTATCGAGGACCAGCTCGATATTCTGCTTCGCCGCGATCGGGCGCAGCCGCTTGAGGATCAGCTCGACCAGGCTGTTGATGTTCGTCTCTTTAATGTCGATGTCGGGCGAAGTCCGGTCCATCTTCACCAGGGACAGCAGATCATTCACGATCTTCGTCTCCCGGTCGATCTCCTCCGTGATGTCCGTCATGAACTCACGGTAGAGCTCCACCGGCGCATCCTCCTGCATCATCAGTGAATCGGCCAGCACCTTCATCGACGCCAGCGGCGTCTTCAGCTCATGCGAGACATTTGAGACGAACTCCTGGCGCGAATCCTCCTGCAGTTTCATCCGCTGCCGCATCCGGTTATATGCGGCAGCCAGCATCTGGGTCTCCGTGTAGTCCGGGATGGAGATGTCCTCATCGAGGAAACGGCCCTTCTCATCCAGATACTCCGTCACCTTGCCGAAGGGGCGCACCAGAATCTTGGAAAAATAGAACGCCACCGCCACAATGATCACGATCAGCAGGATCTGGAACATCAGGATCGTCCGGCTCATCGAAGAGATGCCTTCTTCCACATCGGTGGTCGGGGCGCTGATGATCATCAGCCCCGTGATCTCGCCGGAGTCGGCGTCCTCGATCGGGACCGTCACTTCCAGGAACTGATAGCGGCTGTTATAATGGCTGGTCACCTCGCCCTGGAAACTGCTCAGCACTTCCGGTGCGACCAGGAGCTTGTCTTCATCGACCCCGTAGGTGTCGTGGATCACCCGGAAATTCTCGTTCAGGATGACGACACGTCCGCCCCAGATACTGCCCAGCTGGCTGATCTCCGTCAGGACCGTATGGGTGCGTTCACCCTCAAGGAATCCGGATGCAGCCACATCGGATGCGACCATCCGGCTGCGGCTGCGTATCAGATCGGTCCTCAGTGCGACAGCCTGCTTCTCATAATTGTTCAGGACCGCGAACCGGATGACATGGACCGGCACAATCCCGACCAGGAGCAGGATGATAAACAGCCGCAGCTGGAGGCTCTTACCATATATAGCTAACTTGGACTTAATGCTGGAAATAGTAACCAACTCCCCACTTTGTCATCACGTATCTCGGCTCGCTCGGATTCTCCTCGATCTTCTCGCGCAGACGGCGGATATGCACGTCGACCGTGCGCTCGTCAGCCGGGCTCGGATGCTCATAGCCCCAGACCAGGCGGAGCAGCTCATCCCGTTCGAACACCTTGTTCGGGTTCAGTACCAGCAGTTCAAGCAGATCGAATTCCTTGGCGGTCAGGTTGATATCACGGCCCGCGATCGTCACACGGCGGCTGTCCGCGTTCAGCATCAGGTCGCCGGAAGTGACCACACGGTCCTTCTTCTCGGCTGCCTGACGGGATGCCGTCCGGCGCATGATCGCCTTGAGTCTGGCCTTCACCTCGAGAATATTGAACGGCTTGGTGATGTAATCATCCGCACCGTACTCAAGGCCCAGAATCTTATCCATGTCCTCGCCCTTGGCTGTCAGCATCACGATCGGCACATCCGAGAACTCACGGATCATCTGGCATACCTGCAGTCCGTCGATCTTGGGCAGCATCAGGTCCAGCAGGATGATGTCATAGTTGTTCTTGCGCGCCAGTTCCAGGGCTTCTTCCCCGTCATACGCACAGTCGACCTCCATCTCATCCTTCTCCAGGCTGAAGCGGATCCCCTTCACGATCAGCTTCTCATCATCTACGACCAGAACTCTTTTTGCCATTATGACTCCTTTATATATTCTGTTCCGCGCTCAGACGCAGATCCTCTCCCGGATCTGCGCGAACAGCGCTTCCTTGATCCCTCTGATATTCATGATCTCTTCCACCTGCGTGAACGAGCCATGTTCCTGCCGGTAGGCCACGATCAGGGCGGCCCTGGCCTCACCGATCCCGGGCAGCGTCATCAGCTCCTCGGCCGTCGCCGTATTCAGGTTGACCGGCTCTGTATCATCGCCGGAACCGTTCGAAGCTGAGGCCGTATCTCCGTCCGCGCCGGATATACCTGCGTTGCCGGAAGCAGTCCCCGTGTCAGCCGAAGCCGCGTTAACGCCGCTGTCCGCAAAGCTGCCTGCACTGCCGCCCGTATCGGACAGTGTATACCCGGATGCGCTCCAGACCCCGCTCTCGCGGAGCGAAGCCGTCTCCTCCAGCGTACAGATACGCAGCTGCTGACCGTCCGTCAGTCCTGCGGCCAGATTACACCAGTCCCGGTCCGCATTATCTGCGAACCCGCCGGCTGCCGCGACCGCATCGGTGACACGCGCCGTCTCCTCCAGTTCATAGACGCCCGGGTTCATCACCGCCCCGCAGACATGCACACGGATCCGTAACGTCTCCGTCAGCTCACCCGTATCCGTCTCCGAGTCACCCTCGCCGCCGGCTTTCTGTGAGCCGTCCGGATCCGATGACGCCGCTGTCACAGCCGCATCCGCTTCCGTACCGATCATGCGGCCGTCATCCGCAGACGCCTCTTCATCGTTGCCGTCACTGACTGTACCTGCAGAAACCGCTGCAGTACCCGCATCGCCCTCAGCGCCTTCCGTCCCGGTCATCCGGGACATCCCCGGCCCGGTAAATGTCAGCTCTCTTCGCACGCACCCGGTCAGCATACCGGATAATAAAAAGAGCAGCACCGCGCCGATGGCAGTGCCTGCTCTGAACATCTGTCCGGCACTGCTTCTGCTGTATCGCATAAGCTCCCTCCTGCCTGGCATGCCCGGCAGCAGCTCCCCGCTATGCAATAACTTATTTTAGCAAAATCAGCACCCGGATGCAATCCCGGTTTTCTGCTCCTGATCTGCGTCAATGAACGCATCCGGAATTCCGCTATGTGCTTTCATTTCCTCCTGAACGGCCTGTCCGGACGCTATCCGGACGCCTGCCGGACTGCCGTCTGCTCCTTAAGGCAGAACACATTAAAATGTCTGCAGCACTCCTTCCAGAATCGTGCTCATCCGTTCGATGTCCCCGTTCCCGATGATCAGCGGAGGCAGGAGCCGCAGCACGTTGTGCTCAGCCGTCAGGACGATCAGTCCCTGCTCCAGCGCCTTCTTCGCGACCTCGCCGGCCGCCACGCCGTCCAGTTCGATGCCCTGCATCAGTCCGCGGCCGCGGCGTTCCTTCATAAAGTCATAGCGCGCCGTCAGTTCATCCAGTGCCGCTTCGAATGCCGGGGCGATGGACCGCACATGATCCACCAGATGAAGTGCCTGATACTGATCCGATACCGCCAGGACCGCCGCGCAGGCCAGCGGATTGCCGCCGTAGGTCGTCCCGTGGTCCCCCGGCACGAGCGAATGCTCTGCCACGCGGCTGCTGAGCGTAAACGCGCCGACCGGGAAGCCGCAGCCCAGCGCTTTCGCCGTCGTCAGGATATCGGGCTGCACCCCGTAGCCCTGGCAGGCATAGAGGTCGCCGCACCGGCCCAGGCCGCACTGGATCTCATCGAAGATCAGCAGGATATCCCGCTCATCACAGATCCGCCGCACCTCACGGATGAAATCCGGATCCGCCGGGTAGATGCCGCCCTCACCCTGCACCGGCTCCATCAGGATCGCGCACGTCTTATCGCTCAGCTGCTCCTTCAGGCTTTCCGGGTTATTATACTCAGCGAAGCGCACCCCGCCCATCAGCGGCCGGAACGGGTCACGGTAATGCTCGTTGCCCGTCACGGACAGCGCGCCGATGCTCCTCCCGTGAAATGATCCGTTCATCGAGATGATCTCGTGGTCCGTATGACCGTCCCGGAGGAAGGCATACTTCCGTGCCGTCTTGAGAGCGCCCTCGATGGCCTCCGTTCCGCTGTTGGTGAAGAACACCTTACTCATCTGCGACGCCTCGGCCACCCGCCGGGCCGCTTCTCCGAGCAGCGGATGATAGAACAGATTGGAGGTGTGGATCAGTTTCTGAATCTGATCGCACAAAGCCCGGTTAAACGCTTCATCTCCATAGCCGAGCGCGAAGACGCCGATACCCGACCCGAAATCCAGGTATTCCTTCCCGTCCGAGTCCTTCAGAGTGACCCCGCTGCCGCTTGCGAGCGCGATGGGATAGCGGTTATAGGTATGGAGCACGTACTGCTCCGTCAGCTGTGCACATTCCCGGTTCGTCATAAGTCCGAGTCCTTTCCTGTTCTTTCGTCACCAGTTCTCGTTGGAGTTGTGGATCAGCGTCCCGACACCGCGCTCGGTGAAGAATTCCAGCAGCATGGAATGGGGCGTCCTTCCGTCCAGGATATGGACGCGGCCCACACCACTCTCCACCGCGTCGATACAGTTCTGCAGCTTCGGAATCATGCCGCCCCCGGCCAGTCCTTCTTCAATGAACCGGCGCGCTTCGTCCGTATTCATGCGGCGCACCAGCGTGGACGGATCCTTCGGATCGCGCAGCACACCTTCGATATCCGAGAGGAATACCAGCTTGGTCGCATGCATGGCCCGCGCGACCGCGCAGGCAGCGTCATCGGCATTTACATTATAGGAGTGGTACTCCATGTCCGATCCCACCGGGCAGACGACCGGGATAAACCCGGCATCCAGCAGCGTGTCGAGCAGCTCCGTGTTGACGGCTTCCACCTCACCCACGAAACCCAGATCTTCACCGTCCGTCTCTTTCTTATGCACCCGCAGCAGCGTCCCGTCCTTGCCGCTGATCCCGACCGCCTTCAGGCCCGTCTTCTCCATCATGGAGACCAGGCCTTTGTTCACACGGTTCAGCACCATCTCGGCCACCTGCATGGTATCCTGGTCCGTCACCCTCAGGCCGTTCACGAAATGTGTCTCCAGCCCGACTTTATCGATCCAGCGGCTGATCTCCTTGCCGCCCCCGTGGACGATGATCGGCCGGAAGCCGACCAGCTTCAGCAGTGCCACATCCCGGATCACGTGCTTCTTGAGTTCATGATCGACCATGGCCGATCCGCCGTACTTGACGACCATCGTCGCCCCCTGGAAATGCCGGATGTACGGCAGCGCCTCGATCAGTACGCTCGCCTTCTCATATAACTTCTCAACGCTCTCCGGCGCCGTCTCATTCATCCGGGCCGTCTCATTCATCTGTTCTGATTCGTTCATCAGCTGTGTGTCCTCTTTTTTGCTCATTACCTTAATGATCCATAGCTGCCTAAACCTGATCATCAGCCCCGCTCAGTATGCTGTGCGGCGCTGCCGATTGCTGCTTCATCTGTTCATCTGCGTAAGCAGGAATTGGTCTGATCGGCTGATTACGAGCGGTAATCCGCATTAATACTAATGTATTCGTGTGTCAGATCGCAGCCCCACGCGGTCGCGCTCTCACTGCCTTCGTGCAGATCGGCCGTCACCGTGATCTCATCATCCGAGAGGATCTGCGTTGCCGCTTCCTCGCTGTAGCCGAGAGCCTTGCCGCCTTCCACGATCTTCAGCGTGCCGGCCCGGCTCGCCAGAGTCAGGTCGACCTGTTCCGGATCGAAACCGGCACCGGAATACCCCATGGCACACAGGATCCGGCCCCAGTTCGCGTCATGGCCGGCCACCGCCGTCTTTACCAGATTCGAAGAGACGACCGACCGTGCGATGACCGCTGCCTGCTCATGGTCCGCAGCGCCCTGCACCACCACTTCCAGAAGCGCCGTGGCTCCCTCGCCATCCGCCGCCATATGACGGGCCAGGTACGCATTTACCTCGTGCAGCGCCCGGCAGAACGTCTCATAATCCTCGTTCTCAGAGTCGATCACCGGATTGCCGGCCAGACCGCTCGCCAGCAGCACGCAGGTATCATTCGTGGATGTATCCCCGTCGACCGAGATCATATTGTAGGTCTCCTTAATGTCCGCGCTCAGCGCCTTCTGCAGCATCTCGGACGAGATGGCCGCATCGGTCGTGATAAACGCCAGCATCGTGCACATCTGCGGATGGATCATGCCGGCGCCCTTGCTCATCCCGCCGATCGTAACCGTCTTCCCGCCCAGCTCGAACGTGACCGCCGTCTCCTTCTTCTTCGTATCGGTCGTCATGATGGCCCGCGCGGCATCTGTCCCGGCCGCATCCTGATCCGAGAGCACACCCGCCATCGTGCGGATACCCGCTTCGATCCGGTCCATCGGAAGCATCCGGCCGATCACGCCGGTCGAAGCGACCAGCACCAGTTCCTCCGGCACGCCCAGCACAGAAGCGGCGATCTTCGCGGTATCCCGGCAGGCCTCGTAGCCTTCCTCACCGGTACAGGCATTGGCGATTCCGCTGTTCATCACACACACCTGCGCCTGCCCCTGCTCGCGGATCCGGTCCCGGTCCCAGAGCACCGGCGCCGCCTTCACGCGGTTCGATGTAAATGTCCCGGCGGCCGTGCAGGGTACGCCGGCGCAGAGCATGGCCATGTCCTTCCCCTGCTTCTTGATGCCCGCGGCCACCCCGGCCGCGGAAAATCCCTTCGGCGAGCAGACCCCGCCCTCGATTCTCTGTATCATATACTTCTGCTCCTGTTATCAGTACTGCCTGGTTACCTGTCAGACGTGAATCACTTCTAAGCTGCTGCTCTCGTATTCTGTTGCAGACGCTTCTGCAGACTTTATATGTATGTTCCGGTGTTGCTTACGGGAATGCCGGAGGCATCGTAAGTCCCATATTCTCCTCAAGTCCGAACATCAGGTTCATGTTCTGGACGGCC
>Ga0065709_1030027_pt1 | contig 10053 bp, 5 predicted proteins | sample Hoacrofraction14_2_FD_59096 | JGI IMG/M metagenome (GOLD analysis project Ga0065709, IMG submission 59096) | Hoatzin crop microbial communities from Cojedes, Venezuela, sample from fiber fraction 14 v1 | ecosystem: Host-associated > Birds > Digestive system > Esophagus > Crop | place: Venezuela... | reverse complement strand
AACCCCCGAATCGTGATTTTATGCGTTTCAGCAACGTAAGTTACCACTTAAATATTATCAAAAAGCGCTTACATGTGCAATATCCATTAATTTTTGGGGGAGATTTTATGTATGAAAAGAAAAGGCACCGTGAGGTGCCTTTGGGTTAGTGATGATGCTTGGAACGTCTTGGTTCTTCCTTGCGTGGGTTTGGATGCGGACCGGCCTGCTTGATGCGTGGGTCTGCTTCCGGGTACTTGGTCATGAAGTTGTCCTCGAACATCTTGGCGAGCTTGTTGGCCTGCTTGTAGTAGGCTTCACGCGTTGGCCAGGAGTCTTTCGGGTTCATGATGTAGCCAGGGACACCCGGGCAGGACTGCGGGACGAGGACGTTGAAGACCGGATGTTTGATCATACGGGCTTTTTCGATGTCGCCGTTGAGGGCTGCCGTGACCATCGCACGCGTGTACGGGAGTTCCACACGGTGTCCGACACCGTAAGGGCCACCCATCCAGCCGGTGTTGATGAGGTAGACGTTGACGTGATACTTCTCGATGCGTTCACCGAGCATCTTGGCGTAGATGGTCGGATCGAGCGGCATGAACGGCTCTCCGAACAGCGTGGAGAACGTTGGCTCAGGTTCCGTGATCCCGCGCTCCGTGCCAGCAACTTTAGATGTGAAGCCAGTCATGAAGTGATACATCGCCGCATATTCATCAAGCTTGGAAATCGGTGGTAAGACACCGAAGGCATCCGCCGTCAGGAAGATGACACGGTCAGGAACCACACCGACACCCGGGATGACCGCGTTGTCAATGTATTCGACCGGATAACCGACACGGGTGTTGTCCGTGATGGAGTTGTCAAAGTAATCCGGGACACGGGTTTCTTCGTTGACGACAACGTTTTCGATTTCCGCCCCGAACTTGATGGCGTTGAAGATAAACGGTTCTTTTTCTTCCGTCAGGTCGATACACTTTGCGTAACAACCGCCTTCGAAGTTGAACACCGAGTCTCTCGACCAGCCGTGTTCATCGTCACCGATGAGCAGGCGTTCAGGGTCGGCGGACAGGGTTGTTTTCCCTGTGCCGGAGAGACCGAAGAAGACCGCTGTACCGCGTGTTTTTGGGTTCATGTTGGCGGAGCAATGCATTGGTAAAACATCATCCTCGAGAGGCATGACGTAGTTCATGATGGTGAAGACAGACTTCTTGATTTCCCCGGAGTACGATGTGCCGGCAATGAGGACCATCTTTTCCGTGAAGTTCACGATGATGGCGGCTTCAGAGTTCGTGCCGTCTGTTTCCGGATCACACTGGAAGCCCGGGACCGCGATGATTGTGTATTCACAGTCCTCGAAGTCTTCGAGTTCGTTGCGCGTCGGGCGGATCAGAAGCTGACGGATAAACAGGTTCTGGCTGGCCTTTTCGTTGATGACCATGAACGTGCGGGAATAACGCGCGTCCGCCCCGGCATACCCGCGGAAGACAAAGAGCTCTTTGTCGTCGCAGTAGCGCAGGATTTTTTCCTTGAGTTTATTGTATGTCCCGACATCCATCGGCTGGTTGACATCGCCCCAGGCCACGTAATCATGGGACTGCGGTGTGTCGACAATGAATTTGTCCTTGGCCGAACGCCCCGTGTACTTGCCTGTCTTGATGGACAAAGCCCCGGTATTCGTGAGAAAACCTTCTTTGCGGGCCAGCGCAGCTTCGACGAGTTCAGGCGCTTCCAGGTCCCAGTGCACCAGACCGGTGTCGTTGTGAATGCCTATTGTTTCTAAGATTTCATCCATGGTAGTACCTCCTGTGTTGCGATTATACCATAAATTATGCGTGCATACAATCTCACTTTATCCCTCTGTTTCATGAAATTCACAAACAAAACCATTATTTTGTCGTATATATTGAAATAAGCAAGAAAAATATGTGAAAAAAGGACGTCCCTCAGGACGTCCCGGTGTAGTGCAGGATGGCTTCGACAACCTGACCCGGATCGAGCGGCTTCGGCAGATGGGCATTCATACCCGCTTCCAAAGATTTCTGCACGTCACTCGCATAGGCATCGGAGCTGATGGCCAGGATCGGAATCAGCGCAGCCTGCGGGTGGGTTGCGGCGCGCACCCGGCGGGCGAGTTCAAACCCGTCCATCCCCGGCATGCGGATGTCGGTGATGATAATGTCATATGTGCCTTCTTCTGAATCATAGAACTTCTTCAGGCATGTCCCGGCGTCATATGTCACATCGACCTCAGCCCCTTCGTCTTCGAGCAGGGCCTCGGCGATTTCCACGTTCATATCGTTGTCATCGCATAAGAGAATGGACAGACCGGTGAGCGGTAAGTTGGTGTTTGTTTCCGGTGTTTCCTCCTGCGGCACTTCGGCGAGCGGTAAGTCGAGGAACACATCGACAACCGTCCCTGTCCCGAGTTCGCTGCGGGCTTCGATCGTGCCGCCCATCAGTTCCACAATCCGCTTCGTGATGGCCAGACCCAGACCGGATCCGCCGAGATGGGCCGTCTCCGGCGTGCGCTCCTGCGCAAACGGTTCGAACATGCGCTTCACGAAATCCGGTGACATGCCGATGCCTGTATCGCGGACCGTGAACTTTTCATGCAGGATGCCGTCGTCTTCCCCAAGGCATTCGAAGGTGATGGACACCTCGCCCTTCGGCGGGGTGAACTTGATGGCGTTGGAAATGATATTGATGATGACCTGCATCAAGCGGTCCTCATCCGTGATGACACCCCTTCCGGAAACCCGGGTGACGTCATACGATAACGAGAGTGTTTTTTCACTGACCTTCGGGGTCACGACCGCAAGCACACGGTCGATGATGTTCTGGGCATACACCACGCCTGTATTGAGCACCATACCCTGGGATTCGAGTTTCTGCAAATCGAGGGTGTCTTTCACCAGCGTCAGCATCGTTTCGCCGGCGTCTTCGATCTTGTCCACATAACCTGTGGCCTTCTCCGGCACGTCCGGGATGTTTTTCACCAGCCGGGCATACCCGAGAATCGCATTGAGCGGGGTGCGCAAGTCGTGGGAGACGTTGCCGAAAAATTCGTTTTTCATCTGCGTCGCTTCCCGCGCATCCTGGAGGGCCTGTCTTAACCGGCGTTCGTGTTCTTTCTGGTCGAGGTCGAAGGCCGTGATGTCACGGCTGACGAACATGATATCTCTTTTGTATTCGTCGAGATAACGGAACACAAGGTTGGTCAGCGTGTCCCCGGTCGTAATGGTCAAAGACATGACGTCGGTGTGCCGGAGTGTTTCTTTGATGGCCGGCAGAGTGACCTCGTTCAGGAAGTTTTCCCGCTCTTTGAGGTTGATGATTTTATTGGCCGCAATCGTCGCAGCGTCGGTGAGCGTCGTGACCGTGCTTCCGCCAAAAAAGCCCTGCGCGTTGAGGAGAAGATGAACTTCCCCGCTTTCCGCATCAATCGTGCCGAGCGAGTCATAGTCGTCCTGCGCCAGCAGACGGAAAATCTGGTTTTCCTTGTACGCATTCGTATAGTCGACGGTGTACACCGCGGCTTCGACATCGCCCGTGCTCGGGTTGCGCATCAGGTTGAAATACGTCCTTCGCCACACCGGTTGCTTTTTGGCGTCGAGACGCAGGTAGTTGATGACATAACGGTTGCGCCCGCTCTCATAGTTATCCAGCATGCGTTCACGTCCGAACTCCCGGCGGATCACATCGTCATCCCTTTGCGGGACGATGATGGCCAAAAGGTTCTCCGTCCAGGCATCCACAGTGTCCACGTCGAGAAGATGCTGGGAGTACTCACTCACCCCGTGGCGGTCTGTGACGAGATTGTGACTCAGGTTGAACTTCGCCGCGCACAATACGTCCGGGTTGCTCTTCAGCAGCATGTCAATGTTCTGGTTGTATTCCCGGAGCCGGTTCTGCCGTGAATCCACGTCGCTGTAGAGCACGTAGAAAATATACGAGCCATCGTCCATCCGGAAGCTTGCGCCGCGCACGAAAAACCAGCGCGGGCCGGCCCCGATCGGCAGTAAACGGTAAATCCGTGCTTCCGAGCCGCCTTCCCCGGTCGTGAGAATACGCCGGACATCCATTGTTTGATGCCAGTCTTCTTCATACACGAAGCTTCGCATGTCGGTTTCTTCATAATCGATAAAGTGCTTGTCTTTGGAGCCAAAGTGGGTGTTCATGTACTCATTGGCCGAGAGCACAGAGACATAACCGTCTTTACTGTGATACACCGCAATGCCCATCGGCAAGGCGTTCAAAAGTTTTTCCCGGATCTCCAGCGGGACCTGGTTGATCGTCCGTTCATTATGCTCCGGAATCATATGCGCTCACCCCATTTCCTGTAAGCATTGAAAGGAGGTGGTCCTGCCCATCTCCTTTATGAATTTATTGTTCCTCCAAAATCTGCGCCAGTAACCCTGCCAGTTTGGCCGGTTCAACCGGCTTGGCCAGATGGCCGTTCATACCCGCCTCACGGGCATTTTGTTTGTCTTCCTCAAAGGCATTGGCGGTCATTGCCACAATTGGCACTGCGGCCTTGTCTTTGTCTTCGAGCTGACGGATGCGCCTGGTCGCTTCGTACCCGTTCATCACCGGCATTTGCACGTCCATAAGAACGATGTCATAGTAACCGGCCTCATGTTCACTGACCTTGTCCACGGCGATATGGCCGTCGTCAGCCACATCGATGTCAAAGCCCATCTCCTGCAGGAACTCCCCGGCGATTTCCTGGTTGAGTTCGTTGTCCTCCACGAGGAGTGCCCGGTAACCCTTGCCGGAGAAGTCTTCGCGTTCGGTTTCATCCGCCCACATAGGTTCAGAGAGCTTTGTGGCAGTATCACTGACGGTTTTTAACGTCAGGTCGACGGTGAACGTCGTGCCTTCGTTGATGACACTTTCGACATTGATCACGCCGCCCATACAGTCGACGAGCGAGCTGGTGATGGCCATGCCGAGGCCCGAGCCTTCAATACCGGAGACCGTCGTGGATTGTTCGCGCTCGAACGGCTCATAGACATGACGCATAAATTCATCGCTCATGCCGATGCCCGTATCGGCCACAGTGATCCGGTAGGACGCCTGTCCATGTTCTTCCGGCTGTGTCTGACTGAAGGTGATGGTCACCTTCCCGCCTTCCGGTGTGAACTTGATGGCATTGCCCGTAAGGTTCAGAAGCACGCGGTTGAGCTTGAGCTGGTCGCACATGACGCGGGTGTTCACCAGCGCCGATGTGTCGACCGTAAAGGTCAGCCCGGCTGTTTCGGCATCCGCCTGGACAATTGTTTTCAGATTGTCCGCAATCTCCCCGAGGTCGTTTTCGGTTTCGTCGAGCGTCATCCGCCCGGTTTCAACCCGGCTCATGTCCAGCACGTTATTGATCAATTTTAACAAGTGATGACTCGAGGTCTGGATCTTGTGCAGGTAGTTTTTGAGTGTTTCTTTGTCGTCGATTTTATCTTCCGCCAGCGTGGTGAAACCAATGATGGCGTTCATCGGCGTGCGGATGTCGTGGGACATGTTGAAGAGGAACGTGCTTTTCGCCCTCGATGCCTGCTGGGCAGCCTCCATCGCATTGGCGAGTTTGATGGCGGCCTGCTTGTCGTCATCCACATCCACAAACACACCGAAGAAGGAAATCGGGGTGCCGTCTTCGCGGCGGGTGTGCCGTCCGCAAGTGCGGAACCAGCGCCAGCCCCGGTCTTTGGTGAGGAGCCGGTACTCCACGTCATACGACGATTGGCCCGTGGTGTCATCAAGCACTTTGTAGTATTCATCCATGACCCGGTCTTTGTCCTCGTCACAGATGCGTGATGCCCAGCTTTCCAGCTTGTCCGGGAAGTCTTCCACGCTTTCATAACCGATCATATGCCGGAAGGTGTCACTCCAGATGCATGAAGCAAGCCCCCCGCTCTCATCAAACTCCATCGTCCATGACCCGGAGCCGAGGGCCGCATGGATGGTTTCCATTTCCTGCTCACGGTATCTTGCGAGGGCGAGTGCATTACGCATGGTGTCGCCCGATTCTTTTTCTTTTTGCAGGGCAAGCTCGCCGCGCCGGGTGTTTTCCCTGAGGATGACGAAGAATGTCGCCAGCATCAGTGTAACCATGATGAGCGCCTGTGTGAGTGTGCGCCACACCGTTTCACTCGAGATGCTTTGGATCTGCCCCGAAATCACATTTTCCTGAATCAACACTGCCAGGATCCAGTTGGTGTTCTCCACCGGGATATAGGTGAGATAGCGCACGTTCCCGTCATACGTGTAGACGACGTTTCCGGCCGTGCCTTCTTCAAAGTCTTCCTTGACCTTGCTCAGGGAGTAGCCCCTGGCCATCGTGACATCGCCGAGGAAGTTGAAGATATTTTCCCCTTCCGGCAAAGACCCGAACGTATTGTTCGTCAGGTCTTCCCCGTTCGCATAGTACAGGTTGACATCGGTGTTTTTATCGTTTTCCTGATACACGAGGGACGAAATCATTTCGTCAATGTTCAGCTGCACAAAGCACACCTTGATCTTGCGGCCGCGGAAGCTCACGTCATCGACCGGTGCGGCCAGAACGACCTGCTTCTTCGCCCCGTAAATGTTCGAGGTGACGATGATCGGCTCGGTGATATCCTGCGACAGGAAGGTATAGCGGGAGAGCCCGGAGGATGTGGACATGGACGTGTAAACAATCCCGTCTTCATCCACAAGCGCAAACTTGTCCACATTCAAAAGGTCCCGGACCTTGCGTAAATACTGACGCAAAGACGCCTGGGATTTCAGGTTGTCCCCATCGATAAGATTCACCGCATCCTGCATCTGACTGATGTTCAGGTCCAGTTCCGACGACACCAAAGCCGCCCGCTTGGAGGCAAGCTCCTGCAGGTAGAATTCACTGACCTGGTCGATGGCCCGGTTCGTGTTGCTTTTCGAGCCCAGATACACCCAGAGTGAGCTGATAATAAAGACGACGATAATGATGATACCGCCCTTGAGGATCAGCTTGTTTTCCGGCAGGATGTCTTCCAGGTTCTTCAGTTTTGCCCATCGCTTTTTCATTCGTCCTGAGATTCTCCGTACAATACAAGTTTCATGGCTGTCGCCTGTTCCTGATACACGAGTGTGGTTTTAATGTTCGTTGGGATTTCCGGGTATGCATCCCCCGGTTTGAGCCCGTCGGCGATTTTGACTGCGGTCTGAATGGTGTCAAACCCGATCGAGTAACAGTCCTGGATGCCCAGGCAATAAATCGTGCCCTTTTCCAAATACGTCAGGGCTCTTTGGTCATGGTCCATCCCGACGATGGTGACCTGGTCCTGTTTACCGGCCTCTTCCACGGCCTGCGCCGCCCCCACCGGGTTACTCATGTTGCAGCAGACCATCCCGGCCAAATCATCATGTTTCTCCAGAATGGTTTTGGTGAGTTCATAGGCATTTTCCACGGAGTCATGGTCATACTCGATTTCCACAACCTCCATGTCACTGTATTTCCTGATGACATCCTGTGCAGCTTCGGCCCGGTCCTCGTGGCACGGCACCGTATCCCCGACAAGGATGGCCACCTTGCCCTTGTAGCCGAGTTTCTTGCAGAGGGCTTCCGTCAGATCCGTCCCGTCTTCATAGTTGTGGGTGTTGCCCACAAAGGCAATCCGCTTGCACCCGTCGGCCTTCGTCGCATCGGAGCTTGAGAAGGTCATGACCTTATGCCCGTCATCGATGAGACTGTTAATGACCGGGGTGATCGTGTCGATATCCGCCACATCCACGCCAATGACGTCGAAGTCTTCTTTGGCCGCGGAAAGAACCCGCTCCTTCTGGTCCTCGGCGCTGACAGCCGTTGGGGCGAGATATTCATAGGTGATGGTAATGCCGGCATCCTCAAACTGGGACACCGCATCTTCAATGCCCATCGCCACCGCATCCCACCACGGGTGGACAATTTTATAGGTCATGTAAAAATTATAAGATGTCTTTTCCGGCGTATAGCCGTCGAGGCTGTGGTGGAAATTGACCACGTCCTCCATCTCTTGTGTCTGCACACCCGAAGATGACGACGCCCCGGAGGAAGAGGCACTCTGTGCGCATCCAAAAAGAGTCACAGCCAAAGCCAGACCCAGACACAATTTTCCTTTCTTCATGACAGACCCTCCCGTAAACGTGCGTCCCATGATAATATACGCACTCGGTATTATTCTTCGTACTTTTATCATACAGGAAATGTAAGCGGTGCCGCAACCAAATACGACTTTTCAAAAAAACACCGTTTAACCGTGTTTGTGTGCTTTGACAAGCATCTTCGCAACCAGAAAATTCACTGACAGAATCAGACAAGCCCAGAGCACGCTTTGCCACCAGGGCTGATCGGGCACGCGTAAAAACGGGTACGGGCCTTCCATCACACCAAGAGCATTCGCCGTGCCGGTAACGAGGCCGGACATGATTGTTGGCACAAGAGCTTTGACCGCATCCTTTGTCCTGAGATAATGGTCTTCCCAAAACACAAAACTCCCAAAGCTCAGGACCGGACAGATCAGATGGTGGAACACCATCTCCCGGCTCAGAAGCATGGCCTTTGCGGATGAGACAATGTCCCCGTGACTCATCATTGGCACAAGCACAAAGACAACCGTCAGAAAGGTCAGACTCAGGCACACTGTCGCAAAGCAGCGCAAATGATCCGCACTCTTTCGGAGCGGAGGATATCGGCGTGAGACAAGATATATGCCGGAGGCAATCAGGGCGAGCGTATTGGAAAGCACCGTGCAGGCTGAAAACGCCCCGGCCCCGCCGGTCAGGGTGGTCAGGCCAAGGCTGTACAGCTCACAAAGAGCGTTGATGATATTCAAAGTGACAGCCATCCCGGATCCCTCTTTCTAAAATAAAGGGCCGGAGGTCCGGCCCTGGGTGTTTAGCTTTCGTCTGCCTGCGCTTTACAATGTTCTTCGAAGTGGGACAAAGCGTCATCCGTGTTCGTGATCTTGCCGGAGAAAATGTCCAACGTCACTTCCGTAAAGACGTCCTGAATGCGGGCTGTCGGGTCTTCGAAATCGCCTTCGAGCACGAGGGAGTCTTCCGCAACATCCGGCAGGTTTTCATACAGTTCACTCGTCGGGTTGGCGGCCACGGATGGCAGGCCCTTGACTTCTGCAAACTGGTTGAGAATGTCTTCGGTGTAGATGAAGCGGTAGAATTCCGCTGCGACATCGTAATACGCACAGTTCTTGTTCAACGCGAAACCGGTATCCACGGCTTTGTACACCTGCGGTTCTTTCTCGCCCGTCGGGGTGTAGTGGAAGCTGTATGTGAATGGGTTTTCCTTGAAGGCATCGGAGCGTGTTTCCCGCTTTTCCATGCCCGAAACAGTGGACGTGGTGGCGACGAGGATTGGTGTTTTCCCCTCGAAGAACTTCAGGATGGCCGCGTCGTAATTATCGTTATACGTCAGCATATTATCCAGCGAGATATACTTCTTATCGATGTGTTCGAAGATCATGTCATAGACATCCTTGAGCTTGTCCGCACTGCCCGATTCACCCTTGAGCAGGCTGGCGACTTCGTCATCGCTCATGTTTTTGGCGACGATGTTCATCAGCTTCGGCAAATAGAATGTCACAACCCCGTCGGCTGACTGCTGGAGCGGTGTGGTGTCGTCTTTCAGAATGGCATCGCATGCTTCATACAGGCCGTCAAGCGTCACCGGGACGTCAACCCCAAGGTCTTTGAACATGTCTTCATTGACCACGATCCCGTACAGACGGAACCAGAGCGGGATGCCGTACAGCTTCCCGTCGTAGTAACAAGCTTTATATGCCTGTTCGTTGATGCCGTCGAAGTCAATGTCCAGCGTGGAGATGTCGGTGATGACATCGGCGAGTTCCGGGGCTTCGATGAAGTTGTAGCGGTTGATCATAAACAGGGCCGCATCGGTGTCGTCCGTGACCCGCGGGCCAATGTTGGTGTTGTACTCATCGAGCTTTTCATACTTGATTTCGATGTTCGGATAGTACTCCTGGAATGACAGGGCCGCCGCATCGAGGGCTTCGAAGTTGTCGTAGTTCCCAAGGACAGTGATGATCTGGGCCGTGTCGGTGT
>Ga0065709_1006360_pt1 | contig 10059 bp, 11 predicted proteins | sample Hoacrofraction14_2_FD_59096 | JGI IMG/M metagenome (GOLD analysis project Ga0065709, IMG submission 59096) | Hoatzin crop microbial communities from Cojedes, Venezuela, sample from fiber fraction 14 v1 | ecosystem: Host-associated > Birds > Digestive system > Esophagus > Crop | place: Venezuela... | reverse complement strand
AGCCGTAGCTGTCGGTTCTACCACGATCGTAATGCCTGGCTTCTCAGTCGGCGTGTTAGTCGCGGTCGGCGCAGAGGTATCCGTGGCTGCCGCAGTCGGAGTGTTAGTCGCCGTCGGCGCAGGAGTTTCCGTAGCTGCCGCAGTCGGAGTATTCGTAGACGTGCTCGTTGCTTCCACAGTCGGGGTATTGGTCGGCGTATTTGTAACCGCCGTCGTCGGCGTATTAGTCGGAGTATCCGTCGCCGTCGGCGCGGGAGTTTCCGTAGCTGCCGCAGTCGGGGTATTCGTCGCGGTCGGCGCGTTCGTCGCGGTCGGCGCGTTCGTCGCGGTCGGCGTGTTCGTCGCGGTCGGCGTGTTCGTCGCGGTAGGTGTGTTCATCGCGGTCGGCGTGCTCGTCGCGGTCGGCGTATTCGTCGCGGTCGGAGTATTCGTCGCGGTCGGAGTATTCGTCGCGGTCGGCGTGCTTGTTGGCCTTCGCGTCGGAATAACAGTGTAACGAATTACCCATGGCGTATTCGTAGGCCTTGGCGTCGGGGTCGGCGTATTCGTAGGCGTAGGCGTATTCGTAGGCGTAGGCGTCGGTGCAATTCCAACGTACACCGTAAACACGGCATTTTCATCAAGGCTCGAAGTCAATTTTGCCACACCGACGCTTTTTCCGACGACCTTCCCGTCAGAAATGCTTACCTTGTCCTCGCCCGACGTCACTGTCCACTCAGAATCAAAAACCGCGTGGCGTGTATTATTTCTAGGCCATGTGCTCGGGAACAAAAATGCTCCGTTAAGTTCGGGAAGCTCTACGCTCTCCCCGACCTCGATGTGCGCGTCCTCGGGTTCGACTGTAAATTCGACGTCCCTGGTGAGCTGGCTTTTCTGAATTCCGACTGCGACATCCTCCACGGAATCAACCGCCTCTGTCTCCTCGGCGGTGCTTTCATCAAGCGAAAAGTCCTGGACCCAGTAATATAAGCCCTGATAATAGACGCATCCTATACCTACGCCCACATACCCTAATTCTGGTTTCTGCTCACTGGAATCCAGCGACTCTGTATCACCCAGAAACCAGCCAAGCATATTGCGCCTGTGGCCCTGCCCCGAATAATCGTACTGCTCCTCGCAGAGCCTCTCGAACGCCTCTGCAGGATCCTTCCCAAAGGACATTGTACAATTTTCACCGCATCCGGGCCATCCGCCCTGGGTCCTCCAATGCCCAAAGCTAAGCGCGATTTCCGCTGCCCTCTGCATGGCGAGCTTTTCCATCTCATAATCATATTTCAGCGCGGTCAAGGCGCCAGGATACACCTTTTTTGTATTATCAGTATTCCAATACCAGTTATTCTCCGTATCCGCGCGCCAGTCGTTGATGAGCTGCAGCATTGCCCTGGCTTCTGTCTGGTGGTACTCCACCGTCACCGTCGCGTCATAAATCACGTCTTCCGTTTCCTCGGCCTTCGCCACGGCCCGTCCCACGTTCGGCGCCATGCTAAAAAGCACCGCTGCCGCAACCGCCGCTGCCGCCGCCCGCCTTAAGAACTTCTTAAGCATAAACAAACCTCCCTCTCAAAAATAATTTCCTCCGGGTTCCATAACCCGAAGCCGCTTTACTTCCAGAGTCTAGCACTTTCAAAAAACCGGCCTTGTATCCACACTTTACATTTACCCCCTAAGGCCGTGCCCGCCTTCTCATTCCCCGGCATCAGGCTGAGAGTACCGCGTCATATGCGGACACGGCCGCTGCGGCGGACACATCCCCGCATCAGGCGGAAAGCGCAAGCTCGGACCGCTGCCGCCGCCCGATGCCCTGCACGCGCAAACCGCCAACTCCTTTCCGGCTCCGCGGCCGCCGCGCAGTTTTCTGCCCCCTGCGGAAAATATTTCTCGAACTAAAGCACGGAAAATGATAAAACCAAAGGGGGGTCATGTAAATTAAGGGAAAGTTTAGGCACTCCGCCGAATCTGATGCTATACTTTGAGGATTGAGCAACACAAAGCCGTTCGGGACGTGCCCGCACGGCCGTCGGAGGAATCTATGATAGAGTTCAACCGTCCGCCCTATGTGGACAAAGCTTCTGAATATATGCACGAGGCCGTCGCAGTCAACCGCAAGGTCTGCGGCGACGGTCCCTTTACCAAAAAATGCCGCACATTCATCGAGGAGCGCTTCGGCGCCGCCGCGGCCTTCATGACGACCTCCTGCACTTCCGCGCTTGAGATGGCCGCCATTTTGACGGACATCAAGGAAGGCGACGAAGTCATCCTGCCGTCCTATACCTTCTGCTCGACGGCCGACGCCTTCGTGCAGCGCGGGGCGACGCTCGTTTTCGCGGACATCCGCCCTGACACCATGAACATCGACGCGGACTGCATCGAGGCGGCGATTACCGAAAGGACGAAAGCCATCGCTGTCGTCGACTACGCGGGCGTGGCCTGCGAGATGGACAAGATCCGCGCCATCGCCAAAAAGCACGGCCTGAAAATAGTCGAGGACGCCGCTCAGGGCCTCGGCTCGACCTACAAGGGCGAGTGGCTCGGCATGCTCGGCGACTACGGCTGCTATTCCTTCCACGAGACGAAGAACTTCTCCATGGGCGAAGGCGGAGCCCTGCTCCTCCCCGACCTTAAGGACCGCGAGCGCGCCGAAATCATCCGCGAAAAGGGCACCGACCGCAGCAAGTTCTTCCGCGGCCAGACCGACAAGTACACCTGGGTCGGCTACGGCTCCTCCTACCTCCCGAGCGACATCAACGCGGCCTACCTCTGGGCGCAGTTCGAAAGGTACGAGGACATCTTCAACGACCGCATGGCGACCTGGAACGCTTACAACGAGGGCCTAAAGCCGCTCGCCGAGGCGGGGCTCATCGAGCTCCCCTTCATCCCCGAGGACTGCACGCACAACGCGCACATGTTCTACATCAAGGCGAAGGACCTCGCGGAGCGCACCGCCCTGATTTCACATTTGAAGGAAAATGGCGTGATGGCGGTCTTCCACTACATCCCGCTCCACTCCGCGCCTGCAGGCCTGAAGTTCGGCCGCTTCAGCGGCGAGGACCGCTTCACGACGAAAGAGAGCGGGCGCCTGCTGCGCCTCCCGCTCTACTACGGCCTCACCGAGGGCGAGCGCGCCCGGGTAATCGACGCGGTCAAGGCCTTCTACAGGTTCTAAACTCAAGGAAAAGCTCCCGGAAACCATTTTCATGGGTTCCGGGATTTTTCAAAGGCGGCGGTTAGCAACATCTAATTCCTCTTCTCGGGAAAGATTGCCGCCTCCGCATCTTTATTGTATAATTGCGGCGTTGGCCTAATTGCAGGCGAGTTCGCCGCCGGCGGCTTTCATTTTCAAAATGATACGTTCCGCCGCTTAAGGCGTCACTTAAAGTCCGCGGCTTGCCGCGCATATACGGAAGGCCCCGCAGGGCTTTTCGGAAAAGAAAGAGGTGCAATATGATCGATCTTACGAAGTACGGGATTTCCGATGTCCAGGAAATCATCTACAACCCGTCCTACGAGAAGCTCTACGAGGACGAAATGGATCCGTCGCTCACCGGCTACGAGAAGGGCCAGGAGAGCGAGCTCGGCGCCGTCAACGTCATGACGGGCATTTACACCGGCCGTTCGCCCAAGGACAAGTACATCGTCATAGACGACAACTCCAAGGACACCGTCTGGTGGACGACTCCGGAGTACCCGAACGACAACCATGTCATGACGAAGGAGACCTGGGACGAGGTCCTCTCCCTCGCNAAGAAGCAGCTTAGCGNCAAGAAGCTCTATGTCGTCGACGCNTTCTGCGGCGCGAACAAGGACACCCGCATGGCGATCCGCTTCATCATGGAGGTCGCCTGGCAGGCACACTTCGTCCGCAACATGTTCATCAAGCCGACCGACGAGGAGCTCGCTTCCTTCACGCCGGACTTCGTCGTTTACACGGCGTCCAAGGCGAAGGTCGACAACTACAAGGAGCTCGGCCTCAACTCCGAGACCTGCGTAGCCTTCAATATCACGAGCCGTGAGCAGGTCATCCTCAACACCTGGTACGGCGGCGAGATGAAGAAGGGCATGTTCTCGATGATGAACTACTACCTCCCGCTCAAGGGCATCGCGGCGATGCACTGCTCCGCCAACACGGACATGAACGGCGAGAACACGGCCATCTTCTTCGGCCTTTCCGGCACGGGCAAGACCACCCTTTCGACCGACCCGAAGCGCCTCCTCATCGGCGACGACGAGCACGGCTGGGACGACGAGGGCGTGTTCAACTTCGAGGGCGGCTGCTACGCCAAGGTCATCAACCTCGACAAGGAATCCGAGCCGGACATCTACAACGCCATCAAGCGCGACGCGCTTCTTGAAAATGTCACGCTCGACGCCGACGGCAAGATCGACTTCGCAGACAAGTCCGTCACGGAGAACACCCGCGTTTCCTATCCGATCGAGCACATCGAGAAAATAGTCAAGGACAACGTCCGCCCCGTATCGGCAGGCCCGGCGGCGCAGAACGTCATCTTCCTTTCGGCCGACGCTTTCGGCGTCCTTCCGCCGGTCTCGGTCCTCACGCCGGAACAGACGCAGTACTACTTCCTCTCCGGCTTCACGGCGAAGCTCGCCGGCACGGAGCGCGGAATCACCGAGCCGACCCCGACCTTCTCGGCGTGCTTCGGCCAGGCGTTCCTTGAGCTCCATCCGACCAAGTACGCCGAAGAGCTCGTAAAGCGCATGCAGCTTTCGGGCGCTAAGGCCTACCTCGTCAACACGGGCTGGAACGGAACGGGCAAGCGCATCTCCATCAAGGATACCCGCGGCATCATCGACGCGATCCTCAACGGCGACATCAAGACCGCTCCGACGAAGCAGATTCCGTACTTCAACTTCGAAGTGCCGACCGAGCTCAACGGCGTTGACACCGGCATCCTCGATCCGCGCGACACCTACGCCGACGCCTCCGAGTGGGACGAGAAGGCGAAGGACCTCGCGGGCCGCTTCATCAAGAACTTCAAGAAGTACGAAGGCAACGAAGCCGGCAAGGCTCTCGTGGCCGCAGGCCCGCAGATCTGATTACTGCGCATCCAACCGAGCAGGGCAGGCTTAGCCGCCCCTGCTCGGTCACGCTGGAAAATGCTCAGCGTCTTTTGAGCGTCTGATGCCCTTTCCCGCAAAAAAAACCGCCGCCCGGCCGGGCGGCAGTTTTTTTATTTTATCGACTCTAAAACGAAACCGTAAGCCTGTCTGGATTTGTATAGGAACTATGATATACTGTGATTTCCCATTTATGAGTTTACCTATGGTGGCATCATCAGACGTGTGGCCATCACTGTTGGTAGTAATGGATACATTGTCGGTGCAAACCCAAAATCTGTACCTAAGGAGGCTGAATAATGAACACATTAAAATACTCCCTCGAGTATCACTGCTACCCCATCTGGAATTATGATGCAAATGGCGAGCTAATCGACAACGATCTGCCTGATGAATTAAGAAACGATCAGGAACTCGATTCACTTCTCCTTAAAGTCCAAGAGATTTTTGATGGTCTGTTTGTTGATACTTCCACTGAATTTTCTTCCCATAGTTTTCGCACTGAAACAGATCGCCAGGACTTTCTGTCGGAATTGTTGCTTTCCGTCAAAATCCTTCAGCAACGCTACGGAGATAGGTACCTAATCGACTGCAAATATAACGAAGACTCTTTTCCTGTAGAAACAGCAACACACCAATAAATCCTGTTACTGTATTTGAAGCAGATCGAGTAGGGAAGACTCCGTCTTCCTCTCGATCCTGCGGGAACCGCCCCACCTCGCAGCAAAGCTGCTCGGTGTCCCTTTTACTCCTGACTTCTGCCCTTGCAAGCACGGCAGAGCGACGGCGTCCTTCCCGCAAAAAAGGAGCAGGATCCATCCGAACATCACGTTCAGTCAGAACCTGCTCCTTATCGCTTCAGGGATCGCCTGCCGTCACGGAAAAAGGCTTAACCCGCGAAGGTTCAAACGACGACTATAATCCCGCCGTCGTTTGCGTAGAGGCTCGAAAGCCCGCCGGTCATCTGCGTGACGAAAATCTTGACGTCGAGCCTTTCTTTGAGCATGTGCCTGACGTAGTCCATGCGCTTGGGGCAGTTGCAGTGGCTTATGCCTATGACGCAGGGGGCGTCGCCGACCTTTTTTGCGATGTAGTCAATCATTACGGCGAGCGCCTTCTTCGTGCCGCGCGCCGCGTCGAGCTGCGTTATCTCGCCTTCTTCCGTCGAGGCGCAGATCGGCTTGATGCTAAGGAGCTTCGCGGCCACGCCCTTCAAACCCGAAAGCCGCCCGTTTTTCCTGAGCGTCTCGAGGTTGTCGAGCACGAAGAACGTCCTGCAGCTGTCGATGTACTTCTCCGTCTCCTCGATGACCTCCTCAAAGGAAAGCCCCTTCTTCTCGAGTTCGAGGATCTTAAGAAGGACGAGAGTCTCGCCGACCGAGGTCGACTTCGAGTTGAACACATGGGTCTTCGCCTCGGGATGTTCCTCAAGGAACATTTCCGCGCCGATCGCCGCGCTCTGGTAGCTCCCCGAGAGCCGCTCCGAAACCGTGATCAGGTAAATCCTCTCCGCGCCGCCCGCGCAGGCGTCCGCGAAATCCGCCGGCGACGGACAGGCAGACCCCGGGGCTTCGGGGCTCGCCGCGATCTTCTCAAGCAGCTCGACCTGGTCGAGCGTGCCGTCGTCGTGCAGCTCCTCTTCCCCGACCCGAAGCTTCATCGGGACGAGCGAAAAGCGCGGATCGTCCCTGTACTTAGCCGGCAGCTCTCCCGCCGCGTCCATAACGATCTTGAATCCCGCGCTCTCCGCCTTTGCATTGATTCCGATTGCCATAAATAATTTCCTTTATCGTTTCCGCGCGCCGCACGGAAAGTTCCGAAAAATCCCCGTTCCCGCCCTCGCGCGTCCGCAGATACCCGGTAGTAAAAATGCACCTTGCCCTTTGCGCCTGTGCGCTGTCGGAGCATGACATTAAGCGGGAATCTAACCCTGCGCCCGCTCGAAGGCGCGACTAGTTGCGGACTCATTCTCAGCCGCGGAGATGGTATCCACCCGGAACGCTACCGTCTTTATTTTCTTCAGTGTTCTATGAGCTCCGTGCTCCAGTTGCACGCCTGCAGCGCCGCGTCGAGCGCCCTCAGCTCCTTCGAGAGCGAGTCCGCCTTCTTCTGAAGCCCGGCGACGTCGACCGCGGAAAGGATGCGGATCTCGGACCTCGCGTAGCGGTCGGCCCTCGCGCTCGCCCTATTTACCAGATCCCTGTACGCGGCGATTTCCTTTACGAGCACGTCCTTCTTCGCGATGATCTCGGTCAGCGTCATGCCCTCCGCCTTAACGGCGGCGTTCGTCAGGTTGATCGCCGCCATAAGGTACGAAAGCCTGTCGCAGGCCGCCCTGTATTCCTTCAAAAGCGCCGACGGATCCTCGGACGGCTCTTCGCCCTCCTGAACCAGCGCGTTGTTCATCATCCTCTCGCGCAGCTGCTCAAGCTTCCGGTTAAGGTCCGCCCTCTCCTGCAGCGCCTCGGCTAATCTCATACTATGCTCCTTTGCGTGCGTTGCCCTTAAGGCTCATCCGCCTTTAAGCCATACACAATCATTCTACTACTATATCGGGGCTGATTGAACCTTCATTTTTCTGACGCGCGCGCAAGCATCGCCGCCTGATTCAGCGGCCTTCGTTCACTTCGCCCATCTTGAGGTTTTGGATTATGGCCTCCTCGATCACCCTTACGCACTCTTCCGGGTCCTTCATTATCTCGCGGCCCCAGAAGTGGACGACCGTCCAGCCGCGCGCCAGGAGGGCCTGGTCTTTCGCCGCGTCGCGCGCCATGTTCTTCTCGATCTTTTCGACCCAGTAGGCGCCGTTGTTGCCGCGCTCCACCCTGGGACGAATTATTTCCCAATCCTTGCCGTGGAAAAATTCGCTGTCGCAGAAGACGGCGATCTTGTACTTCGTCAGGGCGATGTCCGGCGTCCCGGGAAGAGCCTTCCAGTTCTTGCGGTAGCGGTAGCCGCGCGACCAGAGCTCTTTGCGGAGCTTCACTTCGATCGAGGTGTCGCGGCTCCTGATGTGGCTCATCGTCCTGTGCCGCAGCTCGCTCACATTTTCAAAATCGGCTTTTGCCATATGCGCCTCCGAAGGCTTGTGCGAAGTCCCTGCGTTAAAATTCCGGCGTGCGGCCCGTCCGCGCCTGTCGATACGCCGCTTGACGCCGCGCCGCTTTCACGATGCGGAGCTTTAGCCGTCAATGAATCCCGCTTGCTGAGCTGCGCCTTTTGCTGCTTTGGAAAATGAACTGTTTTTGCGGCGCTTACTTGACCGCTTCCTCGGCCAGCTTCACGTACTCCTCCGCCGATTCGGCGAGGCCCGCTATCTCGCTCTCCGTGAGCGCCCTCTTGACGCGCGCGGGATTGCCGAAGGCAAGGCTGCCGTCGGGGATCTCGGCGTTCTGCGTCACGAGCGCGCCGGCTCCGATGAGGCAGTTCTTGCCGATCTTCGCCCCGTCGAGGATGATGCTTCCCATCCCGATCAGGCTCCTGTCGCCTATCGTGCAGCCGTGCACGATCGCCCCGTGCCCGATCGTCACCTCGTCGCCGACGACCGTTGGAATGCCCTTCGACTCATGGATGACCGCGCACTCCTGCACGTTCGTCCTTTTCCCTATCCTCACCGCGTCGCAGTCCGCCCTGATCACCGCGTTGTACCAGACGCTGCTGCCCTCGCCGATCTCCACGTCGCCGACGACCACCGCGCCGTCCATAATGATTACATTTTCAAAAACCCGCTTCTCCATAAAAGCCTCCCTAAAGCCCTTTAAAGGGCGAATGTCCATTCCGCGGCAGAGACCAGGCGCGCCCAATCCCTGCCCTGTCAATTATACGCCCCTGCCCTGCTCCGCAAAAGCACTCAAAAAGGCGGCCAAGGCCGCCCCGCGCCCATGCTCCCTTAGCCTGTTCTTCGCCCTCAACGCCAGACGCTTCATATATGGGCCGGCAATTCGTGTAAAGTCACACGAAGGCTATAAACAGCATGACAGATTACAATTAAGCCGCAGCGGTTGATTTATGTGTCAGGAGGTAAGGTAGATGGCTTTCATTATAACGGTGTTTGTCGGCGCAGGGCTTTATCTGTTCATCCCTTCCTTTTCTAACCCAGGACTCCAAGGAGCCATATCCTGCTTTACTTTAATGCTGGTAATATTTCCTCTTATAGCCCTCTTGTCGAATAGTGCCTATTGTAATTACAGTATTTTTCCGCTTGTTCTTTTATCCTTTTTTTGGCTTATGTTCTGGGAAGCAAAGGCAACTGAATATTTTGGCATCGTCAACGCCTTCCTTAAATTTTTGTCTATTCTGCCTCTAATATTGTATGTGCTTTACGGCATCTATGAAATCTTCATGTCTTCTATCTATGCGTTCGGAAATTACTTTACAGGGATTTTTATGTTGGCGGCAGGCTCTGTAGTAGCTTCATTCTTAAGGATCGCCTTAAATTTTATTGCGCCGATAATTGCATCTTACAGAGTATCTTGATTTCACATTCACCCCCTTACTGTACAAAAAGCCCCGCAGCCGGGGCTTTTTTAGTCTCTTGCCTTTTCTTCTTTGATTAACCATCGACGACGATTTCCATCTGATCGATTATTTTCTGGATAAAGGGCGTAACTTCGCGCAAGTCTCTCAGAATGTCGTAATTCTCATATACGCCATATACGTCTTTGCAGACATCCTCACCGAGGACCTTCGCCTGCACCCTCAAGGCAAAGGCTTTCCCGGTGCTTCTTTCGTAGGCTTCATACACGGAAGCCTCGCCGCCGCTGCCAAGAAGCACAAGCTTTCCGGCCTCGTCTTTGCTAAGCCCGAATTCCTTAAAATATTCTCCGTGCGCTTCGAGCTGCAGCATTATCGAGTCGATCCGGTCAACGCTGAAGTCTTTGCCTTTCATATGTTCACTCCGCCATATTCTGCTGCCCGCAACCAGATCCGTTAGGGTCCATCCTCAATTTTCATCCTCGCGCATGCCGCCCCTTGCCCGCGCCCTAT
>Ga0065709_1001944_pt1 | contig 10063 bp, 10 predicted proteins | sample Hoacrofraction14_2_FD_59096 | JGI IMG/M metagenome (GOLD analysis project Ga0065709, IMG submission 59096) | Hoatzin crop microbial communities from Cojedes, Venezuela, sample from fiber fraction 14 v1 | ecosystem: Host-associated > Birds > Digestive system > Esophagus > Crop | place: Venezuela... | reverse complement strand
CGGCCGGCTTCGGATTCTGGAAAGTCTGCCCACCGAAGCGGCATTGGCAGTCGCCAAACATCCAAACCTCGCCGCGCTTTCGGCTGAAGACCACTGCCGAACACGTCAGTCGGCGGGCTGCCTCGGCGCCACCGCCTTCGAGNGGCGAGNGCGCGTCGGCTTCGGCGCAATCATAGACTTCGAGCGTGCGGCGGCGCAGGGCGTCGGTGAGCAGGCTGAGGGCGTCGGCCGCGGAAGCGTCGGCGGGCAGAGCGCCCAAGGCTTCGCAGACCGTTTGGCAGGCCAGCAAGCCCGTCGTGAAGCCGGCCTCTTGGAACGCGGCGGCGAACTGCGGCGCGAGCTTCGACGTGCTGCCATCGACCACGGCGGCGAAATCGGCGGAAAAGAAGACGCCGTCTTCGTTGCGGGCGGGGCTTTTGCCTTCGGAGAACTGCTCAATGATTTTCATCGGCTTATTTCTTGTGGCGGTTGGCTCGGCGCGTGCGAATCTCGGCCTTCTTCTTGGCCGCGCCGCTGCCGTGAGCGCCGGTGATATAGCCTTTTTTCTTGGCCTTCGTGCGCACTTTCTTGCTGTCGTCGGCCGGTGCGCGCAGCTTGGCTCCGCGAAAGACGATGCCCTCGCTGATGGCCTGTTCGACCTCTTCTCGGTTGGCTTTACGCATGCGAAAAAAAATTATCAATTATCAATTATTAATTATCAATTGGAGCGCNCAGCGCGACTTAATGGTGGAAAAGTCGGATGCCGGTGAAGGCCATCGCGATGCCGTATTTGTCGGCTGTTTCAATCACGTTGTCGTCGCGCACGCTGCCGCCGGCCTGCGCCACGTAGGCCACGCCGCTCTTGTGGGCGCGCTCGATGTTGTCGCCGAAGGGNAAGAAAGCGTCGGAGCCGAGGCAGACGCCCGTGTTTTGGGCCAGCCATTCGCGTTTGTCGGCTTCGCTGAGCGGGGTGGGGCGTTGGCTGAAGAAATTTTGCCAAGCGCCTTCGGCGAGCACGTCGTCGGCGTCGGCGCCCAAATAGAGGTCGATGGTGTTGTCGCGGTCGGCGCGGCGAATGCCCTCCTTCCAAGGCAGACTGAGTACGCGCGGATGCTGACGCAGCCACCAGAGGTCGGCNTTTGTGCCCGCCAAACGCGTGCAATGAATGCGGCTTTGCTGGCCCGCGCCGATGCCGATGGCNTGCCCGTCTTTCACATAGCAGACCGAGTTGGACTGCGTGTATTTCAGAATGATGAGCGCAATTTTCAGGTCGCGCTTGGCCTCGTCGGGGAAGTGCTTGTTTTGCGTGGGAACGTTCTCAAAAAGATTGTCGGCGGAGAGGTCGATTTCGTTCCGGCCCTGTTCGAACGTGATGCCGAACACCTGCTTGCGCTCGNTGGGCTGCGGGCGATAGTCGGGGTCGATTTGAATCACGTTGTAGGTGCCTTTGCGTTTNGCGCGCAGTATTTCGAGCGCTTCGTCGGAGTAGGCGGGAGCAATGACGCCGTCGCTCACTTCGGGCTTGATGAGTCGGGCGGTGTCGGCNTCGCACGTGTCGGAAAGCGCGATGAAATCGCCGTAAGAAGACATGCGGTCGGCGCCGCGAGCACGGGCGTAGGCACAGGCCAAGGGCGAGAGTTCCGTGGTCGGCACGAAATAGATTTGGCGCAGCGTCTCCGTGAGCGGCAGTCCCACCGCGGCNCCGGCGGGCGAGACGTGTTTGAACGAGGCTGCGGCGGGCAGACCCGTGGCCGCCTTCATTTCGCGCACCAATTGCCAGCCGTTCAGGGCATCGAGGAAATTGATGTAGCCGGGTCGGCCGTTCAGCACTTTCACCGGCAGTTCGCCCGCTTCGACATAGATGCGCGCGGGTTTTTGGTTGGGATTGCANCCGTACTTCAGCTCCATTTCTTTCATAGTCGTAATCATTTTGAAAATTGCACCGCGAAGATACNATTTTTTTTGCGCAAAACCTCGCGTTGGGCAAAGAAAAACGGCTGCCAATGCTTTTGCGTTTGCATTGGCAGCCGTTGTTGGCTGTTTGGAGCGTTCGAAATCAGATTCCGAGCTTCTTGCGAATGTTTTTGGGAATGGCGTTTTTGTTGATGATAATGTTCATCGTCTTGTAGGCCACGTAGGGTTTGGAGGCATAGAACACGCCGTGATACATGCCGTAGTCGCCCCACGAATTTTTCACCATGAAGTATTCCTTGCCGTCGGGGTCTTTGGCCTTGCCGTANATCACCATGCCGTGGTCGTCGGTGGTTTCCCAGTTGTCATAGGCGGCTTGGCGGAGTTCCTGCGTGATGTCGAGCTCGTCCTTGGTGTCGGCGGTGTAAACGTGCTTCTTGCCGTCGGTTCCCGTCCAGCGTGCGGCGTCGGAGCCGGTCAGGTCGGTGTTTTTATAGTTCGTCTTGGGAACGGTGGCGGTGCCCATGCGCGAAAAACCCTTTTCGCTCACGTCGGCGCCCCATGCGAANGTCCAGCCATTATCTACGGCGTACTCCATCACCTCCAGTGAANTCGTCGAGCGGCAGGTTGTAGGAGAGGNCCCAGCGCCAGTTGTCNGGAATTTCGATGGCAAATTGGGTGTAGAACGGAGTGGTGCATGTACGANGTCAGCGACACGTAGTCGTTCCAGTCGAGGCCGAGCGANGCGGCGAAGCTTTGCGGCGTGTAGGTCTTGCCCTTGTAGTCGAACGTGGTGGGCATTTCGCCGAAGTAGTTCTGCAGGATGTGGTTGAAATCGTCCTTCCANGTGAGAGGGATTTTCTTGCTCTTGCTTTCGGCNATAGACTTCACGTAGCCGCTCATAATCGGGTCGAGNTCGGTGAAGTTGAAGAGGCTGTCGCCGTAGAGCGAGCCGGGGAAGGGCATGGCTTCTTGCGGGCAGATGCCGTAGTTTTGCAGGCAGTAGAGCACGTCGTAGAACGAGCCGCCTTGTGCGAACGAGGCACCTTCGGCGTGTGTGCGNACGGTCTTGTCGGCGCGGTCGATGTAGGTGTGATAAACGATGAAGGGTTCGCAAAGGTCGTATTCGCCCTTGCCGGCCTTCAGCAATTCGGCCTCAAAGAAGCCCAAGCCGCTNTAGGCCCAGCAGGTGCCGCTGCGGTTTTGGTCTTTGATAGACGTGATGGGGTTTTCTTTCACTACGGTGAATTTCACCGTGTCGGGCTTCGGNCCTTGCGGTCCTTGGGGNCCTTGTGCGGCAGCCGGCAGCGAAAGGAGCACGGCTGCGAGAAGAATCAGTTTTTTCATATTTATAAAATTAGTTGNAATTTTGTGCGATGAAAGCTTCGACGTCGTCGGGTTGGTAGGGAATCACCTTGTCGCCCACAATGCGGCAGCCNTCGTCGGTGATGAGNANGTCGTCTTCGATGCGAATGCCGCCAAAGTCGCGGTATTCCTCGATTTTGTCGAAGCAGAGGAAATCTTTGTTCGTGCCTTCGCGCTTCCACAAGTCGATGAGTTGCGGAATGAAGTAGATGCCCGGTTCGTCGGTGAGCACGAAGCCCTTTTGCAGGCGGCGGCCAAGGCGCAGGGCGTTGGTGCCAAATTGCTCAAGGTTGGGACGTGTTTCGTCGTCGAAGCCCACGTAGATTTGGCCGAGGCCTTCCATGTCGTGAACGTCCATGCCCATCATGTGNCCCAAGCCGTGGGGCAGGAAGAGNGCGTGGGCGCCGGCTGCGAGCGAGGCATCNACGTCGCCNTTCATGAGTCCGAGTGCTTGCAGCCTCTCGGTCATCANGCGGCAGACGGCGAAGTGAACGTCCCAGTACTTCACGCCCGGCTTGGCCATCTGCATGGCGAGGTCGTGGCAGTCGGCCACAATCTGATAGATGTCGCGCTGNTTCTGCGTGAACTTNCCGCNGATGGGTGTCGTGCGGGTATTGTCGGAGCAGTAGTGTTCATTGGTCTCGGCGCCGGCATCGCAGAGCAGCAGTCGGCCTGCTTCAAGCGGTGTGGCCGAAGGATATCCGTGCATGATTTCGCCGTGCATCGAGACGATGTTTCCAAACGACAGGCCGGCGCCGTAGGAGAGCGCGATGCCCGTGATTTGGCCGCTGATGAACTGTTCCGTCGTGCCCGGGCGACAAAGGCGCATGGCGGTGGTGTGCATTTCGTAGCCGATGTCGGCAGCGCGTTTCAGTTCGGCCACTTCTTCGTCCGATTTGATGCTGCGCAGGTCCACGACGGCCTTGATGAGTGCGAGGCTGGCGGCCTCTTTTTGCTTTGCGGGATGAATGTGGAGCAAGTCCTGAATTTGAATCATCGTGTCGTGGCGATAGGGCGGCAGGAAGTGGATGGTGCGATGCTGGCGCACGGCGTCGCCCACGATGTGTTTGAGCTCGCACATCGGACGCACAAAGTCGGCGCCCACTTCGATGGCCATGTCGTCCACGCTTTCCACGCTGCCGTACCACACGATGTCGTCGATGTCGATTTCGTCGCCGAAGAGCGCGCACTGGCCCGTGTCGGCATCAATCACGCCTACGAGCCCGTCGCGATGATGGGCGAAGAAATAGAGAAACGAACTGTCTTGGCGAAATTTATAAGCATTGGCGGGATAATTCATAGGGCTCTCGTTGTTTCCGAAGAGCACGATGAGGCCGTTTCCCACCTTCTCGGCCAGCGCGCGACGGCGCGCAATGTAGGTTTCTTTCGAGAAAAGCATATTTTTTGAAATATATTTCAGCGCAAATTTAGGCATTTTTCAAGGAAATGCCGACTTTTGCAATGCTTTTTCGCTTTTTTCGCAAAAAACAAATGATTTTATACTTGTTCAATCCGTCGCACGACGAGGCTTTGGCGGCCAATTCGCCGCTTTATACGCCGTCGAAAATCGCACAACGCTTGGAACGCGAACTCGAACGCTTTCCGGCGATGTGGGCCGAGAGCGATGCGCGCGTGGGACTCTCCGACATGCTGCCGGCCGACTGGGACGCCGTGTCTGAGGTGCGGCCGTGGGGCTGGGATGCCGTGCTTTGTCGCCGTCTGCGCCGACTGGGTGCGCCCGCTCGCTTGCTGCCTTCCGACGAACGCCTCGCCGCCTTGCGTGCATTGAGTTCGCGGGCCACGTCGAGCCGCCTTTTGCCCGAACTGGTGGGCGCTGTGGAGGGCACGTTCGGGCAATCGGCCCTGTGTGCCGACCTCGCTGCCGTGCGCAGCCGCTTGAGCGAATGGGGGACGCTCGTGGTGAAGGCGCCGTGGAGTTGTAGTGGGCGCGGCGTCTTTCGCGTGGGCGAGGAGGACTGGGCAATGGCGGAGAAGCGCATACTGTCGGTGCTGAAGAAGCAGGGCACGGTCGAAGTGCAGCCTTATTATGCCGACGCGTTCAATTTGGCGGCCGAGTTCTTCAAACGCGGTGAGCGCGTGGACTATCGCGGACTGAGCTGCTTCCTGACGAACGCTGCCGGCGCCTATCGCGGCCAACTGGTGGCGCCGCAGTCGCAGCTTGAGGACTATGTGTTTGGCGCTGACTCCTCGCGTGCGCGCGTGCGCGTTATATATAATAATGTGTGTCGGGCTCTTTGCGAAAAACTTCCCAATGCTTTGCGCGGCTACGACGGTCCCGTCGGCGTGGACATGCTGCTGTGTGGCGACCGCCTTATGCCTTGCCTCGAATTGAACCTGCGCACCACAATGGGCTTCGTGGCTCCCTTGATTTGCGAGCGGTTCGAAATCGCGTCGCCTCGGTTGCTCACGTTCGAAGAAAAGGACGGCGCGTTGAAGGCCGTCCTTTGTCCAATAATTTTGTAGTTTTTCCGAAAATTTTGTCTATTTTTGCAGCGGCGGCAAGTCCATGATGGGTTGTGCCTCCACTGTGCCGCTTTCGAGGAAGGGATGTCCGTCGGCGTTCAACTCGTCGCTCACCCTCACTTCGCCTTCGATGGGCGCGTCGGCCTTGTAGTCGATGGGGCCGATGGAGACGAAGCGGCGGTCGGGCGAGAGGATGGGCGCGACGGGTATGCTCAAACGCAGTTCGTCGCCGCGGTTCCACTGCCGCGTGAAGCAGTAGAAGTTCTTGATTTCCTGCGGCTTGGCGACGCGGCCGTTGATGTAGAACGTGGGCTCGCCGCTTTGCCAGAAAGCCTTGCGCACGCAGAGCGTGAGGCGTGTTCCGTTGGCAATGCCGCCTATGCGCAGCGTCGATTCGGGCAGGAAGGGGAAGGCGGAGACTTGGTCGATGGTGAGGCGAGGCTCGCAGATGGGCAGGCGGACAAAGGCGTTCTGAAAGAAATTGCAATAAACGCTGTCGCCGCGCACGGCATAGACGTAGTTGGCCGCCATTTTGAGCGTGCGTGAAGCCGCCATGCGTTCCTCGGGCGTGCCGCGATAGGCGTAGGCCATGATTTCGTTGAGCAGCAAGGCTTCGGCCTGATTGATGTAGGCGCCGTTTGCGGTGTGGGCGAAGACGTTGAGACTGCGGAACACCATATTCGCGAGCCGATAGACGGGTTTGTCGAAGAGGCCCGTGCCGACGGGGAAGTAGTGCGGCTCGTCGTCGCCCAGAGCGGCTCGCTCCACCGGCTGCGTGGGCAGGGGCGTGAGGGTGGGCGAGAGCTCGTTGGGCGCAGCGAGCAGGTCGGCCTTGTCGGTGGCGAAGTAGGCCAGACTATCGGCGCTTACGCCTTGCAGCGGCTGGGACAAAAACGTCTGACCCTCTGCCGAAAGGGGCGCGAGAGCGAGGGCAATCCAAACGAACAGTTTTCTCATTTTTAGTCGAACGCGGCAGCGAACTCTTCGCCGAATTTGCGGCAGGCGGCGAGGGCGTCTTCGTCGGGAACCCAGAGCGCTTTGGCGGGGTCGCCCACGAGTTCGAAGCCGGCGGAGGCCAGCATTTCGGCCATCGGCTTGAGCGCGGCGCCGTTCCAGCCATAGCTACCGAACACGCCGCCTTTCTTTTGCTTGAATTTGAGGCCCTTCATCATTTCCAAAATGCCGGCCATGGCGAACGACGGGCCGTTGTTGATGGTGGGCGAACCTACGAGCACGCCCTTCGAACGGAACACTTCCACGAGCACGTCGTTCTTGTCCTCCTTCGACACGCATTGCAGTTTTACGGTGGTCTGCGGCGCGTGGCTGCGTATGCCTTCGGCGATGGCTTCGGCCATCTTGCGCGTGCTTTGCCACATCGTGTCGTAGAGCAGGGTGATTTGGTCTTCCTGATAGGGCTGCGACCACGCCGCATATTTCGCGAGGATGTCGGCAATGTGCGAACGCCAAATTACGCCGTGGCTCGGGCAAATGAGTCGCAGTTCGGGCAAACCCATTGCCTCGATTTCCTTCAATTTCTTGGCCACCATGGGGCTGAAGGGGTTGAGAATGTTGGTGTAATACTTCTCGGCCTCGTAGAACAGTTCCTCTTGCGGCACGCAGTCGTCGTAGAGCGATTCGCTGGCGTAGTGTTGGCCGAATCCGTCGTTCGAAAAGAGGATATTCTCGCCGTCCATGAAGGCGAACATCGTGTCGGGCCAATGCATCATTGCGGCTTCGATGAACGTGAGCTTCGTCTCGCCCAAATCGAGTTCGCAGCCCGTTTTGACGGTGCGGAAGTTCCAGTCTTGGTGGTAATGTCCGCGCAGGATGGCCTCGCCTTTGGCCGTGCAATAGATGGGCACGTCGGGAATCTCGCGCAGCAGTTCGGGCAGGGAGCCGCTGTGGTCCACTTCGTTGTGGAGCATTACGATGGCGTCGAGTTTCTCGAGCGGAATTTCTTGCTTGAGGCGGCTGACAAACTCTTTGTCGTAGGGCAGCCAAACGGTGTCGATGAGGACGGTTTTCTCGTCGCGAATGAGATAGGCGTTGTAGCTCGAACCCTTGCGCGTGGACAATTCGTCGCCGTGGAAGGTTTGCAGTTCCCAATCCACTTTGCCCACCCACGAAACTTTCTCGGTGATTTTCTTGCTCATTTTTCGGAGTGTTTTCGGTTGAATGTGGGGCAAAAGTAGTGAAAATATTTGAGAAAAAGCCTACGTCGCTCTTCTTTCTGCTTTGCATTTAATTTTTTTTGGCATAAGAAATTCGCTTCGTTGGCGCGAAGGCCGTATTTTTGCAGGCAGAAAATGGAATAAGAAAGTCGTATGCGCACTTTTTTTCTGACAGCCTTTTTTGTTTGTGCCGGCGCATTGTGGGCGCAAGAGCCCGTCGGCGTGGAGCGTGCCGAGGCCGACTTTGAGCCTGCCTTCGAAGCCGATTCGGCCGAGGAGACGCTGGCGGTGAGGCCTATGCGCTCGTTCTACGGCCCCTACAGCGGCATCGATTTCTGGCAGCTCCACAAGGGTCTGAATGCGCGCTTTTCGCTCTCGGCCTCGGTGGCTGCGGGCAAGGGAAGCCCCAAGGGCGTGGGATTCGGACAAGAGGCCCAAGTGGCCTACGTTTGGCCGGTGAACGACCGACTGACGCTCGCCTTCGGAGCCGATGCGCGCCATCTGTCGTGGGGCGGCTATCGAACCACGAGCGTGGGTCTGTGGGGCATGGCCGACTATCGCGCCAACGACTGGCTTTCGCTCTATGCCTACGCCAACGTGAACGCCAAGCCGTCGGGCGAGCGCTGGCATCCGGCTATGTGGTATATGATGGGCGAAGTGCCCAAGACCGAAGTCGGATTCGGAGCGCTGATGAAGTTTAAGAACGATTTTACGGTCTCCATAAGCGCCAGCTACATCCGTGTGGACGACGACCAAATGCGCATTGGCGACCGACCGCGAAGCTCGCTCCAACCCTACAAGAGTATTGCTGAATAAGTTTTTTAATTGATAATTGATAATTGACGAGGTCGCTTCGCTCCAATTGATAATTGATAATTGATAATTGATAATGAATCGCCCTACGGGCGGGCACTTTCGAGTACCAGCCCACAAAGCCGCATGCCAAACGAGGCGGTGATGTGGACGAGGGAGCCGTTTGTGCGATGCTTGCCCTCGGGCGTTTCTTCCATCGTGAAGGCGTCTTTGCTGACGGGTTCGTCGCTGAAGACACACACGAAATCGCGGCTGAGAGGCTCGCCGCTGCTGCGAAGGTGCTGGCGGAGCGAGCGGGCGAGGGGACAGCCAAACGCTTTGCTGAAGGGCGCTGTGTGGATGCGCGAGGGGTCGATGCGGAGGGCGGCTCCCATCGACGAGAACAGCGTGGCGCGGCTGCTGCAGGTGCGGCGAACGAGGAGCGCTTTGTCGGCGAGCGAATCGATGCAATCCAAAACGTAGTCGTAGGCGTCCAAGTCGAACGTGTCGGCCGTGTCGGCGCTGTATCGCTCGGCGCGAACGCTGATGTCGGCCTCGGGGTTGATGCTGCGCAAGCGTTCGGCCAACACTTCGGCCTTGAGGCGGCCCACGGTGGAGGGGAGGGCGGGGAGTTGCCGGTTGATGTTCGACGCTGCCACGCGGTCGAAGTCGATGAGCGTGAGGTGCTCTACGCCGCTGCGAACCAGTCCCTCTGCACACCACGACCCCACGCCGCCTGTGCCGAAGAGCGCCACGCGAACTGTGCGCAAGCGCTCCATGCTGTCTTCGCCCAATAGAAGGGCTGTTCTGGATGATGCTTCTTTGTCCATTTGAGTTGCTGTGGCCTCTTTGTAGCCGCGGGTTTGCTTTGGACGGTGCGCACAGCCTTGGGGGCCACACACCGTCCAAAGCAAACCTGTTTTTATATTAGTTTTTAGTCTGCCGCGGGTTTGCTTGTCCTTTGTGAACAGCCTTTGGGGGCCACACAAAGGACAAGCAAACCTGTTTTATATCAGATGTATAATCCCAAGAAGAAAATACTTGTCACCTATCACCTATCACCTATCACCTGAAATTGTCACCTGTCACTTGTCACTTACGAGTTTACTCATACCTTATCGCCTCAATCGGGTCGAGTTGAGCGGCTTTCTTGGCGGGATACCAGCCGAAGAACACGCCGGTGGCGGTGCAGACGGCGAAGCTTACGAGAACGCTCCACGGCTGAATGTAGATAGGCCATTTCGCGAAGACGTTGATGGCCCACGCTGCACCTATGCCCACGAGAACGCCGATGATGCCGCCCGTGAAACTCAGCAGCACGCTCTCGATGAGGAACTGGTTGAGGATGTCTATGCCGCGGG
>Ga0065709_1030025_pt1 | contig 10070 bp, 8 predicted proteins | sample Hoacrofraction14_2_FD_59096 | JGI IMG/M metagenome (GOLD analysis project Ga0065709, IMG submission 59096) | Hoatzin crop microbial communities from Cojedes, Venezuela, sample from fiber fraction 14 v1 | ecosystem: Host-associated > Birds > Digestive system > Esophagus > Crop | place: Venezuela... | reverse complement strand
TGTTCCCTTCGTAAGCAGGAATATTGCGTGCATATCAAAGTGGTCATAATGCTCATGCGTAACGATGATGTAGTCGGCTTTGTTGCGCTGAGTGTAGTTGGTGATCGGTCGATATGCACTGCTCACCGGGTCAATCTGATATTCCTTGCCTTTGTATGTTATCTGAAACGTGTTGTGTTTGATGCAGGTGATCACAACCTTTTCGCCCTTATCGGTGATATATGTGTCTATACCTCCGTCGTAAGGGTTCTTTTCGCATGAGCAGATTGCTATCATTGCGACGAGAAAGATTGCCAACCGCTTGTGCATCATCCCATGAGTTTCAGGTTGTCTATCTGCTGATTGATCTGCGCACTGAAGCGAATCGGATTGTCGATATACTTGAAAACGTTTGTCGCTTCGCCCGTTGTTACGATCACTGTTCCGTAGTTCAGCAGTCGTCCCATGATGCTTTGTTCGATCTTTACGCCCTCACACTTGCGCAGAAGCAGCTCCAACGATTCGCGTCTTATGATGCCACGTTTGCAGATTAGCCGTCGGTTCGTTACGAGATATTGCCGTCCGCCGTAGGTGTTCACCGCATTTATGGCGGCGATGGCTATCATAACGAGCATTATTATGCCGTGAACGACGAGCCAGTTGTAGTCGGGTTGCACAACCATTGCAGCCACAAATTGCCCTATTCCGATGAGTGCGATCAACGCCGCCCATACATAAAGTATGCCGTGTTGACGCGCACTGTACATTATTTTCTCCCCTTCGAGAAGATTCTTTTGTATGTAATTCATTGTCTTTTCTCTCAGAACGTTTATTCAGCAATAACAAAATCGAGTTGTTTCTTTTCCAGATTTGCTGCTGCCACCTTTATTCTTATCGGGTCGCCAAGCTGATATTTATGGTGGTGTCGGCGTCCAACGAGTTGATAATTCTTCTCATCGAAGTCGTAATAATCATCATCCAAGTCGCGCATTGGCACCATACCTTCGCAATGGTTCTCGTCAATCTCACAATAGATGCCGTAACTTTGAATGCCGCTTATGTGCGCATCATACTCTTCTCCGAGGTGATCGCCCATGAATTCCACCATTTTATATTTGATAGAATCGCGCTCAGCATACTGAGCTGTCTGCTCCATGTCGCTGCAATGTTCGCAAAGTTCTTCGTAGTGTTCTTTGTTAGCGCTGCGACCTCCTTGCTGATAGCGGGTGAGAAGTCGGTGAACCATTGTGTCAGGATAGCGACGTATTGGCGATGTGAAGTGGGTATAATAGTCGAATGCCAGTCCAAAGTGACCGATGTTATGTACAGAATAGCGTGCTTTCATCATGGCACGCAGGGCAACAGTCTGTATGAGCTTCTGTTCTTTCTTGCCTTCGCACTCGTCCATCAGGTTGTTAAGTGAACGTGCTGTGGCACCTTTCGTACCGGCAGTTTTCAGCTTATATCCGAACTTCATAATAAACTCACGCAACGTTTCCAGCTTTTGTGGATCAGGATTGTCGTGAACACGGTAAGGAAGTGTCTTTGCCTTCACGCCTTTCTTCACATTTCCTATATCGGTTGCAACGGTTCTGTTTGCCAGAAGCATGAATTCTTCAATCAGTTTGTTGGCATCCTTCGAACGTTTGAAGTAACAACGTGTTGGCTTTCCGGTCTCATCTACATCAAAGTGCAGCTCTTCGGAATCGAATTTCACGGCACCGTTCTTGAATCTTTCGGCACGAAGTTTCTTGGCTATGCGGTCAAGCAGAATGAGTTGTTCGGCATTCTCGCCCACGTATCCGCCCTTCTTAGCTGGTGGTGCGGGCTCACCGGTGCCGTCTTTCACGCCGTTTTGTTCCAGTATTGCCTGCACTTCCTCGTAAGCATAGCGACGATTGCTCTTGATGATTGTGTGAACCAGCCGATGACTTCTCACGCGACCATCTTCATCTATGTCGAAGATCACACTGTAACACAGCTTTTCTTCGTCGGGTCTTAGCGAGCAAATGAAGTTGCAAAGGCGCTCAGGAAGCATCGGTATTGTGCGATCCACGAGATAGATTGATGTGGCACGCTTCTGTGCTTCCTTGTCAATCACCGAACCTTCTTTCACATAGTGCGACACGTCTGCTATGTGAACACCAATCTGCCACAGTCCTTTGCCGAGCTGTTTCACCGAGAGAGCATCGTCGAAGTCCTTAGCATCGTAAGGATCAATGGTGCAGGTGAACACATCGCGAAAGTCTTCTCTCTCCTTGATATCCTTCGCCGTTATGGTAGCATCAATCTTTTCTGCCGCCTCTTCCACTGCTTTCGGATAACGGTATGGCAAGCCATATTGCGCCAGTATGGTGTGCATCTCGGTGTCGTTGTTGCCCGTCTTTCCGAGCACATCAATCACTTCGCCCACAATATTCTTATGTTCTGCGTCGGGCCATTTCGTAACTTTCACAACGGCTTTATCGTCATTCTTACCGCCTTTCAGCTTCTTCTTCGGAATGATTATGTCGTGCGCAAAGAGGTTATCCTGCGTAATGAGGAATGCCATGTCGTTTTCTATGCGCAATTTGCCCACAAACGTGTCCTTAGCTCGCTTGATAATCTCTATCACTTGTGCCTCTTTGATGTGCTTTTGGCGCCGAGCCATATACGAAACTTTCACTCTGTCGCCGTTCAAAGCACCCATAGAGTTGCGCTCCGACACAAAGATCGGCTTACTGCCTTCGTCGGGGATGAACGAGTTTTTACCGTTTGACTTACGAACAAAGCGCCCTTCCTGCACCTGACCTGTCTGATTCAGCTTGTAGGAATTATTGCTTGTCTTCGTTAAAAAGTCATCCCACGCAAGCTCTTCCATAGTGTCTATTGCGAGCATCTTCGCAGGATGGGTGTCTAGATGCAGCTGTTTGAATACATCTTTAAAACTAAAATTCGTACCGGGATTGCTCGAAAACAGCGTTTCTAGCATCTCCGTAATCTGCTTCTTATTATAGCGTTTACCGCCTTTCTTACCTTTTGCCATAAGTTTTCATAGTTTTATATTTGCCGTAAAATAACAAAAAAAACTTCAAACTTGGCGCATTTGTTACGATTATTTAGCATTAAAATTGTGTTACAACGCAAAATAACCGCATCAGAAGCAGATCACAACGCCTGGTTCTAATGTCAGAATCACTGCCAGAGATAAGAGGTCATTGACATTGATCCCAGTTCTCTGTATTCGTTCCATACGGTTAGTTTATCGTCGGTTGTGGTGGCACCTATTGCCGTTAGCAATGGGAAGAAATGTTCGGTTGTGGGAATGGCGAGGTCGCTGTCGGTGATCTGATCGAAGCTGATTATCTCATCAATGCGTCGTTCTGCAACGAGTCGTTTCATGTTTTCGTCGAAACGGTCTGCCCATTCGTATCCTCCGCGCATGCGCCAATTAACCATTTGCAAGTTGTGTACCACGTTTCCGCTGGCAATAATCATTGCTCCTTCTTCGCGAAGTGCTGCCAACCGCTCGCCAACAGCATACTGTTCGCGTGGCGATGCCAACGAATTGACACTCATCATCACCACCGGTACGTCGGCGGAAGGATACATATTTGACAATACTGACCATACACCATGATCGATGCCCCACGTGTTATCCACGTCGATGGCACCCTTTTCGGCTTCCAGTATGCGGTCAGCCATGCTGACAGATCCTGCGGGCGAATACTTCACTGCGTAGAGTTCGCGTGGGAAACCATACATATCGTTCACTTGTGGATTGCTTTCGCTGCGACGAACTCGTAGTCCTCTCGTGAGCCAATGAGCCGAAACAGCAATTATTATCTTCGGTTTGCCAAGCTCCTCTCCCATCATTCGCCATGCCTTTCGCGACGGATTGTCGCCGATTGCATTCATTGGTGAGCCATGTCCCACAAAAAGAACAGGCGCTTTTGCAGCCTTCTCCTGCGGCATCTTCTTCGTTTCCATTGTTTGTTTCCTTTCCACTTTTTTTGTTTCCGATGCAAAAATAAGAAAAAATTACGAATTATGAATAATTTTAATTACGAATGACGAGTGTTGAATGTTGAATTATTCTCGCTACGCTGCGATGAAGAATTTATCAAAATTTTGAATGTTGAATGTTGAATTACGAATTATTCTCGCTTCGCTGCGATGAAGAATGTATCAATGAAGAATGTATTTGCCAATTCAAAATTCATAATTCAACATTCGTAATCGCATAGCGACAACTCGTAATTCGTAATTCAACATTCGTAATTCAACATTCGTAATTCTTTCAGTATCCTATCGTGAATCTCTCTTTATGGTGCTTTTCTTCTTCGAGTTCGTCCACCATTGCGACAGCATAGTCCTGAACAGAGATGTGGCTTTGACCGTTTTCATCTACTATAAGGTCGTCCTTGCCAAGACGGAACCGTCCTGTTCGCTCACCCTTCTCATCGAAAGCTCCGGCAGGAGAGAAGAAAACCCAGTCGATATCGTTCTCGTTCATCAGCGTGTTAAGATAGAAATCACCCAACGGACGCACGCCACCCATGATCTCTTCCGGTATTGCTCCTGAGTCAACAACGCGCAAACCAGGTGCACAGAACAGCGTGCCGGCACCGCCAACAATGAGCAATCGCTTTACACCACTGGCCTTCGCTGCCTGCAAAATCTTTGGATAATTCTCTGTTATCAGACGTGCAATGTCGGGATTTGCCCAACCTGGATTGTAAGCACTGATCACTGCATCCTTGCCTTCGGCAAGTTTCGTGATGGCATCCACATCTTCCACGTCGCCCTTCACAACCGTAACAAGGTCGTTCGTCGCAACTTTTTCCACATTTCTCACCACTGCCGTAACCTTGTGTCCGCGAGAAACCAACTCGTTCAGTATTGCTGAACCAACAAAACCGGTAGCACCGATCAATAAAATATTCTTCATACCTCTTTAAATGTTTTTTAATTGTTATTACTTTGTTCTTTATCTCTTTTTCACATGAAACCCGAATCCTTTTCTTTTACAGGTCTCTTGTCTTCGAGTGCAAAGTTACAACTAAAACACATTTCTCACAAGACGGCACTTTTTTGTCTCCTACTTACAAAAAAGTAGGAATTGAGCGTTTACAACTATTCCACAAAAACAACTTTAACCCTCATTAACTTCATGGTTAAAAAAGGTGGAGAGGAAATTGCGAATATTGAAGGAAGTGAAGGAAGCCTGCAAACAGAATTATTTACATAAAGAGCAATATTTTCGCTTGTTTTCTTGTTTTTTAGTATCGAAAGTAGTATCTTTGCAGCAGAATATGAGTACAAAAGAAAAACTTATTGTAAGATTTATGCAACTTCCAAAGGACTTTACCTTTGAAGAAACAGAGACATTGTTAGGCTTTTTCGGATATGAGAGGCATAACAAAGGTACTACTTCGGGCTCTCGTATACGTTTTAAGAACAAAAAGACGGGTGTATATTTTGATCTTCATAGGCCACATCCCAAGAATATTATGAAAGCTTGGATGATGAAAACAATATATAATCATTTGAAACAAGAACATTTTATTTAAAGAGGAGTAAATGAAATTATGGATTATTTAGAATATAAAGGATATAAAGGAAGTGTCGAATACAGCAAAGAAGATAATTGCTTGTTTGGCAAAGTGCTTGGCATCAAGAACGGTTTAATCGTTTACGAAGGAAACTCTCTTGAGGAATTAGAGCGTGATTTTAAAAATGGTGTTGACAGCTATATTGAAGGTTGTAGAGCAGATGGTATTGAACCACAGAAACCTTATAGTGGAAAATTACAACTAAGAATGTCTCCTGAACTTCATTCTCGTGTAGCTTCTGTTGCCGCAAGTGTTGGGACAACAATAAATGCTTTTATAAATAAAGCAATAACTCACGAGATTGAACTTGCAGGTCAGTAATAAAAAAGCTGTAGTATAATGTATTTTTGTGTCTGAAAGTTTTGTTTTTCGGTTGCGATTTGCTAACTTCGCGCCAAAAATAAGTAATGTGTTGAGATGCGGGGCGGCGCAGAACATGGCGGAAGGCTTTGCAGAACATGGTGGGATGTGATTGCAGGACGTATGTGATGCGCTGGCTGTTGTGTCTTGATGAATAAAAAATATTAATTGATATGGCATTGAAATGTGGTATAGTTGGTCTGCCAAATGTGGGCAAATCAACCTTGTTTAATTGTCTGTCGAGTGCAAAAGCTCAGGCAGCAAACTTTCCTTTTTGTACAATAGAGCCCAATGTTGGCGTGATAACAGTGCCTGACGAGCGGTTGAACCGTTTGGCAGAGATTGTTCATCCGGGACGAATCGTGCCGGCAACATGTGAGATTGTTGACATTGCTGGCTTGGTGAAAGGCGCTTCTAAGGGTGAAGGGTTGGGCAATAAGTTTCTTGGAAACATTCGCGAAACGGACGCAATTATTCATGTTTTGCGTTGTTTTGATGATCCAAATATCGTTCGTGAAGGTGGCGCCAGCGTGGATCCTGTATCAGATAAGGAGATCATCGACACCGAACTTCAACTGAAAGACCTTGAGACAATAGAAGGTCAGCTGTCGAAACAGCAGAAAGCGGCTGCGGCAGGCAATAAAGATGCGAAAGTGGCTGTTGAGGTTTTGTCGGCATATAAAGCTGCTTTGGATCGTGGAGAAAACGCCCGCACGGTATCTTTTGACAGCAAAGAAGAACAAAAGGTGGCTCACGACCTGTTTCTTCTCACGGCAAAGCCAGTGCTTTATGTATGTAATGTTGATGAAGGGAGCGCAAAAGAAGGTAACGAATACAGCAAGAAGATTGGTGAGATTGCCGCTTCCGAAGGTGCCGAGATGCTCGTCATTGCAGCAAAGACCGAAGAAGACATTGCTTCGCTCGACACCTACGAAGACAAGAAAATGTTTCTTGATGAACTGGGATTGGAGGAAAGCGGCGTCAATCGTCTCATAAAGAAAGCCTATCATCTGCTGAATCTCGAAACATTTATCACGGCAGGCGAGATGGAAGTGAAGGCATGGACTTATCATAAAGGATGGAAGGCGCCACAATGTGCGGGCGTTATACACACCGATTTTGAGAAAGGGTTTATCCGTGCCGAAGTGATAAAATACGACGATTATATCCATTATGGCTCCGAAGCTGCCGTTCGTGAGGCAGGCAAGATGGGCATTGAAGGCAAAGACTACGTCGTTCAGGACGGTGATATCATGCATTTCCGCTTTAACGTTTAATGCACAGGGCTTATGACATTATTTAATTATATCGTTTGGAACCCCGACCTGGTGGCGCTTCATTTTGGTTCTCTCAACGTGAGATGGTACGGACTGTGCTGGCTTATCGGCATCTGCCTGGCTTATCTCATCGTGAAATGGCTCTACCAAGACCAGAAAGTGAAGGACGATCTGTTTGATCCGCTCTTCATATACTGCTTTCTGGGCATACTGATTGGTGCCCGACTGGGTCATTGTCTGTTTTATTCGCCCGACTATTTCCTCACATCGTGGGATCACATCATCGAAATGTTCCTGCCCATTCATCACATGGCAGACGGTAGCTGGAAGTTTACGGGCTATGAAGGTCTGGCTTCTCATGGCGGAACAATCGGTCTGATGATCGCGCTCTACCTGTATTACAAGAAGACGAAGATGAATCTGTGGCAAGTTCTTGACGACATTGCCATTGCAACGCCCACAACAGCGTGCTTCATCCGACTGGGAAATCTGATGAATTCGGAGATTATCGGCAAGATAACCGATGTGCCTTGGGCGTTCATCTTTGAGAAAGTGGATCAGATGCCGCGTCATCCGGGACAACTGTATGAGGCAATAGCCTACGCGCTGTTCTTCTTTGTAGGCTGGTATTTCTATAAGAAGCACAAGAATTGGGTCGGTACCGGCTTCTTCTTCGGACTGTGTCTGACGCTGATTTTCACGTTCCGCTTCTTCATAGAGTTCACAAAAGACATACAAGTTGACTTCGAATCGGGAATGATTCTCAATATGGGTCAGCTGCTGAGCATACCATTTGTCATCATCGGCGTGGTGTGTATTTATCGTGCTTTACAAAAATCTAAAAATCAAACCGTATGAAAAAACTTCTCGTTGCTCTCTTTCTTGCAACATCATTAACGGCATCTGCCCAGCCAAGAATAGCGATACAGCTACGCGATTGGCAGTTTAAGAAAGGCGGAGAAAGCGCATGGCAGAGCGTGAAAGTGCCGCATGACTGGGCTATTAGCGGTCCTTTCGATAAGAAATGGGACTTGCAAAATGTTGCGATAGAGCAAAATGGAGAGAAGGAAAAGACCGAGAAGTCGGGTCGTTCGGGTGCACTGCCATGGATTGGAACAGGCGTTTACGAAACCCGTTTCGATGCACCAAAGAAGTTGAAACACGCAGAACTCTACTTCGATGGCGCAATGGCAGAACCAAAAGTCTATGTAAACGACACGTTTGTCGGCGAATGGAAATACGGTTACAATGCTTTCCGACTCGACATCAGCGACGCTTTGCAGAAGAAAGACAATGTGATTCGGGTGGAATTGCAGAATGTTGAAGAGAGCAACCGATGGTATCCGGGTGCAGGATTGTACCGACCAGTGCAGCTGATCTTCACATCCGACGCATCGATTGATACGTGGGGAACATTCTTTCGCACGCTAAACATCAGCGGAAACGACCGTCATGATGCACAGGTTGCGCTCGATGTGAAGGTGAAGAGCGCAAAAAAGATGAAAAATATGAAAGTGGTTGCCGCGCTGGAAGGCGAAAACGGCACTACGCAAGACATCAAAATAGGCGACGATGGCAGCGGAACAGCAACATTTTCAGTCGGCAATGCCCGTCTGTGGTCGCCCGAAGAGCCCAATCTTTACACGCTTCGCTTGAAACTATATAAAGGCAATCGTCTGATGGACGAGACCGTTCAGCGCGTTGGAATCCGCACAATCAGCATCGACAAAGAGCGAGGTTTTTGTCTGAATGGCGTGTCACGAAAGTTTAAAGGCGTATGTCTTCACCACGATCTTGGTCCACTTGGCGCCGCCGTTAACCGCTCAGCTCTCATTCGTCAGATAAGAATCATGAAGGAGATGGGTGCAGATGCCATTCGCACAAGCCACAATATGCCTTCACAAATGCAGATGGAAGTGTGCGACTCGATGGGAATGATGGTCATGGCAGAGAGTTTCGACGCATGGAAAGACAAGAAAGTGAAGAACGGCTACAACCGTTTCTATGATGAATGGTGGCAGCGCGACATCACAAATCTGGTGCTCGGACATCGCAATCACCCTTCGATCGTGATGTGGAGCATAGGAAACGAGATTCCCGAACAATGGAAAAAAGAAGGCGCTCAGCGTGCAAAGAACATGGTGGAACTATGTCATCAGCTCGATCCTACACGCACTGTTACATGCGGAGTGGATCAACCCGAAGGCGCATCTGCATCAGGTTTCTTCGATGCTGTTGACGTTCCTGGCTTTAATTACCGCACACACTTGTACGATAAAGTATTTCCTAAGCTCAAACAAGGATTCCTTTTAGGGTCGGAAACGGCATCAACGGTGAGCAGTCGTGGCGTTTATAAGATGCCGATGACCGAAGAAAAGAACAAGGCTTACGCCGATGGTCAGTGTTCAAGCTATGATACCGAATATTGCTGGTGGAGCAATCTGCCCGACGACGACTTCACATTGCAGGACGATCGCGCGTGGACGATAGGACAGTTTGTGTGGACTGGCTTCGACTATCTGGGCGAACCAACGCCATACGACGAGTATTGGCCCTCGCGAAGCAGCTATTTCGGCATCGTCGATCTTGCCGGATTGCCCAAAGATCGCTATTGGCTCTATCGCAGTCAGTGGAAGAAAGACAGCCACACCTTGCACCTTCTTCCGCATTGGACGTGGCAAGGCATGGAAGGAAAAGGCATAACAGTGGTTTGCTATACCGACTATCCGCAGGCAGAACTCTATGTCAACGGCAAGAGTTATGGCTGTCGTGAGCTTGGCGATACGGCGCATCTGCATCGTTATCGCCTCATCTGGGACAACGTTCTCTATGAACCGGGCGAATTGCGCGTAGTGGCTTT
>Ga0065709_1030023_pt1 | contig 10070 bp, 8 predicted proteins | sample Hoacrofraction14_2_FD_59096 | JGI IMG/M metagenome (GOLD analysis project Ga0065709, IMG submission 59096) | Hoatzin crop microbial communities from Cojedes, Venezuela, sample from fiber fraction 14 v1 | ecosystem: Host-associated > Birds > Digestive system > Esophagus > Crop | place: Venezuela... | reverse complement strand
AGCCTTCCGCAACGAAATCGTGGCGCGCCAGTTCATCTTCCGTATGCGCGAGTTTGAGCAGATGGAAATGCAGTTCTTCGTGAAGCCCGGCACCGAACTTGAATGGTTCGAGAAGTGGAAAGAAACCCGAATGAAGTGGCATCAGGCACTCGGCTTCGGAGCAGAAAACTATCGTTTCCACGACCACGACAAGCTGGCGCACTACGCCAACGCCGCCACCGACATCGAGTTCCGTATGCCCTTCGGATTCAAAGAAGTTGAAGGCATCCACTCGCGTACCAATTTCGACCTGTCGCAACACCAGAAATACTCAGGCAAGAAGATTGAATACTTCGACCCGCAGACAAACGAACGCTACACGCCGTATGTCATCGAGACCTCAATCGGCGTCGATCGTATGTTCCTTTCCGTGATGTGTCACGCCTATTGCGAGGAGGCGCTCGAGAACGGTGAGTCGCGCGTGGTGCTCCGTTTGCCCGCAGCGCTGGCTCCTATCAAGCTCGCCGTGCTGCCCCTTGTGCGCAAAGACGGCCTGCCCGAAGTGGCACGCAACATCGTTGACCAGTTGAAGATGCACTTTAATTGCACCTACGACGAGAAGGATACCATCGGAAAACGCTATCGCCGACAGGATGCCATCGGCACGCCTTACTGCGCTACCGTGGACTACGACACGCTCAGCGACAACTGCGTAACCCTGCGCAACCGCGACACCATGGATCAGCAGCGCGTCAGCGTGGGACAACTCAAAGCCCTGCTCGAAGACAAAGTGAGCATCGCTTCACTGTTGCAAAAGGTGCAATAAACCGTAACGGCCGAATACATATATTATAACGAAACGGCAAATGAACAAAAAAAGGCTTCTCAATAAGGCACTTCTCATGGCAGCCGCCCTCTTCGCTACCGTCAGCTTCAACGCTTGCAATGAGAGCGATGGCGACGACGACACCGAGTTTGCCGACTGGCAGAACAAGAACGAGACCTACTTCAGCGACATCTATTCGACGGCGCAGAGCAACATAGCCGCCGGAAACGACGAATGGAAAATCATCACCACGTGGTCTGTTAACGACGAAAACACCACCACCACCGACCACATCGTGGTGCGCGTGCTCGAAGAGGGCACCGGTTCAGGCTGTCCGCTCTACAACGATTCCGTTCAAGTACACTATCGCGGACGCCTTATCCCCTCAGCCAGTTACCCCCTGGGCTACAAGTTTGACAGCTCATACGACGGTGATACGCTCAACGCGAAGACCGCCGCTCCGTCGAAAGGATTGGTCAGCGGTTACATCGACGGCTTTGCCACAGCTCTGCAAAACATGCACATTGGCGACCATTGGCTCGTGTATGTGCCCCATCAGCTGGGCTACGGAAGCGAAGCGCAAACGTCGATTCCGGCTTATAGCACCCTCGTTTTCGAGATGTATCTTTGCGCCTACTATCACGTGGGCACGTCCGTTACGCCGTGGAGCGCCAAGCGCGCCGTTGTTTGGACTGAGGAATAATCCCCGATACGGGCATCAATAATCTTTGCTACGCGCATCATCAATCCTCTAAAAGTCTACTATCAATCGGCGATACAGCCATCAATAATCCCCAATATACCCATTACTAATCGGCGAGAAAATGCTTCGGCATCTTCTCGCCGATTGGTTTTTTCATGCTGTCCGCGGGCATCTTGCATCGCAATCTGCCGCTCGCTGCAGAATTAAGTTAATAACTTAAGCAGACAATATTATTAAGATTACAACGCAAAGTTAATAACTTTGGTGAGAAAAGTTATTAAGATTACAACGTAAAGTTATTAAGATTGCTGTGCAAAGTTATTAAGATTGCAACGCAAAACCGGCGGACTTGTGTCCGGCTCGTCGCGTTCCTGCACTCCGTTTCTCGGTTCGACAAACCCCGTCCGCCGACTTTTCACACATCGATTACCAGCGCTTCACACATCGATTACCAGCGCTTCACACATCGATTATTGGCGTCTTACACATTATATATATACCTCTCACCCCTTGTTTTGGGACTTGATACGCCTTGTACGCTGCGTTTTTACACCCCTTTTGCCGGCTTTTTGCACCCCATAAGTCGGCTTTTTGAATGTCGTCCGTTGGTGTTTTAAGTCTTATCGGAAGAATTGACGAATCGTATTTGTATAATATTCAAATCGCTCTAAACGCCGATAAACAAACGGCGTGCGGGCGTTTTGAGGTGTAATTTGTGGCTTTTGTGTGCGCACACAAAGCTTTGATGTATATCAAGAATATACCGATTTTTGATGAAAAACGGGTCGATTGTGATTTTTGTGTGCGCAAACAGTCGTACCTTTGCATCGTCAAAAGGAACAAAAGGGCGGTCGGAGGGCTGCCAAGAGAAAGACAGAAAGACCAAGCACAACCATAAGATGATTATGGAGAAAGCAAGAAAAGATATAAGGGTATTAGGTAGAAGATATTGTCTGACAATAGTGGTTTAGGTGAAAAGAAGATTGTAGCAAGGAGAATCTCATAGGTTAGATAGGGTTTTGGGTAAAGAAAAGATTGCATTTCAAGGATAACACGATGCCCGTGAGGGCTGCGAATAAAGTTAGGTTTAGGGTTAATTAAAAAGATTGTATCATTTAAATTAAAGAAAGGGTAACATTATGACAATGACAGTAGCACTTGTCCTGTTAGCTGCAACAGCGTTTGCAATGGACTTAACAATGGAGCATCGCTTCTAAAGGAGACGCTCCTCTTTTTAGAGAAAGACTAGAATTAAGTAGATAACGCATGTCGGTCGCCTCGCAAGAGACGGCCGACTTTTTTGTTTCTACGTTGTTTTTTCATACCTTTGCAGGGTGTTTCGTGGCGCGTCCGTCGGCATTTTCGCGCGGCGCCGCCCTTTGTTTACGCTTATGTCTTCCCACCAAAAGAGTGAAAAACTGCTGGAAAAGATACGCTTGCGTCAGTTGATGACGGGCGCTGAAAAGGCGGAGCTCATTGCCCGTCTCTCTCTGCCGTCCATCATGGCACAAGTGTCGAGCATCCTTATGTTCTATATCGACGCCGCAATGGTGGGACAGTTGGGCACCGAAGCGCCGGCGGCCATCGGTCTTGTAGAGTCCACCATGTGGCTTTTCGGTGCGCTCACGGGCAGCGTCTCCATGGGTTTTTCGGTTCAAGCAGCCCATTTTATCGGTGCAAGTGATTTTCGGCAGGCGCGCGAAGTGTTTCGGCAGGCCATCATGGCATCGGCACTTTTCGCCCTGATATTGGGCGGCGCGGCCTTGGCCATAGCCTATCCGCTGCCCGTTTGGCTGGGCGGCACGGACGAAATACACCGCGATGCGTCGCTCTACTTCGGCATCTTCGCCCTCTGCATGCCGTTCATGATGATGCGTGCGCTGGCTGCCGGAATGTTGAAATGCGCCGGCAACATGCACGTGCCGGGGATACTCAACGTGCTGATGTGCGTGCTCGACGTCGTGTTCAATTATCTGTTCATCTTCGTCTGCCAAATGGGTGTGATTGGTGCAGCGCTGGGCACGGCCGTTTCGTTCATCATCGTGGGCGTGTGGATGATGTGGTTTGCCGTGGCGCGCTCGTCCCATCTGTCGCTTCGCAAGGGCGAAGCGACGTGGAGGCTCCAAGAAATCTACATCCGCAACGCATTGAAAATAGGCGCTCCGATGGCCGGACAAAACCTGTTGATGAGTGGCGCGCAAATCGTCAGTACGATGATTGTGGCGCCGCTGGGCATCGCTTCGATTGCAGCCCATTCGTTCGCAATCACGGCCGAAAGCCTGTGCTACATGCCCGGATACGGCATTGGCGAGGCGGCGACCACGCTGGTGGGTCAAAGTATAGGCGCCGGACAACACAAACTGGCGCGCAGTTTTGCCCGAATGACCATCTGGGGCGGTATGATTATCATGGCCTTGATGGGCATCGTGATGTGGATCTTTGCGCCGGAGATGATTGGATTCCTTTCACCCGTTGAAGAAATACGCTCCTTGGGAACGTCGGCGCTGCGCATTGAAGCCTGGGCAGAACCCTTCTTCGCCGCCTCCATCGTGGGCTACAGCATCTGCGTCGGAGCCGGCGACACCCTGAAACCGGCCTTGATGAACCTTGGTTCCATGTGGATTGTCCGTCTCACGCTTGCCGCCCTGCTTGCGCCGCACTACGGATTATCGGGCGTTTGGCTGGCCATGGCCATTGAACTCACCTTCCGCGGCCTTATCTTCTTGTGGCGAATATTCAGCGAACGGTGGCTGAGGGGCGTTCAAACGGCGTCGCACAAAGCTTAAATTCTGATCAAACCACTTAAACAATGATCTTTCTCGGCTTAGCCGATTGAAATCTTCTACCTTTGCATGAATCTCTTGTTCGCGCGTACATGAACGGCGAGAGAGAAGTGAAAAACATGCAAATTCAGATTCCGGAGATTCTCTCGGCCAAGCCCTTCGTGAAGTGGGTGGGCGGCAAACGACAGCTTCTGACCGACATTGACCGCTCGTTGCCCCAAGGCTTCGCTCAGCGGCGCGGCGTAACCTACGTCGAACCGTTCGTGGGCGGCGGTGCCGTCTTGTTTTATTTGTTGAGCACCTATCACGAAGTCATCGACCGTGTGCTTATCAACGACATCAATCCGAGGCTTGTTTCAACCTATCGGGCAGTGAAGAACGACCCCGAAAAACTTATCTCTTTGTTGCGCCAAATACAATCAGAATACGACGCGCTGACGGACGAAAGCGGCAAGAAGGACTATTTTTTGCGTATGCGCAAGCGGTTTAATGAAGGAGAAAAGAGCGACACCGAGACGGCCGCCCTGCTGATTTTCCTGAACCGCACCTGTTTCAACGGACTTTATCGCGTGAACTCAAAGGGTGAATTCAACGTTCCCTTCGGTCGTTATGCCCGTCCGCAGATATGCGACGAAGAGACCCTTCGTGCCGACAGTAACTGTTTGCAGCGCGTGGAAATAACGTGCGGCGACTTCGAAGCAGTGGAATCTGACATCCCCGGCGACGGACTGGTGTATATCGATCCGCCCTACCGTCCGCTGGATGCAACGTCTAGTTTCACCGCCTACGCAAGCGACGGATTCAACGACGGCGACCAAATCAGACTGAAAAACTTTGTCGATCGACTTTCAGCGCGTGGCTGCCACGTGATGCTGAGCAACTCGGACGGCAGCGGAAAGAACCCCGATGACCGCTTTTTCGATAATCTCTACACCGGCTATCTGCTGCACCGCGTGCAGGCAAAACGGTCGGTAAGCGCCAACGCCGCCAAGCGCGGACGCCTCACCGAACTGCTCATTACGAATTATCCGACGAAGGAAGACAGTCGGATTGACGGTTAAAACGAACTACTATGGAAAACAACGTGCACACCAAAAACGATTTTGAAACGTTTATGTCGCAACTGAAAGACACGAATGCGACCTTAGATTTCTATTGCGATTTCCCTAAAATAACGGCCAACACAAAATCCGTTGACATCAAACTGAGCCAGTTGGACTACCTGATTGGAAAGGAAAACCTGGACGAAGCCATAAGAGATTTGTGGAAAGAAAACCCTCGAACGTTTTCATCCGATGTTTTGCAGCTGTTGATTGCCGTGAGAGAAAAAGACCATAAAGGCATCGTAGAGGACAACGGAAACTATCTCTCGTTGCAGAATCTGTTGGCCGACGAGGACGGAGTAATCCGCTTTTTTAAGGAAACCGGCCTTGAAAAAGTTTTCAAGAACAAGCAGATTACGAATCTTCACGACTATGTTTTCGGTGTGGAAACGGGTCTTGACACCAACGCCCGTAAGAACCGCAGCGGCCATATCATGGAGAATCGAATTGAAAAGATGCTTCGCCGGTGTGGGCTGAAATACCGGAAAGAAGTTGAATCAACCGAGTGGAAAGAGCTTTCCTGCCTCGGCACGGACAAGAAACGATTTGATTTTGTCGTTTATACAAAGGACTGTACCTATCTGATGGAAGTGAATTTCTACAGCAGCGGCGGTTCAAAATTGAATGAAGTGGCAAGATCTTACACAGAGATTGCCCCTAAGATAAACAACTTAGGGCGGTTCCGCTTCGTCTGGATAACCGATGGAAAAGGGTGGAATGGTGCGCGAAACAAATTGGAAGAAGCGTTCTATGCCATCCCCGACATCTATAATTTAACCACACTTACACCGTTCTTAAATCGCATAAAGCTATAAGAAGAGGATGCTCAAGGCCTTCTATAAATCAGACGATGCGCATTTTGCATTGTTGAAAGGCGATTGCCGCGAACTGCTCCCACAGTTCAATTTCAAGTTTGATATGGTGTTTGCCGACCCGCCTTACTTTCTTTCGAGCGGCGGCATCAGTGTGCAAAGTGGGAAAATAGTGTGCGTTGACAAAGGCGAGTGGGATAAAACGGTCTCGAAGGAACAAATGGCCGCGTTTAATCGCGAGTGGATTTCAGCCTGCCGCGATAAGCTGAAAGAGAACGGAACAATATGGATTAGCGGCACATATCATAATATATTCTCCGTGGCCGATAGTCTGACGGAGCTCGGTTTTAAGATACTCAACGTTGTAACGTGGGCAAAAACCAATCCGCCCCCTAATCTTTCGTGCCGTTATTTCACCCATTCTGCAGAGTTTGTGATATGGGCACGCAAGCAAGCCAAAGTCTCTCACTACTACGATTATCAACTCATGCGCCACATAAACGGCGAGAAACAGATGACCGACGTTTGGCGATTGCCGGCCATTGCGCCGTGGGAAAAGTCGTGCGGAAAGCATCCCACGCAAAAACCGCTCGAACTGCTCTCGCGCATTATCCTATCATCGACAAAGCCCGGAGCGTGGATTCTCGATCCGTTTGCAGGCAGTTCAACCACCGGCATAGCCGCCGCGCTCACCGGCCGGAGGTTCTTAGGCATCGACATCAGTGAGGAATTTCTCAACATGAGCGTAAGGCGTAGAGAAGAAATCAACCATCTGGACACCTTTTATAAGTATCAATCAAAGATTCCCGACATAGTGGCTGCCGAAGAACTAACCTCTTCCGCCTTCGCTTGCGAGGATGACGGCGTGTTGTTGCCCTTTTAGGAAGGTTTGCTTCCGAACCTTTTTACGAGTTAAAAACAACCGCGATTACCCTTTCATTCAGCGCGGCAGCCGATTCGTTTAGACTCTTAAAAAAACGTGGTCAGCCGTCGCGTTCTCGAAAAAAGTTGTATCTTTGCAATAGAATAATCGTATAGCTTATGAATTTCTTCTTGAAGGAAAGTTTGGATTATGCGCAAGAACGATGTTATTTGGATGACTTGTTCAGCGTGTATCCGACGATAAACAATAAGATTCGGGACATTGATTCCAAGAAATGGGATGCAGTGGAGCAGGCTTATGAACGGAAGGATAAAGAGGCTCTGATGCATGCTTTGTTGAAATTGCCTTTGTTCCCGTTGAAGGATTCGTATGTGGCTTTTCTGAAAGAAGACAAGGATGCGATTAAAAGAAACCCCAAGACGGTGAGCCGAATAGCATCGGATATATTGAAGATGTCGGGCAGAGAACTGCGAGAGAAGTGCAGTAAGCCGAAGGAATCAAACCGCCAACAAGGGCCGGCGTTTATGAATTTCTTGAAAAGAGAAGATTTCGGAATTGCGAAAATGACTGTGGATGAATTCGCGCAAACGGAAACTGACGGTATTTTGATTGGCGGTAACACAGAGATGTTGGCTTTCGCAAAAGAGCGTCTGTTCTATAATCATCCTAAATGTCCTGATTTCATAGGGCGTATGAATGGGCGATATATCTTGGGAGAAGCCAAGTTTTTGACGGATAACGGCGGTCATCAGAATGCTCAGTTCGAAGACGCCATTGCTGTGTTAGACAGCAATGCGAGCGCAATAAAGGTTGCAATCCTTGACGGCGTGCTGTATCTTCCGTCGAAAAAGAAGATGTATTTAGATATAACCGGCCGACATTCGGAAAGCAATATCTTTTCGGCGCTCTTGTTAAAAGACTTCCTATACAGTGTGAGATGAACGGAAATTTGCTCATAAAAAGCGAGAATATAGAAGCCTTGAAGTATCTTTTAGATGTGAAAGGTTTGCGTGGAAAAGTGGATCTGATTTACACAGACCCTCCTTTTGCTACCGACTGCGACTTCAGGATGTCGGGAAACAGAGCTGCAACAGTGAGCCATTCGCGCTCGGGGCAAATTGCTTACACCGACCATCTCCTAGGGAAAGACTTTGTCGAATACATCCGTGAACGGCTTCTGCTGATGAGAGAACTTCTTTCTGACCGCGGCTCAATCTATTTGCACACGGATTATAAGATTGGACACTACCTCAAAGTGATGATGGATGGCGTGTTCGGCATTGATAATTTCAGGAACGATATTACACGTGTGAAGTGCAATCCGAAGAATTTTAAACGGATTGGATATGGTAATATCAAGGATATGATTCTGTTTTATACCAAGACGGACAATCCGATTTGGCACGAACCAAAGATGCCGTACACTGCCAAAGACCTTGAAAGATTGTTCCCCAAGGTTGATAAAATGGGACGGCGATACACTACCGTGCCATTGCATGCACCCGGCGAGACGCAGAATCCGAAACGATTCAAAGGCATTTTACCCCCTGAAGGGAGGCATTGGAGAACTGCACCCGAACTGATGGAACAGTGGGATAAAGAAGGACTTATCGAGTGGTCAGAAAGCGGAAACCCTCGAAAAATCATCTACGCAGACGAGAAGGAAGGCAAACGTATGCAAGATATATGGGAGTTTAAAGATCCACAGTACCCTATTTACCCCACCGAGAAGAACATCGATTTCATCCGAATGATTGTCCGAACGTCATCAGATGAAGGCAGTATCGTGGTCGATCCCTTTTGTGGCTCGGGCACAACACTAATGGCTGCCGCTACAGAAAGGCGTAATTGGATTGGAATTGACCGTTCGGAAGCGGCAATCAAAGTTACAAAAGAGCGCATGATGATGGGCGAATTGTCGATATTTAGCGAGAATATCGATTTTATAGACCTATCAGAAAGACGGGAGGTACGCACGGTTTCAGTCTGAAACGTAATCCGGTTAAAAGTCGTATTCCCATACCTAAGCATTGATTACGCCTAAAACAGTCTTTATATACAATATATATATGTCCTAAAACGACCGCCGCTTTCCTTCAATTCCGCTTTGCGGCCGATGCAGCGGAGGACGTTTCGCGGTGTGCGGCGCGGCAGGAACTAATGCAAGTGCATGATGCGGTCGCGCGAAACGGACAGCACACCGTCTGTTTTCTGAAAGTAATCGATGGCCGCGTGAATGTCCGTTCCGGTCGGAATACGGATGGCCATGGCGTTGAAATTCTTGTAATCGTAGATGATTTCGGCTTTATATTTCCGGACGGCCTTGGTGAGCGACGCGTGTCCTCCGGGTTCTTCGTAGTATATAATAAGTGTGTACGGAGCGTAAAGACCGTCATCGGGCGTGCGAACAACGGGCGTTTCGGGGCGCGCCGACTGCTTGCGCGACGTGGCGCACGACTGCGCAGCCGCGAGAAGTGCAAGTGAAAAGACGAGTAATGACAGGTGTTTCATCGCGGCAAAGATAAGGCATAATTTTCGAAAGAACCACGGCATGGCTCGCTTTTTCTCTTATTTTTTCAAGCACAGCCACGGTAACCGTGTAAAATAATTCGTATCTTTGCAGGGTAATAGACAATGAGAGAAGCGTCTTTGCACCAACCGCCGGACGATGTGCCCCCGACAGAAGGGGACGACCGCGGCCGCCAAAGACGCGCGAACAACGATGGAACAACTGCTGCATTATTGCTGGAAACACAAGCTCTTCCCACTGAAAGCACTGCTCACGACGGACGGGCAGACCGTGGAAGTGATAGACCCGGGACTGCATAACCTTGACGCCGGCCCCGATTTCTTTAATGCAAAGGTGAAGATTGACGGCACACTGTGGGTGGGCAACGTGGAGATTCACGACCGTTCGTCCGACTGGTACCTGCACGGGCACCATCGCGACGCGGCCTACGACAATGTGGTGCTGCACGTGG
>Ga0065709_1030024_pt1 | contig 10084 bp, 5 predicted proteins | sample Hoacrofraction14_2_FD_59096 | JGI IMG/M metagenome (GOLD analysis project Ga0065709, IMG submission 59096) | Hoatzin crop microbial communities from Cojedes, Venezuela, sample from fiber fraction 14 v1 | ecosystem: Host-associated > Birds > Digestive system > Esophagus > Crop | place: Venezuela... | reverse complement strand
TTATCTTTCCCCATTTCTTTATCTTTCCCCATATAATTCCCTACGGTATTCTCTCCAATATCCTGTCCTTCAATCCGGAATGTCTTTCTTTTCTGGTATCATTTCCTGCCATATCATAGAAAGCCTCAGGACTTCCAATCATACATACACACTTTTTTGCTCTGGTAACTGCAGTATATAAAAGACTCTTGTTCATAAGAAGTCTCGGTCCCGTATACATCGGCATAATAACAGCCGGATACTCGCTTCCCTGAGACTTATGAACAGTAACCGCATAAGCAAGTTCTAATTCATCAAGATTCTTTACGCTATAAACAGCATATTTGTTATCATCATATAAAACTTCTACATACCTTGAATCCTGATTCAAATTATTAACCTTGGTAATTATTCCTATGTCTCCGTTAAACACTCCCTTGCCTTCATCTATCTCTATACCGTATCTGTTCTTAATCTTCCACTCAAGCTGATAATCATTCTTAATCTGCATAACCTTATCCCCTTCTCTGAAGATCATTTCGTTATGCTCTATTTCTCTCTTATTATATGCCTTCGGATTAACCTTACCCTGAATGTATTTATTAAGTTCCACCGTTCCCATAACACCTTTTTTTGCAGGAGTAAGAATCTGAATCTCCGACACGTCACAGCCCACATACCCCGGCAATTTTTCGGTTAAGAGTCTGTAAACATTTGCTTTAAGTCTGTTCGAATCATTTTCCTTTATAAAAAGAAAATCATTACTTTTCTTTGTCAAATCTACCTTTTCACCTTTATTTATTTTATGGGCATCCAGTACTATATCTCCCGTATTTTCCTGCCTAAAAATCTTATCCAACTTTACCACGTTAAATCTTTCACTGTTTATAATATCCTTCAAAACATTTCCCGGTCCCACCGACGGAAGCTGATTGACATCTCCAACCATAACAAGTCTGGTCTGTTCCGGAATTGCTTTAAGAAGAGAATTCATCAAGAATATATCAACCATGGACATTTCATCAACTATTATCAAATCCGCTTCCAAAGGATTTGATTCATTTTTTTCAAATTCATTGGATGAAAGTTCAGGATTACCGGACATTTCAAGCATTCTGTGAATAGTCTGGGCTTCATATCCCGTTGTTTCCTTCATACGTTTTGCAGCTCTTCCCGTAGGCGCCGCAAGAAGTATCTCTTTATTTTCCGTTTCAAAGAATTTAATTATAGTCTTTATAGTTGTTGTTTTTCCGGTTCCCGGACCTCCGGTAATAATAAGCACTCCGTTCTTAATAGTTTCTATTACCGCCGTCTCCTGCTTTATATCAAGAGATATTCCCTCAGCCTCTTCTATTAATTTAATCTTTTCCTTTACCTTTTCTTCATTTACATATCCGTTGACATTAAGTCTGTCAAGTCTGTATGCTATGGAATCCTCCACATAGTAATACTCACCCGCATATATCTGTCTCTTGTCATCTTTACCTATAATAACTACCTTTTTCTCCATCACAAGATCGTCCAGATATCTGTTTATATCAAGATTACTTATTCTTAAAATTTCACGGGATTTTGCTATAAGTTCATCATCAGTCATATAAACATTGCCGTCTGCAGCAGACGTTGAAAGAGCATATAATATTCCCGATTTTATTCTAAACTCGGATTCCGGATCTATTCCGGACCTGAGCCCGATTTCATCAACAGTTTTAAATCCCACTCCGTCAACATCCTCGGCCATTCTGTAGGGATTATTTTTTAAAACCTCATATATTCTGTTACCGTAAAATTCATAAATCTTAACAGACAAATTCATTGATATACCGTAATCCGACATAAACATCATGGCATCACGCATATCTTTTTTCTCGGAAACCTGTTCTGCAATATCCAAAGCTTTTTTCTTTGTAATACCCTTTATCTCCGCCAGTCTTTCCGGTTCATTTTCTATAATATCAAAGGTATCATTACCGAATTTATCTACAATTTTTGTGGCAGTCGCCATCTTTATTCCTTTAATTGCTCCGGATCCAAGATACCTTATTATTCCTTCTTCATTCGTCGGTTTAAGTATATGATATTTTTCGACCTTCATCTGCTCGCCGTATGTAGGGTGTATAACAATCTCCCCTTCAACCTCCACATATTCACCTTCACCGACATAACTAAAAACGCCTACACATGGCATGTCTGCTTCGTCACCCGAAACAGACATAACAGTGTAGCCGTTTTCCTCATTTCTAAACAATATATTTTCTATATATCCTTTAAATTTTTCCATTATCCAGGTTTCCCTCTTCCCTTTAGGTTTTCCCTTGACCTTTTATTTTCCTTTTCATTTATTTATATTTGCACTCAGATTAATCTATATAAATCAATATATATGAATTAATCAATACAAATCAATCTTTATAATTTAACCTATACTAATTAATCAATAGGATCATCGCTTAAGAATTCAATAAACTTACCTGTTCCGATAGCAACAGCTGTCATCGGATCCTCAGCTGTCATTGTATTGATTCCTGTCTTCTGTTCAATAAGATCTTCAAGTCCGTGAAGAAGACATCCACCACCTGTAAGAACGATTCCTCTGTCAGCAATATCAGCTGCAAGTTCAGGAGGTGTTATCTCAAGCACGCTGTGTACAGCTTCAACTATCTGAGATGTAGTCTCATGAAGAGCCTCTTCCGTCTCATCAGATGTTACTGTAACTGTCTTAGGAAGACCTGTAACAAGGTTTCTTCCTCTGATATCAAGAGTCTCTGTCTCAGGTCTCTGATATGCAGTTCCTATATTAATCTTAATATCTTCCGCGGTTCTTTCACCGATAAGAAGATTATGTTTCTTTCTCATATATCTTACAATTGCCTCATCAAAATCATCTCCGGCAACCTTTACAGATGTACTTACAACAGTTCCACCAAGGGAAATAACTGCTATATCTGTAGTACCTCCACCTATATCAACAATCATATTTCCGCAAGGCTTTGTAATATCAATTCCGGCACCGATAGCAGCTGCTATAGGTTCTTCGATAATTGCAACTTCTCTTGCTCCTGCCTTTAAAGTTGCATCTTCAACAGCCTTCTTCTCAACCTCTGTTGCTGCACTAGGCACGCAGACACTGATTCTAGGCTTTCTGAAAGTTCTTTTTCCTATTGCCTTCTGAATAAAATGATTTATCATCTTTTCTGTTACGGAGTAATCAGATATAACACCCTGTCTTAAAGGTCTTACCGCAACGATATTTCCCGGTGTTCTTCCGATCATAAGTCTTGCTTCTTCTCCGATAGCTTTAATCTTATTGGTGTCTCTGTCAAAAGCCACAACTGACGGCTCCTTTAATACAACACCTTTTCCTTTTATATAAACCAATATGCTGGCTGTACCCAAATCAATTCCTATATCTGTAGATAACATTTATATCTCCTTTCAAACCAAACGGTAAACTATGCTCACACGCTGTCTTATTATATAAAAAAATTATATCTTCTGTAAAGTGCTTTTTAATTAAATCCAAATAATTTATTTGCCAATCTGTAGAAAAATATAGTTATACTTCTTCCGATTCTTCCCGGCAGATTAACCACCAGAAGCGTAAGTCTGTATCTCAACTTTTTATACAGTCTCTCATCCTTAGCTTTAATATATTCAAGAAGTTCCTTTCTCTTGTTGTTATTTTCTTCAGAGTTTCTCAGTCTAAGCATAACACAGGTAACCGTAGTAACAATCTCAAGATAATTAAGCATGTATTTCCTCTGCTTATTTTCCTTCATTTCGTCAATATCAGTGTTATCTATCATTATCTTATTGACTCTAATCTGCTGATCAATCCTCTTAAGCATAACACTTTCATTTACGGACTGGTCACTTCTTCCTATGTAGTATCTGTAAAAATTAGTGTTTAAATAGTATATATCCTTAACATTTAAAAGCGGTGTGTAAGCAAAGATGTTATCCACGTAAAAAGTATGAGCAGGAAGTTTAAACTCCATATCTTTGAGCATTTCCGTTCTGTATATTATGGAATGCATAAGGATATAATGAAACATCTTTATTCTTCCGATATCTCCCCAGGTAAAATATGTATTTTTAGGAAATCCCTTTTGCTTCATTACTTTCTTATGAATTGCCCCTACTTTTTCGTATACATAGTTAGCGATAAGCATATCCAGATTCCTGTCTCTGGCTATGGTGTCCTCAAGAACTTTAAGAATCTTTCTGTAACTGTCTTTATCAACCCAGTCATCACTGTCAACTACTTTAAAGAACTTTCCTGTTGCATTCTTAAGTCCTGTATTAACCGCCTCTCCGTGGCCGCCGTTTTCCTGATGAATAACCTTTACAATATCAGGATAATCCGTAGCATAGGCATCGGCAATCTTCCCTGTTCTGTCTGTCGACCCATCGTCAACAATTATAATCTCAACCTTCTCTCCTCCGAAAAGCAATGATTCCACACACTTTTTCATATATGCCTCGGAATTGTAGCAAGGCACTGCAAAACTTATTACTTTCATTAAATACTTTCCCTTCCCGGCATATTTTCCGGTTTACATTTCAGTTATAATCCACGATATATTTCCGAATCTATTCTTCAGTCATTATTTCAGAACCTTCGCCGACTCTACTCTTCAGTCATTACCTCTGAACCTTCGCCGGCTCTGTAGTTATCATACTCATTTATTTTCAAAAAATCGCACTTATATACTGTCATATAATTTAATAACATAAGTGCCAAAGCACAAGTTACGTCAAGCACCGAATGCTGTTTTAAGAATACCGTCGCCATGGTTATAAGAATCGACAAGCATGTACTTGATATTCTCACACTCTTTTTCTTAAAAAAGCTCCAACTGCTTAAGTATATACCAAGCTGCACACAAAACGTATTATATGCGTGAACACTTGGAAATACGTTGGTAGGAGTATCTCCTCCGTAAAGCATTCTGACCATTTTAGAAAATATATCACTACCCTCAACAGTCTTTGGCCTCAAATATAAAACATTTGGATAAACTGATGATATAAGCAAAAATAACATCATGCCAAACATTAATGTTGACGATACCCTCAAATATTCCTTTTCATCATGTATTAAAAGAGACAAAACCACGAAAGGTACGAAAAAAAACCAGAGATAATAAGGAACAATAAAGTACTTACAAAAAGGAATCATACTGTCAGCCTTACAATATATCTCATAAAACACACCGTCTTCTCTCATTTCAAGCAATATAAACCAAGCCATGTAAACAACCATGAACACCAATAACGGCAATATTAATTTGAATTTTCTTTTCACCATAACCTTAGTCATACCATCACTCCCTGATTTATAAACATCTCTGATTATCCGTCATTGTCTGTCACTATCTGTCACTGTCTGTCACTGTCTGTCATTGTCTGTCATTATCTGTCACTGTCTGTCATTGTCTGTCATTGTCTGTCATTGTCTGTCATTATAGTCTGCTTTTTTCCAATATACAAACTGCCTAACATTATAACATTTAAAAAATATTAAATAAACCGATATTTATTATTTTTAAAATATTTTTATACATTGAAAAAAAACTGATTCCGAGTAAAATAAAGCCAGACTTTAGATTGCTCGGAATTCCATACAATAAAAATGTACGACTGTGTCCGGTGGGATTAATATAATAGAAGTTATAACATAAAAAATTCAAACTATAACCATAAAAAGAGATACAAATCAAAATCACTTGATTTGTACCTCTTTTATTTATTATTTTATTATTCTAAATCTTGTCCTGAGATCGACCTTTAGTTCCTTTACACGTCCATTTCTATACCTGACTGCCTGTTTAATCTACTATCACATCTACTGTCTCATCTACTGTCTGGTCTACTGTCACATCTACTGTCTCATCTACTGCCTGATCTTCTGTCACATCTACTGTCTCATCCTCTGTCTGATTTACTGTCTGTTCTCCTGTCTCATCCTCTGTTTGATCTACTACCTGATCTAATGTCTCATCCTGAGTCTGAGTCGGTTCTTCTTTTATCACACAAGATGTCTCGGTACTCATTGAATCATCCGTAGTTCCCTTAGGCAACAACACAATCTCGATTGCTTCTAGTCTATAACCGTAACCTGTAGTACCTGCAACTTCTCCGTTCTTTGCCCAGTCAAGCCATCCAAAACGCTGTGCATGTACACGATAATAAATATCATACTGCTCTGCCATCTCTCCTGTAAGTTCTATCTGAATAGCCTCAAGTCTCTTAGATTCTCCGGATGTTCCCGACATTTCTCCGTCAGCTCCCCAATCCTGCCAACCGATTTTCTGTACGTGAGTCTTATATCTGATTCCGCTTTCATAATCTGTATTTGCAAGATTGATCTTTATACCTTCAAGTCTTAACGCTTTTCCTTCTGTTCCGGACATAATGCCTTCACCAACCAAAGGTTGCCAACCCACACTCTGTACATGGGTCTGATAACGAACACGAGCCACATGATATGGAGTTGTTGTCTCACCCGGTGCTTCTCCGCCTTTTTCCACCAATCTAATCTGAATAGATTCAAGTCTGTAAGCATATCCTGCAGTACCTGCTATTTCACCGTTCTTTGCCCAGTCAAGCCATCCGAAATGCTGAGCATGAACTCTGTAATAAACATCATATAATTCCGCTGCATCTCCGGTAAGTTCTATCTGAATAGCTTCAAGTCTCTTAGACTGTCCCGAAGTACCTGCCATTTCTCCGTCAGCTACCCAATCCTGCCAGCCAATTTTCTGCACGTGAGTCTTATATCTGATTCCACCTGTGGTTCCCGCAAGCTTAATGTTAATAGATTCTAGTCTCTTTGCCTTACCTGTAGTTCCTGCAGATTCTCCGTCAGACACCCAATCCTGCCAGCCGTAAGACTGTACGTGAGTTCTGTATGTCACACCTGCTATATTAAATGTTTTTGCAACCGAACCGATGTAATTTCCTTTTCCTGCTACAGTTACCGTTGCCTCTCCGGACTTAACATTATTACTGTAAGTTACTGTGTAATCCGTGTCCTTTGTAAGAACGGTACTTCCATCCTTAACGGTAACTTCAGGCGTTTTTGCCGTTCCATCGTAAATATAAGATTCAGCTCCCAGCGTAACCGTTGTATCAGTTATGCTCTTCTTAACACTGACACCATAACTTGCTGTCTGCCCTGCCACGTTTACGGTTATATTTGCACTTCCTACACCTACAGCAGTTACTGTTCCCGTAGATGAATCCACAGTTACAACATCTGTGTTGTCCGATGTCCACTCGCCACCCTTATATACTTCCCAGGTTCTTGTAGGACTTCCTATTCCTGTTGTGGTAAACGTTGCCTTAACCTTTGCTGTATCGGTATTTCCCACAATCAAAGAAGTATTACCTGAAACCGCAATGGAATCAAGAAAATCTCCGTCAATTTCAACAATCTGAGTCTTATCTCCCGCTATACCACGTGCTGTCTCCGTAAGTCCCGAAGAGTATGAAGACGTTTGCATAGCCAGTGCACACCAACCTCCATAAGGTACTGTACCATTAGCATCCTCAGAATATTTAAAACATGCAAGTCCCACATACCTTGTACTTGGATTAATCAACGCATAATAATGACCGTAAGTGTTACCTGTCTGACCTGTATAATCTGCACGCTCACCTTCCCATTGTTCTATACCGTAAGACATTGCTGTTGAGGAAGAGTACCAGTTCCATGCAAGACATTCCGAACTTGTATAATATTTACCAAAAAGATTATAAGTAACATCCCAACATGAACCTCCGTTAGCCCTTGTATGATCTAAATTAATATCTCCCTCTGCCGCTCTGATTTCAGTTGCCTTTTCAAGCTCGGCAGACCATTTAACAGGTACATAATTACCGTTTGTTTCAGCCAACTGATCTGCTGTTGGATTCTCACCGTAATCCGTGTCCAATGAAAGCTTTGTGGAAGATCCGTAAGATACCGGTTCTCCGTTACGACATGCCTTATATCTTATCAAATTAATCTGCTGTAATATGGCGTCCTTGCCCGTGGTGTAGAATGTTCCGTCTACGGCAATAAAGAAATTACCGTCGGCAGGTTCACTCACATCCGTTGCAAGGTAATCTCCGGCATGGGCCGTGAATGAAAAACTCATCACAGCCGCTGCCATCGTACCCATAAATAAAAGTTTCTTAAAAAATTTTCTCATAGTACGTTCTCCTTTTCCAATTTTCAATACTTTAATAATTTACCGGTTCAACTATTCACTATTCAACAATTCAGCTATTTATCTATTTAACTATTTAACTATTTAACTATTTAACTATTCAGCTATTCAACTATTCAGCTATTCAGCTATTCACTTATTCAATCATTGAATTGTTAAATAATTTTCTACTTCGCCTTACCACTTTGCCATTGCAGTCTCATAGCTTGATGTTATTTCATCAAAGTAATCCTCGACTGACTGGTTGTATGAATTACTCTCTGCAAATGCCATGCTGTTTCTGTTATACTTTGTAGCCGACGAATCATTAAGATCCTTCTTGTACAATGTAATATTTGAATCAGGAATTGCCACTGATGAATAATTATTCTTTGCTATGTTGTAATACTCAAGATACTTGTCATAATCAATCCAACCACTGTTCATTACAGTCTTAAGAGCCTCTGTATACTCTGTTGTGTAATTGTTTGAACGTCCCGTTACAGTATAAATGTATAATGGATTAACATTTGTAGAACCTGCAAGTCTTGCCTGATCGTCATAAGGACTGTATGAAGCCATATCAAGGCTTGAAGTTGTTATACCGAGACATCTGTCGAAATCGTAAGGAATGATAACTGCCTTTCCTTCAGATGAGAAGTAAATATAATGATTATTGTAATTATTTCTCATATCATCAGGGTTACCTGCAAAATAACTTACAGCCGCATATGTCACCCAGTTGTCCACGTAAAGTTTATTTTCAATAATCTCTTTACGTTCTTCTTCTGTATAGTAATCCGATGTTGTGACAAGATCTTCATCATCTATTGCATTAATGAAGTTTTTAAGCGGAGTTAAGTCTGATTTCTTTTTATTAGTCTTTAATGTGTAAATAAAATCATATCCTTCCTTCTCAACAGAGATTGAATCCAATGTATCGAATGTATAATTGGCTCCGCTCCATCCGCCGGAATTGCCGTAGTATCTACCCCATTTACACTTATAAAGATCTCCGTCGGCCTTTGTAAAATTACCTGCAGAATCCTCTTCGTTTAAATATCTCTTACAGAAAATATTGTCAACCGGCTCATACATTGTATATACGCCGTAGTTATATCCTCCAAAATGAACGTTTGCAAGGCTTGTATTCTGTGCATATACTCCCAACGCTCTATACATCTGATTAGCGTAAACGTTTGCCACATATGTGGAATCGACACATCTGTTCCACTTAAGTTCGAGAGCCTTAAGTGTTGCAAAAGTTCTGTCTTTTCTTTCTTCTCTTTCCGTATCGCTTGACCATGTCTTTGCATCATCTCCGTATACGTCATCATCAAAGGTTTCCTGGAAATTAAGCTTCAAATGAACCATATTTCTGTCGTCAACATTATTGTTGTTGTACAGATCAACTCTGGATGTATTACCCTTAAGTCTTACACCGACCTCTTCAAGTTCACCAACAACTTCATCATTAATCTTAACAGTTAATGTTGACATTCTGTAGGTTTCCTCATCTCCCGATGTATAATCAGATTCCATAAGCTTGAGCTGCTCATCTGTAATATCGATATCTATCTCAACTTTATTGTTGATATCAAAAAGGTCTTCATATAAAGCTTCTTCCTCTGCATTTTTTGCTTTAACTTTTTTACCTACAAAATGGATTGTTTCATCTTCCGAAGAGGTTGTCTCTTCCTCTTTTGTAGTTGTCTCTTCCTCTTTCTTGGTTGTAGTCTCGTCTTCCTTCTTAGTTGTTGTCTCATCCTCTTTTTTGGTTGTTGTTTCATCCGATCCGGATTCACCGGAAGTTGTAGTTTCTTCCTCAGCGATTGCAGGATCTTCTTTTCCGTTCTTATCACTGTAAGCATTATCCGTACTTCCCGGAGCAGTTTCACCCTTGCTTACAA
>Ga0065709_1012006_pt1 | contig 10091 bp, 10 predicted proteins | sample Hoacrofraction14_2_FD_59096 | JGI IMG/M metagenome (GOLD analysis project Ga0065709, IMG submission 59096) | Hoatzin crop microbial communities from Cojedes, Venezuela, sample from fiber fraction 14 v1 | ecosystem: Host-associated > Birds > Digestive system > Esophagus > Crop | place: Venezuela... | reverse complement strand
CTGCAACCAGCTTGTCACGCACTTCAAATGCGCTCATCTCGGGCTTGAGATCATAGGTTGCCACTTTGGGTGAAGGCACCAAGATGCGGTCCTCGTTCTCAAATGGCTCTTCGCGCCCACCATTAAAAAAGAAGGTGACGTGTGCATATTTCTCAGTCTCTGCGATATGCAGCTGTTTCTTGCCTTGGCTCGACAGATATTCGGCAAGGGTGTCACTCACATTCTCTTTGGGGGAATAGCACGTGTACACCCGTGAATGAGGCATCATAGGGAGTCATGCAGTAGTATTGCAGTTGAGCTATGGTGTGCATCTGCTGCTCGGGCATGTCCTGCTGGGTAAGCACGGTGGTGATTTCCTTGGCGCGGTCGTTACGGAAGTTAAAGAAGATAACTACATCACCTTCCTTGATGCGTCCGTCAACGGTGCTATTAACAATGGGTTTGATGAACTCATCGGTCACACCCTCGTCGTATGACTCCTGGATGGCACGTGTCATGTCATCGCTACGCTTGCCCTCACCGTTTACTAGCAAGTCATAGGCCAGCTTGATGCGTTCCCACCGCTTGTCACGGTCCATGGCATAATAACGTCCCGTGACAGTGGCTACCACGCCAGCTGTTTCAGCGCAATGACGCTCGACATCAGCGACAAAGCCTTTACCACTCTCGGGGTCGGTGTCACGACCGTCCATAAAGCAATGGATGAACACCTTGTCAAGTTTGTAATCGTGTGCGATGTCGCATAGGGCAAACAAATGCTGCAACGAACTGTGTACACCGCCGTTGCTGGTTAAGCCCATGATGTGCAGCCCCTTGCCCGTGCGTTGAGCGTAACGGTATGCACTAACAATCTCGGGGTTTTGCTTGATGCTGCCATCGGCAATACTCTTGTTGATTTTCACCAAGTCCTGATAGACGACACGACCACCGCCAATGTTCAGGTGTCCCACCTCACTGTTGCCCATTTGACCATCGGGCAGGCCCACGTCTTCGCCGCAAGCCTTGAGTGAACTGTGCGGATATGCTTTGCGCAGGAAGTCAAGATAGGGTGTCGGCGTGCTATAAATCGCATTGCTGTGGCCGCAGGGTCCCTCGCCCCAGCCATCGAGAATCATCAATAATGCTTTTTTTCCCATAATTTAGATATATATTTTAGCCTTAACGAATATTCGTGATTTTGTGCCGCAAAGGTACACATTTTTATCGGATTAATCAGTGACAGAGAGCAGTTTTGTTCAAAATCACTGAGTTTTATGGCAAATCAAAATTTTAGGACAACAATAGGGAATGCGATTGGCAAAATAAAAAATCGCAACTAGCCGATTTTCAACCAATTGCGATGTTGTATTGAGGTCACTAGCGGATTCGAACCGCTGTACCCGGTTTTGCAGACCGGTGACTAAACCACTCATCCAAGCGACCTTGTTGCGATTTGCGGGACAAAATTACGTCTAATTTTTGGTTTGTGCAACTTTATCGACACATTTTTTTGCTGAAAATTTTTCGGGTCGTGTGCAGTAGTCCTTCAGTTTGCAGCTTGCGCAGGTGTTGATAGCCGTCCGTTTACCGCGTGCGGTGCGCACGATGGTGCGTATGACTGCAAAGATGGCAGCGGCAACGATAATGCCGGCTAACAGATATTGCACCTGGTTGCTCATGATGATTTGCTTTGTTTGAAGTTCTTTTTTATCAAGGTCTTGAGTTTGCCTGGTGTGAGGTCATCGGGATAGTCGCTGAATGGTAGTACGGTGTGGCAACCGTTACGATACTCGCTACAACCATAAGCAGATTTGCCTTTCACCAGGTGTCCCTTGCCGCACACGGGGCAGGGAATATCTTCGATGCGTGTCGTGCGCTTGGCTCGGGGTTTCTTTTCACCGTTGCCGCTGGTGGGCTTTTTGGGTGCTACGGGCTTTTCTGCCTCAATGTTGATGCTCCCGCTGCTGTTATCGCGCAACACGTTGAGCACAATCTCACTAATCATAGATTTCATTTCATCGATGAATTGAGCTGCCGAGAACTCACCTCGCTCAATTCGACGCAATTTGTTTTCCCATAGTCCTGTGAGTTTGGCACTCTTGAGCAGTGGCTCATGGATGGTGTCGATAAGCTGCATGCCGGCTGTGGTGGGAAACAGACTTTTGCGTTCCTTGCGGATGTAACGTCGTTTAAACAAGGTCTCGATGATGGCAGCACGAGTCGATGGGCGGCCAATGCCGTTCTCCTTCATGGCTTCGCGCAGCTGCTCGTCATCTACCATTTTGCCGGCTGTTTCCATGGCACGCAGCAGTGTGCCCTCGGTGTAAGGTTTGGGTGGCTGTGTTGTCTTCTTGACCACGGTGGGCTTGTGTGGTCCACTTTCTCCTTTTTCGAAGTGTGGCATGATGCCCCCTGTGGTCTCATCATCGGTTTTCTCATCGTCGCCAGTTTTTTCGCTGGCTTTGTCTAGCAGCACACGCCAGCCAGGTTTGACAATCTCTTTGCCCGTAGCCTTAAACTGATGTTCACCCACTTGTGCCATGACTGTGGTGGTCGAAAACTCGCAGTCTGGATAAAAAGCGGCGATAAAGCGCATAGCAATCAAGTGATAGACTCGCTTTTCGTCAGGTGTCATCGCCACCGTTGCGGGATTGACGTTAGTGGGAATGATGGCATGGTGGTCGGTGACCTTGCTGTTGTCAAACACCTTTTTGCTCTTTGGCAGTTTGGGCAGCGCTAGTAACGAGGCGGTAAACTTGCCATAGGGTTGCATGGCTTGCAAGATGCCAGTCACTTGTGGATAAATGTCATCACTCAGGTAAGTGGTGTCCACACGCGGATAGGTTGTCGCTTTCTTTTCATATAATGACTGGATGATGCCTAGCGATTGGTCGGCTGACATAGCAAACCGCTTGTTGCATTCCACTTGCAGGCTAGTGAGGTCAAATAAGCGTTGTGGAGCTTCTTTGCCAGTCTTTTTTTCTACGCTGGTCACTACAAGAGGCAAGGCTGCTATGCGTTCGACCACAGCTTCAGCCTCATCCTGGGCGTTAAACCTCCCCTTGGTGCTATTGAAGTTTACATCGCGATATACGGTTTTGACTTCCCAAAAGTCTTGTGGCTCAAAATTCTCGATTTCGCGCTGGCGGTTCACAATCATGGCTAGCGTCGGTGTCTGTACCCGTCCAACCGACAACACGTCGCGCGAGCGAGAATATTTTAGGGTGTACAGGCGGGTGGCGTTCATGCCTAACAGCCAGTCACCTATAGCCCTCGACAGCCCTGCTTGGTAAAGTTTGTCAAACTCTTCAGATGCCTTGAGCTGTTGCAACCCTTGCCTAATGCTTTCGTCGGTCAATGAGGATATCCACAATCGTTTTACTGGTTTGTCGCAGGCTGCTTTTTGGTACACCCATCTTTGAATCAATTCACCCTCTTGGCCGGCATCGCCACAGTTGATCACCTGCTCGGCGTTGGCAATCAGTGTTTTAATAACGCTGAACTGCCTTTTGATGCCTTCGTCGTCCTTAAGGCGAATGCCAAATCGGGCTGGAATCATGGGCAGTGCACTCAGTGACCACCGTTTCCAGTGGTCGGTGTAATCTTGAGGGGCTTTGAGTTCGCACAAGTGACCATAAGTCCATGTCACTTGGTAGCCATTACCCTCATAATAGCCGTCACGTCGATCCTTAGCACCCACGATGCGGGCGAGGTCTCGTGCCACGCTAGGTTTCTCGGTTACACACACTGTCATGCCCATGTTTCAGCCGGTGTTTGTCCTGTTTGCTTTTTATGATTGATCTTCTCCCGACCGTTGCTCGCCCAAGTGTAGAGCCTTGGCTTCATCCCACAGGGCGTCCATCTGTTCAAGTGTCATTTCGTTGAGGTGCTTACCCTGTTCGGCAGCTTTTGCTTCTACATAATTAAATCGGGCTATAAACTTGCGGTTAGTGCGTTCTAGGGCATTGTCGGGGCGCACACCATATAGCCTGGCAGCATTTACTAGCGAGAAAAACAGGTCGCCAAATTCTGCCTCACGGTCGGCATCGTTGCCGTTGGCACGCAATTCGGCTTCTACCTCGGCAAGCTCTTCTTTCACTTTGTCCCACACGTCTTCGCGCTGTTGCCAGTCAAAGCCCACGTTGGCAGCCTTTTCTTGCACACGCTCGGCTTTGATTAAAGAGGGCAGGCTGCGGGGCACACCGGCAAGTATGGTCTTGTTGCCGCCCTTTTCATTCATTTTCAGCACCTCCCAGTTTTGCAACACCTGTGCCGCAGTTTCAGCCTTGTCGTCGCCAAACACATGGGGGTGACGGTAAATCAGTTTCTCGCACAGGGCATTGCACACATCGGCAATGTCAAAGCTTTGCTTCTCATCACCAATTTTTGCGTAAAACACGATGTGCAGCAACACGTCACCCAGTTCTTTACGAATGGCATCGTTGTTATCAGCCATAATGGCGTCTGCCAGCTCCATCGTTTCCTCTATTGTGTTGGGTCGCAGACTCTCGTTGGTCTGCACACGATCCCATGGGCATTTTACACGCAATTCGTCCATGATGTCAAGCAGTCGGCCAAAGGCCTCCAGTTTCTTTTCTCTGCTATTGTTTGGCATAATTTATCTCTCTATTTATTGTCGTTTATGTCATTCAGTTATATCAAGGGTGCAAAGTTACATAATTTTTTGCAATCAGGCTTGCGGCGGACTTACTTTGCTCACACAGATGAAAAATAAAAAGTCTAGGTCACGAGCATGAGTCGTCGTCTTAAATTTTGTTTAGTAGATTATATATAAGTTGTTTGTTTTTAGCGACTTTGGCATAATGTGGATTAACTTTTTTGGAAAATTTCATTAAGAGACCAAGTTTTTAAACTATTGAAAACAAGCATATTGTATAATTTTTTCGGACAACTTGATAATTTTGTCATAATGTTTTGTTGTTAAAATGGAATGTAGTAACTTTGCAGGGCTTTTCTGCTTGTGACCGCAAGTGGAAAGTCGCTAATGGTCGCAAACCATTAGCTTAATACACACTTTTAACCAATTATAGAAACCAAAAACCATACAACATGACGATATGAAACCAACAACTACAACTTATACCTATCAGGAAGCCTATGAGGCGACACTGCGCTACTTTGACGGCGATGAGCTGGCAGCGCGTGTCTGGGCGAGCAAATATGCTCTAAAGGACAGTTATGGTCACTTGTTTGAGCTTACGCCTGCCGACATGCACCGCCGCATCGCTCGCGAGGTGGCACGCATTGAGGCAAAATATCCCAACCCCATGAATGAGGAGCAGGTGTTTGACCTGCTGGATCACTTTCGCTATGTGGTGCCTCAGGGCAGTCCTATGGCGGGCATCGGCAATGACTACCAGGTGGGCTCGCTGAGCAACTGCTTCGTGATAGGACTTGACGGTGAGCCAGACAGCTATGGTGGCATCATCAAGATTGACGAGGAACAGGTGCAGCTGATGAAGCGTCGCGGAGGTGTGGGACACGACTTGTCGCACATCAGACCCAAGGGCTCACCTGTGAAAAATTCGGCATTGACCTCAACGGGGTTAGTTCCCTTCATGGAACGCTATAGCAATAGCACGCGCGAGGTGGCACAAGATGGCAGGCGTGGTGCGCTCATGCTCACAGTGAGCATCAAGCACCCTGATGCCGAGTCGTTTATTGACGCCAAGATGACCGAAGGCAAGGTGACAGGAGCCAATGTGTCGGTGCGCATCGATGATGCGTTTATGCAGGCAGCCATTGATGGTAAGCCCTACACGCAGCGTTATCCCATTGATAGTGAGACACCGACTTATGAAAAGACGATTAATGCAACCAAACTTTGGGCTAAAATCGTGCATAATGCATGGCGCAGTGCTGAGCCTGGTGTGCTGTTTTGGGACACAATCACGCGCGAGTCGATACCTGACTGTTATGCCGATTTGGGCTTTAAAACCATCTCGACCAATCCGTGTGGCGAGATTCCATTGTGCCCCTATGACAGTTGTCGTCTGGTAGCGATTAACTTATACAGCTATGTGAAGCATCCGTTTACGCCCGAGGCGCAATTTGACTTTGAACTGCTGGCTAAGCATGTGGCATGCGCACAGCGCATCATGGACGACATCATCGACCTAGAGATGGAGAAGATAGAGACCATCCTCGCCAAGGTCAAGAACGATCCTGAGACGGAGGAAGTGAAGACGACCGAGATGAACCTGTGGACCAAGATCAAAAATAAAACCATCAAGGGGCGTCGCACTGGTGTGGGCACCACTGGCGAAGGTGACATGCTGGCAGCGTTGGGGCTGCGCTATGGCACCGACGAGGCAACGGCAATGTCGGTGAACGTGCATAAGGCATTGGCTCTTGCTGCTTATGGCTCGTCGGTGACACTGGCTGAAGAGCGCGGTGCATTTGAAATTTACGACCCAGAGCGCGAGAAAGACAACCCCTATATTAACCGATTGCGCGAAGCTGATCCGTCATTGTATGAGCGCATGGTGAAGTCGGGACGACGCAACATCGCCTGCCTGACGATTGCCCCGACTGGCACAACGAGCCTGCTGACGCAAACCACGTCGGGTATCGAACCTGTGTTTATGCCTGTTTACAAGCGTAGGCGCAAGGTGAATCCAAGCGACAAAGACGTGCATGTGGACTTGGTGGACGAGAATGGTGACTCGTTTGAGGAGTTTGTCGTCTATCATCACAAATTGGTGACCTGGATGAACTTGAACAACATCCCCGTGCGTCACGACTACACACAAGAGGAGCTGAATGCCATTGTGGAACGCTCGCCCTATTATAAGGCGACAGCTAATGACGTGGACTGGGTGAACAAAGTGAAGATGCAAGGTGCCGTGCAAAAATGGGTGGACCACTCTATCAGCGTCACCATCAACCTACCTAACGACATCAGCGAGGAGATGGTTAATCGCTTGTATGTTGAGGCATGGCGATGCGGCTGCAAGGGGTGCACCGTTTATCGTGACGGCTCACGCACTGGAGTGCTGGTGGCACTGAGTGACAAAGACAAAAAGAAGGAAGAGCAAAAAGAAAAGAGAGTAAGAAGATAGAGGCACGCTATATGGCAGAGGAAGAGCACATCTTGAAGCGTCCCAAGGAGCTGGAGGCAGATGTGGTGCGTTTCCAAAACAACAAGGACAAGTGGATTGCCTTTATCGGCTTGATTGATGGCCGCCCGTATGAGATTTTCACGGGTATTGCCGATGATGACGAGGGCATCTTTTGCCCCAAGTCGGTTACCAAGGGAAAAATCATTAAGGCCGTTGGCGAAGACGGGGTTAAGCGATATGACTTCCAGTTTATTAACAAACGTGGTTTCAAGACCACCATCGAGGGGTTGTCTGAGAAGTTTAACCCTGAATTTTGGAATTATGCCAAATTGATATCGGGCGTGCTGCGTTACGGCATGCCCATCCCACAGGTGCTGAAGCTGGTGAGCAGTCTGGAACTGGACAGCAAGTCAATCAACACATGGAAGATGGGTGTTGAGCGAGCCCTTAAACGTTACATGCCTAATGGCAGTGAGGCCGCGGGTGAGCGGTGTCCCAATTGTGGTCAAGCCACGTTGGTTTATCAGGAGGGATGCCTCATTTGTACCAATTGTGGCACCTCGCGTTGTGGCTAATTGTTGTGTAATATCCTGGTAAGATGCGCAAGGTCACCTTTTATATTCACTATAACACCCAGTGGGGCGAAGAGCTGCATTTGGCGTTGAACAATGACCGCTCAAGTGCGGTGAAGATGACATTCACGCCTGGTTGCGTATGGATGACGACGCTGCAATTTGAGTCAGGCACACGTCAGTTGCATTACCGCTATCTGGTGAAATGTGGTGGGCGCATCGTTCGTGAGGAGTTGTGTGCGGGTCATGTGTTGAGCCTAGATGATGGCATAGCCCATTGTCATGTCGAAGATTGTTGGGATGACAACTGCGCAAATACTGTCGGTGTTATTTTATGTGCCGATGATGATTGTCGTGTGGCTTTGCAACCAGGTCAAATCGTTATGGAGGTGCTTGCCCCATTGCGTGACCACCATCACCGGCTTGCCCTTGTTGGAGCTGCCGAGGCATTAGGTGGCTGGAATGTGAAACGTGCTATCGCCTTGCAGCCAGTGGGTGAAGGGCTGTGGCGTGCCAGCATCAGCATGCCAGCCTGCGATGTCCCCACACCATTCAAGTTTATACTGACATCCACCGCTCGTCGCAGCGATGTGGTATGGGAACAGGGAGACAATCGATGGTTGCGCCATGTGCCTCATGCCGATGAGGTGACGGTGCTTGCCGGACTGCGGTTTCGCAATCAGCAACTGGCGTGGAAGCGTGTGGCAACACTGGTGTCGCTAGCCATGTTGCGCAGCGAGCGTGACATGGGATGTGGTGATTTGGGTGACTTGAGAAAACTGCTACAGTGGGCTCATGCGGCAGGACAAGATGCCATTATGCTTACAGGTCTGGGTGACCAGCTTGGCGTGGTGCAAGGCTGGATGCCTGAACATTTGAGACAACTGGTGACCAAAATGCCATTGATGCTGCCTATTTGCGATTGTCAATGATAGCCACTCTGGCCGACAGGAAACTCAAGGCACAGTATCAACGTGAGGGGCTGGCTCTAAATGCCATGGAGCAAGCACCGCTGGAGCAGGTTAGGCGGCTCAAACTTGATGCTGCCCGCCATTTGATGGCTCAGATGGGCTCGTCAGTAGTGCGTTCGCATGCGTTTCGACACTTTGTGCGAGAAAACTCGTTGTGGCTAAAACCCTTTGCCGCGCAGCAGATTCTCCAACAAATTAATGGCAACAATGCTGCTGATTGGGGCGTTTATCAACGTTATGATAGCGAGCGGGTTGAGCGTTTCCTCAAGGGGCATCATCGTGAGGCTGAGTTTATCTATTTTGTGCAATATCATCTGCGGCAGCAGTTGCTCAAAGCCGTTGATTTTGCCAAGACGCTTCACATTAGCCTGTTGTGTGATGGTGGTGAACCGTTGCTAGGCAAGCCGTTTGACGCTTGTGAGCCATGGACGCTTGAAAAACAAATCGAGCGTCGTTTGCGCGATGCGGGCGAGGGCTTGTCGTTGGTTTCCCTGCGTGAGTGGCTGATGACAGAATCTGATTTTGCCGCACGACTTGCCGCACTTGCTCAGGACAAGCGACTGCCCATCTCGCTTGAGGAGCTGGTTGCTGCCAGCGATTTTAACCATAGGCTCGCAGCTCTGGTTCAGCGAGCTGTCAAATGAAGCTTACACTTTAACAATTAGCCCATCATAGGCTAACTCTACCCCCTGTGGCAACTTTGCAGAGGTTTGCTGGTGCAACCCTATGCCGTCGCTCATGTGGATAAGCAGTGTGCGCCCAGGGCTAATGCGCTCAACCAGGTCAAGGGTTTCGCTCAAACACAAATGTGACAAGTGGGGCTTGAAACGTAGTGCGTTAATGACAAGCAAGGGCACGCCAGCCAGTTTCGCCACTTGTTGGTCGGCAATGGTTTTTGGCATCGGTTATATAGGCTAACGGGCCAATGCGAAACCCCACAATGGGCAACTTGTAGTGCATCACCGAGATGGGCTCAACGTGGACTCCCTCGACTAGGAATGGCTCATCGCCAATCGGGTGCTCCTCAAAATGCGGCACACCAGGGTAGGGGTTCTCAGCAAAGCAGTAGGGAAGCCGTTTGTGGAGATTTTCTAGCACATCAGGACGGGCATAAAGGGGGAATGGTTTGCCGTAGCAGTAGGCTCGCAAGTCGTCGAGGCCTCCCACATGGTCATAGTGGATGTGCGTCAGCAACACGGCATCAAGATTGTCATCGCTGGCTCGCAGCATCTGGGTGCGAAAGTCTGGCCCGCAATCGATAAGCAGCCTTGCGCCTTGGTATCGCACGATGGCAGATGTGCGCAAGCGTTTGTCGCGAGGGTCGCTGCTCAGGCAAACGGGACAGTGACACCGCAGTTGCGGCACACCAGTGGAGGTGCCAGTTCCCAAAAACTCGATTTCCAGCGTAGTCATCTCGTTGTCTGTGGAATATTCCTGACCTCTTTTACTGCTCGGCTTTGTTGTTCTCGTCGCACACAAACTTGATT
>Ga0065709_1006509_pt1 | contig 10101 bp, 10 predicted proteins | sample Hoacrofraction14_2_FD_59096 | JGI IMG/M metagenome (GOLD analysis project Ga0065709, IMG submission 59096) | Hoatzin crop microbial communities from Cojedes, Venezuela, sample from fiber fraction 14 v1 | ecosystem: Host-associated > Birds > Digestive system > Esophagus > Crop | place: Venezuela... | reverse complement strand
CACGCAGTTTAACTACACATCTTTTTAAGAAAAGACATGAAACGTTTCTTCATTATCGCAGCGATGTTGCTGCCCCTCGTTGCGGGCAGTGCCGTAGCACGCAATGCCTCGTCGACCGCTCAGGTGGTCTACACTGGCGAGATTGCAAAGAAAATCAATGGCTATAACGGTCCCACGCCCCTCAACATCCACGTCGAGGGCGGCAAAATCGTTAAAATCGAGGCTCTCGAGAACAACGAGACCCCACAATATTTCCAGAAGGCTGCTAACCACATTTTCAAGCAATACGAGGGTAAAACGGTGGCCGAGGCACTGCGCCTCACCCCCGATGCCGCAACGGGCGCTACCTACTCGAGCGAAGCCATCATCAAAAACATCCAGATGGGCCTCCAGCAGGTGAAAACCACCAAGGCTAAGTCGACCTCGAAATCCAAGAAAACGACCAAAAAACGTCGCTCGCGCCGTTAATTTTTCGCTTGAACGATAGAAACAGCATTTATGGTCAAGCGATTACAAACTCTGGATTGCGAAATAGCCTACACCATCGAGGGCGAGGGTAGGGCAGTGATTCTCATGCACGGATGGGGCTGCACACGGCAGACCGTTGCCAGCATCGAGCGCATCCTGCTACCCTCGCTCAAGGTCTATAACCTCGACCTCCCCGGCTGTGGCGAGAGCACCGAGCCACAGACAGTGTGGGGTGTCGACGAGTACGACAAAATGCTCGAAACCCTCGTCGAGGCCGAGCACATCGTCGACCCCATCATCATCGGGCACAGCAACGGCGGTCGCGTGGCCATCAAGTATGCCTCGCATCATCCCGTTCACAAGCTCATCCTCGTCGATGCCGCCGGCGTTAAGCCTCACCGCAGCCTTTCCTACTACTGGAAGGTCTACAGCTACAAGGCCGTCAAGCACGCCGTGTGGGCCGTCATGGGCAAGGAAAAGGGCGAAAAGGTGCTCAACCGCTACCGCAAGCGCGTGGGCTCGAGCGACTACACCCAGTCGTCTCCCCGCATGCGAGCAATCATGAGCCGCCTGGTCAACACCGACCTGTGCAACGTCATGCCCGCCATCAAGTGCCCCACGCTTCTCATTTGGGGCGAAAACGATACCGCAACACCCATCGCCGACGCCCACAAAATGGAGCGCCTCATCCCCGATGCAGGCCTTGTCTCCTTTGCTGGCTGCGGCCACTATAGCTTTTTAGACAATCCCGTGCAGTTTGCCGCCGTCATCAACTCCTTTGTCGAGAAAGACCGCCAGACCGCCACACAATAAACAATCAGCATACCAGTCTAATCCACTGCCTGCTGTTTAGTAAATAAAGAATGTAACAATGAATACGCAAGATTTAGTTGCTTATTGTCTGCTGTTTGCCGCCGCCGCATTCGACCTGTGCGTGATGCTGCGCTGGGACCTGCAGATGTTGCAACAAAATAGTTACTTCAACAGTCGTTACAACCATTGGCTCAAAACCAGCGGCGAGACCACCACAGTCAAGCGTGTGCTTGCCCTCGCCGTCTTGCTCGGTGCCGTCACCACCATGGCTGCGCAGTCGTGGATGGTGGTTACCCTGCTGGCGCTGGTGCTGCTCGTGCAAGGTGTGATGCTGTTGCGCAAGAAATACAAGAAACCGCTGGTGTTCACTCGCCGCGTGAGCCGCAACTACTTCACCTCGCTCGCCATCGTGCTCCTGCTCGTGGCGTTTGCCGCGTGGAAGGGTCATGACACGGGCGGCTGGCCCATGGCAGCCCGCGCTGCCGCATTGGTGACGCTGGTCGCACTGGCATTCTCGCCCCTGCTCACACTCATGGTCAACTGGCTGCTCAAGCCCGTTGAGCGCCACATCGCGCAGGGCTACACCCGCGATGCCATGCAGCGCCTCGCCCAGATGCCTAACCTCAAGGTGGTGGGCATCACCGGCAGCTACGGCAAAACGAGCACCAAGCACTACCTCAACCGCATCCTCAGCGAGCACTTCTCGGTGCTCATGACGCCGGGCTCCTTCAACACGCCCATGGGCGTTGTGCGCACCATCCGCGAGATGATGCAGCCCTATAACGAGGTGTTTATCTGCGAAATGGGCGCCAAGAACGTGGGCGACATCCGCGAAATTTGCGACATCGTTCACCCGCATTATGGCATCATCACCGCCGTCGGCCCGCAGCACCTCGAGTCGTTCAAAACCATCGAAAACGTGCAGCGCACCAAGTTTGAACTTGCCGACGCCCTGCCCGCCGATGGCCTCGTTGTGCTCAATAACGACTTTGAATACATCGCTAATCGCCAGGTCGACAACGTCAAGGCTGTCCGCTATGCCGTCAAGGCTGGTGACGCCATCGACTACTGGGCCGAGGATGTGAAATACAGCAGCCGCGGCACCTCGTTCACCGTCGTCCGCGGTGACCAGCGCTTGGAACTGACCACGCGCCTTGTGGGCGAGTGCAATATCTCTAACCTCATCGCCGCCGTTGCCATCGCGCGAGAACTCGGCGTCCCCGACGAGAAAATCCGCTACGCCGTGAGCCGCATTGAGCAAGTAGAGCACCGCTTGAACATGAAACGCACCGCTGGTGGCCTCGTCATCATCGACGATGCCTACAACAGCAACCCCAACGGTTCGCGCATGGCGCTCGACGTCCTTGCCAGCATGAACACGGGCAAACGCATCGTCATCACCCCGGGCATGATTGAACTTGGCGACAAGCAGGTTTACTACAACGAGCAACTGGGCGAGCACATCGCCGAGTGCTGCGACGTGGCCATCATCGTGGGGCAGTACAACCGCGAAGCCATCGTCACCGGCATCGAGCGACGTCGCACCGACAAACTCGAGCTCCACACCGTCGACACCTTTGCCCAAGCGCAACAACTCATGACCTCGATGGCCAAAGCGGGCGACATCGTCCTCTACGAGAACGACCTGCCCGACACCTTCAAGTAAATTCACAGTTTCACTCAATCATAACACCTATCACAAATGAAGACTAACATTGGCGTTTTCTTCGGCGGGCGTTCCACCGAACACGAAATCTCGGTTATCTCGGCCTCGCAGGCCATGCACGCAATCGACCGCGAGAAATACGACGTCACACCCATCTATATCACCAAGCAAGGCCTCTGGTTCACCGGCGAAGCCTTGCTGGACGTAGCCAACTATCGCGACACCGCTGCACTGCTCAAGCAATGCCAGCAAGTGTACATGCGCCCCGAGTTTGGCAACTACAACCTCTACCGCGAGCACAAGCCGCTCTTCGGCACCGACGTGCTCACCCATCTCGATGTCGTCATCCCCGTCCTGCACGGCAGCAACGGCGAGGACGGTACCTTCGAGGGCGTGCTCGACACCATCGGCATCCCTTACGCCGGCTGTAACACGCTCGCCAGTGCCAACGGCATGGACAAAATCACCATGAAGATGATTCTCGCTGCCGAGGACATCCCCGTTGTCGACTACGTTTGGTTCACCGACAAGCAGTGGTTCCGCCAGCGCGACGCCCTCATCGCTCGCATCGAGGAAAAACTAGGTTATCCCGTTATCGTCAAGCCCGCCAACCTCGGCTCGAGTGTCGGCATCGGCAAGGCCACTACCCGCGAGGAACTCATCGAGCGCATCGACGATGCCGAGGTTTACTCCACCCGCATCATCGTCGAGGACATGGTCGAGGACCTGCAAGAAATCAACTGCTCGGTGCTCGGCGACTGCGACGACTACGAAACATCGGTACTCGAGCAGCCCATCATGAGCGGCGACATCCTCAGCTACGAGGACAAGTATATGGGCGGACACAAGGGCGCTAAAGGCATGCAAGCCTCGTCGAAGCGCTTCCCCGCCGACCTCCCCGCCGACGAAACTGCACGCATCAAGGAACTCGCCGGCAAGACTTTCGCTGTCCTCTCGTGCCACGGCGTTGCCCGCGTCGACGTCATGATTAACGGTAAAACCCGCGACATCTACGTCAACGAAATCAACACCATCCCCGGCTCACTCTCGTTCTACCTCTGGGAAAACAAGGGACAAGGAATCCCCTTCAACGAACTGATGGACCGCCTCGTTCAACTCGCCCTCAAGCGCAAACGCGAACAAGGCAACAAGACCGTCTCCTACGACCAAAACATCTTCTCGATGAAAGGTGGCGTCAAGGGCGGCATCAAAGGCAACAAACTCAAGTAACCCCCTTTTTTACACACTCTTATACGACAGTAGCCGCACCTCACCCGTGCGGCTATTTTTTTCTCATAACCTGGGTAACAGTTTGGCAGAGGTGGGCGCTACCTTTGCCCTGGATTCTAATCCCGGAGATGCCGAAGACCGACAGACGGAGGCTCAAACTAAAACACAACCGCATTATGCCAGCAATGATTAACTACCGTGGCGAACTGCTCCGCATCAGCCCAAAAGACCCCAAGAAACTCGAACATTCCGCCACCAATGGCCGCACATGGATTACGCGCTTCTCGGGCAGCAGCAGCGTCGGCGAGTTCAGCGACATCATGTACAACGGTACCGAACTCCTCGCCACCACCAGCAAAGGCCTCTTCTACTCCAAAACCGACGGAAGAACCTGGATTCGCCGTCACTAACCCCCATCCGCCATGGCCAGGAACGCTGAATGCCCCCCCTCATTCAGCGTTCCCCGCCCTGGGCACCACCCAGCACTTGCCATGAATCCTATCGTCAGAATGTGCGACCTGAGCTTCGACAAAAAGCTCTTTGAAACCTTCCATACCCAAACGGCACTGGATGCGTTGCTTAGTTGCCATGACGGGCTGCCGCGAGGCGTCAACTATATGATTATCGGCGACCCAGGCGTTGGCAAGACCACCATTATTCTCGACATGCTCGCCAATATGCAGCGCGTCCACCCCTCCTTGAAAATCCTTTTTGTCAGCGCCGAAATGAACGAAATCGACTTGACCGTCTATGTGGAACGCTACCCCAAGTTTCAAACGCTCAACATCCTCTTCATCGAGCCCGACTACGACAATCAACGCCACAACTGGAACCTGTTGAAAGACGTCGTTGATTGCGGCTGGGACATCATTGCCATCGATTCTTTCTATGAACTGCAGGGCATCATCAAGGACGAGGGAAACATCAAGATGAAAGACGCCGAGAGCCTGCTACTGCAGCTTATCAAGAAACAAAACAAGGCGCAAAACACCCTGCGACTCAACACCACCTTCCTCACAATCCAGCAAGTGACAAAATCGGGCGTGTTCGTTGGTAGCAACCGCCTCAAGCACGCAATTACAGCCATGATGGAACTGCGCCTCGAGAACCCAAAAAACATCTACTCCGACCGCTACGTCACCTTCTCGAAACACCGCCGCGGCGATGTGGGCGTGAAACTCTATTACAACCTCAGCAGCACGGGCGACGTCTTTTTCGACGAGCAACGTTTTCGGCAAGACGAGCACATTCGTCGCGTGCAGCACGATGTATCCTCGCAGATTAGAAACTTTGCCGATGAATTTGACAAACTTTTCACACCTACCGATTAAAACAAACGTTTATGGACGCTACCACTTTCAAACGACAGCAACAAGACTTTTTGAGCCAACTTTGGCCAGCCCGCATCGTGAAATTAGGGCAGCTACAAAGCATCGGCGACAACGTGTTCACTCTTGATGGCCACGACATCCCCTGTACCGAGACGTTTACACACGATTTCGACCGCCTCATCGGCGTGGGAAAGCGCGTGCGCAACATGGTCAAAAACACCTCGGGCGATACTGGCCTGCGCAACTTCCGCAACTATATGAACGTGGCTGGCGACGTCAATCACGCCACCGAGGCAATCATTATCGCCTCACCACAAGACCATCAATTGGTTGCTATCCAGCCCATTGTTGACAGATACATTTCCCCGCAACTTTTCTTCAACTTTGTCGAAATGGTCGTTGAGCAAACGGGCTATCACATCGATTCCATGAAATTTCGCAGCCATGCACTACCGCAAATCACAATTACCTTCATGCCCTCCAATGCCCCCATCACCAGCTTTGGAAAAGGCGAGGAATTCATCACCGATGGCTTTTACCTCGACTGGGACCCCCAGCAAGTAAGCCTTGGTCATTACTACGAGCGACTGGTTTGCAGCAACGGCCAAACCGTAACGGAACAGCACCGCGACTTTGCCTCCCACAACCTCGATGCCCACGAAATGAACCGGCTTCTATCAATCGTAAAACAACCCAGCTTCGTCACCCGAGGACTACAACACTTTGCCACATTAATCAACCGCGCCATCAATTCCCGTATCTCCTTAGCCGAAATGCACAAGGCCCACCGCGCCTTAACCGACAACAACGTCGACCCCATCACCGCCAACGGCATCACCCACTACCACGATGCCGTCGATGACTATAAACAAAACGGTATCTATGACCCCAAAAAAGAACACCTCATGATAGGCCCCACCACCATCTGGACCACATACAACGCCCTCACCGCCTTCGCAACCCACACCTCCCTCTGGTCTCCCACCGACCACCGCCGCATCACCCTGCAACACGCCGCCACAACCCTCCTCACCAAGCATCCCGACATCAACCCCTACCTCAACATCTACCAATAATCCCCCCTCCTTAATCCTGCTTACGTCATTATAGTGGAGAACAAGAAACTTCGTTCGCAGCCTCCAACAAAAAAGCAAGTGCGCCGGGTCGTGAGGGACCGTGGCGCACTGTGCATGGGGTAAAGGCTGGGAGAGCCGGGATAGGGGAGGTTTAGGCCTCTTTCTTGATCACGCGGCGCTCTTTGATGCGGGCCTTCTTACCTGTGAGCTTGCGCAGGTAGTACAGCTTAGCGCGACGCACTTTACCATGCTTGTTGATGACGATGCTGTCGATGAACGGTGACTCGAGCGGGAAAATACGCTCTACGCCAATGTTGTCGCTCACCTTGCGTACGGTGAAGCGCTTCTTCTCACCCTCACCGCTGATTTTGATTACAACACCGCGGTATTGCTGGATACGCTCCTTGTTTCCCTCCTTGATGCGATATGCCACCGTCACGGTGTCGCCAGGGAAAAATTGCGGATGTTGCTTGCCAGTGGCAAATGCCTGCTCGGCAACCTTAATTAAGTCCATTATTACTTAGTTAATCTGTTAATAATCAGTTCGCAATATACGCAAGCCACTCTTCTTCTTGCCAGAGATTGCGAAAAACGGTGCAAAAGTACTCATTTCTCTCGAAACCACCAAATTTCATCCTCCTTTTTTTAAAAAAATCTCTCAACCCAGCACAACGTCGAGCACCATCATCAGCGCAAATCCCACGGCAAAACCGAGGGTGCTCATGTTGGTGTGCTCGCCGCTCGACGCCTCGGGAATCAACTCCTCCACGACCACATAGAGCATGGCGCCAGCAGCAAACGCCAGCAAGTAGGGCAGGATGGGGGAGAGCACCGACGAGAGCAGGATGATGGCAATCGCACCAATCGGCTCGACAACGCCGCTCAGGCTGCCAATCATGAACGACCGCATGCGGCTATTCCCCGCAGCACGCATGGGCATCGAGATAATCGCCCCCTCGGGCACGTTCTGTATCGCAATGCCCAGCGACATCGCCAGCACACCAGCAGCCCCGATGCTCACACTCTGCTCCATCGCACCCGCAATCACAGCACCCACCGCCATGCCCTCGGGCAGGTTGTGAATGGTAACCGCCAGCGTGAGCATCGCTGTGCGCGTCAAGTGCGCTTGCGGTCCCTCGGGCGAGCTCGCGCCAAGGTGCAAGTGCGGCGTAATATTGTCAATAAATAACAAAAACAACACACCAGCTAAAAATCCAACGACCGCCGGCATCACATGCCTAAATCCCGTGTAATCGTTCATCTCCATGCACGGAATCAGTAGCGACCACACCGACGCCGCCACCATCACGCCCGACGCAAACCCCAGCAACGTTTTCTGTAGCGTGTTAGAAATCTCATTGCGAATCAAGAACACAAACGCCGCCCCCAGAATCGTCCCCAGCAGCGGAACCACCAGCCCTATCACTAAAATCCCATTCATTCTCAACTCATTACATCGTCACTGAATATATCCTTCCTGGTCATAACCACGGCGATAATGATGAATCAACTCGACCAAGGCGTCAAGGCGGTGGTCGGTGACAACCATCTTGCCATATTGCGGCAGCTGCGCGTCATAGCGTTGCGTGCTCCCATGCGGTAACCGCTCAGCAATGTCATCAGGAACGAGGAAACTGCCACGATTGCCAATGCGGCTGTAAATCTCGCTCAAGAAGATGTGGATGCCCGCCAAGTCGATATCGCCAAAGTGCAAGTACTCGTTGTCGACCATCGCAATCCACCGCTGGAAGTCACCCGACAGGGGATAGCGCGACACAAACAGCATCCGCCTTGCTGGAAACAAATGCCGCTGTCGCCCAATGTGCCTAAAGTTCTCGGCATTCTCGATGCCTACCACCAGCACGTCGGCGGGGATGCGGAACGAGGCGTAGTCATAGATATACACAAACGTGCCCTCGCATGGCGCTATCGTCACCGGCTTGCCGTTGATGCTCGCCTCGATGGGCTCGAGCGTGCTCGCTATGAACCCTTGCATGGTGCGCTGCTGCTTGAACTTTGAATCGCCCGTTGCAAGCACCTGTAGGCTTCGGTCACGCTCCTCATCCTCAAGTATTTGCAAGGCGAGTTCGAGGTCAGGAATCTGGTATCTATTGGCCACAAATCGCCTGAACCCAGGGGTCGCGCGATAGGTGCGGTGACTGCCGTGCGTAATCACCGCAATCACCCCCTCGTCGACCATCTCGTCGAACCAGTCGCCCCGTAGCAAACTCGAGGGCAACGTCTCGCCGTCAGCCAACTTGATGAGGCGTCGCAGTAGTGAGGCTGTCTTTTTCATCGTTGCGAAATCAGTGTTTTAACGATTGTGTTTGCGTTTTTGTCCTTGACCAGAAGGTAGTTATAGCGATAAGCACTCACGCTGTAGGACACAGGCGAACTGTTAATCAAGAAGATGTTGCGCCGCGAGGCAAAATCGAGAATACCCTCCACATTAGCCGGGTGCAGCTTGCCTATTTCGTCCATCATGCAATGCAGGCGGAAGTCGCTGAACTTGCGCGACATCTTTTTCTTGAACACGTTGATAAGCATGATGTTAACCATCGCCTTCACCAGCACATCGGTGCCATCCGAGCCTACGTTCGAGATTTTTTCAATCCACCCCGTGCTGTTGTCGTTTTCGACGATGTTAAACTCGAGCCTAAACGTGTCGTTGAGCGTGATGCTCCCCTTGTCGCCATGCCGCTCGAGCACCTTGAGCAAGTCAAACAGCAATTTCACAGTTTGCTTCCCTACCGCCTCCTGCTTCTCGGCATCGCTGAACAGGTTCATCTCGTCCATGTTCATCGCGTTTTCGTCATAGAAGCGCTTGATTTCCACAAGCTTGCGCATCAGTGGGTTGTCGCTCTCGACCTTGCGCAACGAGATATCTTTGATGACGCCCACAAAATTGTTTTCGCTGAAGTCGTGGTTGATGTCGTGAATCGTCTTGTCGATGTCGCTGCTGTGATTCATGATGTCGCCCACCTCGCGTGAAATGCGCGACATGATTTGCCCATAACGCTTGCTAATGCGTGATTTATAGACCTTTATCATGTCGTTATCGATGAACTCCTTGAGGTTCGACGCAAAGCTGTTGTAATCTTCCATCGAGTTGAGTTCGGTGGAGAAATTGAAGGTGTTTTTCGGCGAAAAGTTGCTCTTAAACGTGTTGACGCTCTTTTGGAACGTGTCCATCACGTCACGTTTGTGGTAAATGGTGTTGCGCAACTTGTTAACCAGCGCCAGGCACGTTTCGCCAGTCTTGCGCGTTGTGCCCACGAGGTCCTTCAATGCCGTGGGACAATTGTCGTCGACGGTAATCATCTGGTTAAACGCCGTCGCGCCATCCTCGATGGTCTTGATGCTGGCGCACGTCTCTTCGAGCGCCCTGTCGATAAATTGCTTGTCGCGACGGTGGCGTGTTTGCAAATTGCGATAATGGTAGTCAGCGGCATCGCGGCTATGCTCCTTTTCCCTGAGGTTGTGCTTAAATTCATTCTCCTTGTCAAGGTACTCCTTC